>Ga0308389_1002226_pt1 | contig 12335 bp, 7 predicted proteins | sample Hotspr2Sample148_FD_202362 | JGI IMG/M metagenome (GOLD analysis project Ga0308389, IMG submission 202362) | Hot spring phototrophic mat microbial communities from Mushroom Spring, Yellowstone National Park, Wyoming, United States - 20040719_148 ... | reverse complement strand
CATCCTCCTGGGATTAGGGATTCCCCTCGGAGTCGTGGCTATTGCCAGTCGGCGGTATCGACGCCAGTTGCAGGAACAGCTCCCGGATGCCTTCCGCATGATTGCCGGTTCGGTACGGGCCGGCCTGCCGATTGAAGAGGCCATCCGATTCTATGCGGAACAGGGCACTCCACCCCTGGCGGACGAGTTGAAGCATACCGTCGGCCTGATGAAATTGGGATTGAGCCCCACAGCCGCTTTGCAGTCCACGGCTCGGCGTATCCGCCTCATGGATTTTGATCTGCTAGCGTCCACGGTCGGACTCTATACCCAGACTGGTGGCAATCTGGTGCTGCTCATGGAACGGTTGGCCGATAGCGTTCGGGATCGCAATCAGTATCGTGGCCAATTCCTCGCAGCTACCGCCCAGGGTCGGATTGTTGCCATCGCCATCGGTCTGGCCGCCCCGTTGCTCCTGCTTGCCTACCTGCTAGCCGAACCGGAATACGTCCAGAGCTTCATGCAAAGCCCCAGCGGCTGGAGTATTATCCTCATGTGTGCTATTATGCAGGCTATCGGTATTTTCTGGCTTCTGCAAATACTCAAAGTCGATTATTGACAAACTCTAGAAATAAACCAGATATTCAAGATGAATGTTATGATAAATAAGCCAAAGATTGTGTTTACACACAAGGCCCTTGCTACTCCCGAGTTTTTGCAAAAGCGGGTGAATAGATGCTTGTGCTGAAAAAAGCTATATGATATTTGAATATATCCACAACTTTGTTTCAGAGTAAGGGAGCAATTCCACAATTTTTTGCTTATAATGATTGAGGTATAGCCATGACAGTTGAGTGGATATGGTATCTGGTGGTGGGTGGAAGTATAACACTGATATGCTTTCTGGTGTTTCTAGTTCTCTTTCGTCGCACGGCGGTAACAGCGGTACGCATGCCGCTGGAGACTTCCAGTGGGGACTCCCAAGCGGAGTTGATTCTCGGTGATATGACCGAGGTTTTGGCCAGCGGCGTACCAGGAGAGGCCCGTGATCGGGAAGAGATTCTCCCGGAACTGATCCGGGCGGGATACTACAGTCCCCGCGCTTTGGCGGAGTATCGGGCCGTGCGGACGGTGCTGGTCTTTACGCCGTTGTTCGCGGCGGTAGCTGCCGCCCTTTTGGTGGAGCCTGCTTACATTCCTTACGTGGCTTTGGGGGGTCTGATTCTAGCCGCACTCGGATTCTCGTTGCCCCGTTTGTATGTGTTCCTCAAGGCCCGGGCCCGCAGCCGGGAAATCGAACGAGGTCTGCCGGTCTTTGCCGATATGCTTTCCATCGCCTTACTGGCAGGGCAGGGACTGTTGGGAGCTTTACGCCGTGTGACCGATCAGCTTCGTTTGCCCTTTCCGAGGATGGCCCAGGAACTGGACATCGTCGTGCGGCAGGCCGAATTGCTCAACCTCAATGTTGCCTTTGAACAATGGGCCAACCGTTCCCAGATGGAAGAGGTTCGTAATCTGTCTTTGATGCTCAATCAGTGCCAGAAACTCGGCAATGACATCACAGAGGCCTTGATGGAGTTTGCCACACACTTGCGGCAAACATCCCGGCAACGGGCCGATGCCCGGGCCCAACGGGCCAGCTTCTGGATGCTTTTCCCGACCATTCTGTTCCTGTGGATTCCAGCGGCCATCCTGATCGTTGCCCCGATTGGTTTCGAGTTTCAGGCCCGACGGCAGAAAGCCCGCGAAGTGATGCCCAAACTCAATATGGATGACCCGAACATCCAACGCCACTTCCAGAAAGAGGGATTGAAGAATCTGGTGCGGTAGCCCTCCTGCCGCGAAGGAATGGCCGGTGAGGCGTGTTTGGGCCGGAAAAGTCCCCCAGCAATCTCCGGGTGGTCTCGACCCAATCCGCTTCCACCCACTCACTTTCACTTTTTACTGGGGTGGATGATCTTGGGCCAATAGGTCAACAGGTCGAAGTGCGGATCATTGTCCCCATCATGGCAATTCATGCACATGGTGGACACCGCATGCAAAGCACGCTGTTGAGCCATGGGAAGCTGGACCCTGTTCCTCTCAGCAGGGGTCGAGGAAGCCAGCCGTTGGATGGTTGCCAATTCCGGTAGTCGATCAGCTGGATCGGTGCGCCAGGGTGATTGCAAAGCCAGGTAAAGAGAATTCTTGGGATCCGCAACGTGAGCACTTCCCGGGCCGTGGCAACTTTCACACCCGACGTGCTTGAGATGGGGGGTAGAAATCTCGTTGCGAAAACCGGTTTTGTAGCCGAGGCCCACCGTATGACAGACAGCGCATTCCCCATCATACTGGCGTCCCGCGGGTCGTTTGGCATGGTGTTCCAAGGTCTCATAGGCGTGGCTATGGCGGGATTGTTTCCAAGCCTCATACTCGGCGGCATGACAGGACCGGCAGGCTTCCGAGCCGATGAATGCCGGCTTTTGCTTGGGATCCTTCGCTGTCACAGGGTGTATGAGTTCTGGAAATTGGGCCAGGTAGTTACGTCGCTGCACTTGCTCCGCATAAGTGTCCAGCAAGCGCAGAATCGGATTGGCTTGTCGAGCGGCTTCTTCCGACCCCGGCGTGTTCCAACGCTCGGTGAGAGGGACCCGTTGGTAGCGGAAATCCCAACCTCCCGCCTTGCGTGCGAAGGCAGCGAGGACTCCGACATATTGCCCTTTCCAACCGGTATGAATGATGTAAGTCGTACTTCCATTCGCATGAACGATTTCCTGCGGCTTTTCTGGAGGTAACGTAGCTGTGGCACGACAAAGAATGACAGTGAATTGGGGCCATTCCTGGGCAACAGCTCGGGCCTCTTCCTCCGTACCTTGATACAGCAACAGATTGAATGCTGGAGGAGGCTGGCGTTTCTTCAGTTCAGCCACAGCTTCAGCCAAAGCCTCTTTTTCCGGGGCGAACCCAATGCGGGTGGAAACACCGGACTGGACCACTTCCTTTTGCACAGACGGTCCTACTATTCCCACGATACCGACCGTCACGGAACCTACAGGAGTTACTTCCAGCAGGCCAACCATGGGGCGGGAGCCGGGACCGACGAACGCCTCGGCTCGCGGTGTGAGTTGCCTTCCGAGCTTTCCCAGCACGTTTCCGGCGAGCAGGAAGGGAGGGCGTTCTTGAACCGCTGCATATTGATCGAGCAGGGCATACAGACCCTGGGTAAATTCCGCTTTTCCAGCCCCAATCGCAACATATCCCATCTCCCGTAGGGCTTGCATCGCTATGGCGTATTTCCACAACTGCTGCTCCCGGACGACTCCCGCCATGGGCGGTAAGTCCCCGACATCCACGCCGATGACCGGCCAACCTTTGTTTCGCAGATGGGTTATGAATTGGGCACGGCGTTCCAGCCCCCCTAACTGCGGACGACTGCAACCGCACGGTTGTAAATATCCATACATTTGACCACTCAGCACGAGAACGGCCTCAGGTTTGGCGTCGGGCCAATCCACAAACAGCGGAGGTTCCGCCGCCTTAGTTGTGCCTTTTGGGGAATGCTCTTGAGACCCTTGGGGAGGGATGGCACCGAGTGGGACGCGTGACCCCCACAGACCGCTCACACCCCACGCTATCACTAGGACGACGCTACACAGCCTTCCGCATTGTTCCCAGCTCGGCCGAATCATAGCGAATGCACCTTTCACCCTATGGATTTTGCAGTATCAGCTCTGATATCCCTATAAACCGCATATCTGGTGTAACCGAACATCTGACGCATTATAGCTCAGATTCCCCGGTCGCGTCGCGGCTGTTGTGGGGTTGAGTTTCAATACTCGATTATTGTGGAGTTGAGTATCAATAGCTGGTGGGCTCGAGTTCCGAACAAAAGTGGCCGAAGGTAACTTCCATAAACGGTCGAAGGGTGACCGGAAAAGTGGTGAGACGTCAAGAGGTTGAGGTCATCCCTCGGTTGTCTCAGCAAGGGAGTGTCTTTGCAAGAAGTGCCAGACGGTTTCGGTGGCGTTGAAGTAGGGATGGTGTGGTCCTGCAATCCGTGCCGACCAGCCTCCGCGACCTCCTGGCCAGTGATGTCCCAGTCCCTTGACGATGTAAACCTCAAACGGCACCGGACCAGGGTAGATTTCCCGCCGGTAAACGGACGTGTCTTCGATCAGGTGAGGGATGGGGGAACATCCAAGCCAGGTAGCCCAACGTTCCAGAGATTCGACCAGAGGTGGCCGTCGGACTAGCCGTCCTGTCCACGGACTGGCAACCAGGCCGCCGTGCCAGGGGACGAGAGGGTCCGCATCACCAATCAAGTAGAGAGTGGGGATGGGGCGAACCGCTGGAGGTAATAGACCGCGACAATATCCTGCCACCGGGGCGATGGCAGCCAACCGCTGGCTCCGCAGGGCCGCATAGTGGAAGGTCATCGCTGCCCCACTGGAAAAACCGGTCCCATAAACACGACCCGGGTGGACCTGACCGGTTTGCAACACCTCATCTAGGATGGTGTCCAGAAATGCGACATCGTCTATTTCCTGGATACCTTTTCCTGGAATTTCAGGGTCGGATGACGGTGTGGGATTGGAGAGTTGGGTCGCTGGTTCAGTTGAGGGAGAGAGGGAGGGAAATTGTCGATCGTCGGCTATCCTCCAGCGTTGAGGGTTGTGAAGAAAATGGGGTGGAAGTAGCGGGTTTTGGGGCAGAGCTTCTGGAAAGACGAGGGCGAAGCCGTAATGTCGGGCGGCCTCTGACCAACCTGTTTCGGTATCGGCCCAAGGAACCGAGGCTCCTGTTCCATGCAGGAAAAGGACGAGCGGCACATCCCTTGCATTCGGTGGAATCCATCGCCAATAGCACCGCTCGATACCATGGATCACCAACGAGGTCCGGTCAAGCATGGTTATAACCGTTGCGGGGATTTTACAAGGACAGAAATCAGCGAGAAATTCCGGGAAATAGACATTTTCCAGCCTCGCAGCGGGTATAATAGGGTGTTAGCCGTACGGTTGCGGGGGATAACCGTCCGGTATTCTTGTCCGCTCCCGACGGCCTTTTGCGTATGGTTCAGTATGCGGCTGTTCTATAGCCTGGAGGGGTGTGCGACTGGCTGACTGATGGTCCTGGGCCTACCCGCCCGAGAGGTTTTTCCTAAGCAGGATGGACCACTCGGGCTCCTCAGGAAACAAGAAAGCCGGGACTTCCACTTCCCTCGCTCTACGACCAGGAGGAAAGGCTCATTGTAGGGAACGGCTACGAATACGCATACTGAGCCCTTCCGGATCTCGCCCAACCCGGAGACGCAACCGATGTATCGCCCAGACTCGACGACTCTCGATTCTTCAGCCGAAAGTACGGAGACTTCAACAACAGGTACATCAAGTAGAGGTGCCCTCAAGGGTGCGGAAAGTGCCGGTAAACTACCGCAACCTGCTCCAGAGTACGAACTGGATTGGAACGACACCGTGGAACCTGACATCGACGAACTCCGCGACGAAGAACTAGAAGACACTATTCTCGATGATGACGAGAGTGCCGAGGAAGTCGAGGAAGAAAGCGGAGCGGATGACGCGCTCGGCGTCTATCTCCGGCAGATGGGTGCTATACCCTTGCTGAGCCGGGACCAGGAATTGGAGCTGGCCCAACGCTTGGAGTTTTATCGCAACCGGTTCCGAAGCGCGGCCCTGCTCTGCCCCCTGATGCTCCTGCGTGTGCGGGAGACCTTCGAGCGCATCGCTGCGGGAAATTTGCCGATCGACCCCCACATTGATGTTTACTCCTCGGAAGAGCTGCGTTTGAGCCGGGCACAGATTCTGAGCCGGCTCAAGCCCAATCTCGCCACCTTGTGCCGCCTGCTCGATCAGGAGCAAGCTGTTTTCACAGCCGGCATCCGGGATGAATTTCCAGGAGATCCAGAGCAATGGCGGCGTAATCGCTGGTATCGGTTACGCAAATGCCGCCGCCTGGTCCAGGAGTTGTCCCCACGGACAGAACTGCTGGAGCGGTGGATGGATGAATTGGCTGATGTGGCCGATGAAATCAGTCACCTTCTGCTTGCTCGGGCGATCACCTCTTCTCCCACCGAGCGTGCTCACCACGAAAAAATGCTCCGTGATGTCCTCATCCGTGCCCTTATGACGCCCACCGAGGTGTTCGCCAGTCTGAAAATTCTCCGCAAACGTCGTCAGCAATATCAGAAGGTGCGTCAAGAACTGGCCGAAGCCAACCTCCGCCTGGTGGTATCCATCGCCAAGAAATACCGCAATCGGGGGTTACCATTCTCCGATCTGATTCAGGAAGGCAACCGGGGACTGATGCGTGCCGTAGATAAATACGAATGGCGTCTGAAATTCAAATTTGGCACTTATGCCACCTGGTGGATTCGCCAGGGAATTACCCGCGCCTTGCATGACTATGCCCGCACGGTACGTGTGCCCTGCCATCAAATATCGGTACTCGCACGTCTGGAACGCAAACGGAGTGAATTGTCAGCAGCTACGGGACGCGATCCGAGCAATGAGGAACTGGCTGCGGCCATTGGATTGAAAGCAGACGAGATGCGCTCCTTACGGATTGTCGGTCGCCAACCGGTCAGCTTGAACGATTCGCTCAGCGGGGACGGAGACCATTCCCTGGAGGATTTCCTCCGGGATGACCACGATCTTTTTCCCGGAGAGAATGCCGACCGCCGTTTATTACAGGAACGTGTTCGGGAGGTGTTGCGCAGTTTGCCCCCCCGCGAACGCGAGGTTATCGAGCTACGCTATGGCCTGCGGGATGGTAAATGCCGCACCTTGGATATAGTCGCTCGACAATTCGGCATCACACGTGAACGTATCCGTCAGATTGAGGCCCGGGCTCTGCTCAAGTTGCGTCGTCCTCCTCGGGTCCTGCGTCTGGAGGAATTTGTCGAAAGAGAATAACTTCAGCTCGTGCCCTTGAATTCCTCGGTGCTCACCTGCAAGCCTTCCCCTACTGGGCACGGGTACTCACACCCAGTTGCTCAAGCTGTTAATACCCATGCCGATCAACGAATCGGGCCGGTCAACGAATCGGGCCGGTCAACGAATCGGGCCGCGGATACGGGATATTTCTGCTGTCCGTGGGGGCTCAGGCAGGTGTCGTCGATCAGCTTCCAGTTCACTTTTCAGCTTGGCAACCGCAGCATAAGGATTATCGGGCAAGACATCATCAGCAGCGACCAGATTCATAGGCGGTGTGGGACGTGGAGCCGGTACAGTGACAGGGGAGGGAGGTGGCGACGCGGGGGGAGTCGAGCGGGCCCAGCGATCAGCAAAGGGACCCACAGGTCGGACATGGCCGCACCCCATTTCCCCACCTACGACGACGATGAGCAGGAGCGTTCGAAGATGCCATCGCCAGCCCAGCTTCATGGTTGGACCTCCCGGATACGCACTTCGGCCGTCGCTGGATCAGACCGGGTTGAAGAGGACAGCCGTCGGGCAGCCCTGCGTATTTCCTCCTCTCGTTCGGGTTGTGACACGCTCTTCTGTGATAGATGATCAGGAGAGCGGGGAAGTTGGATTCCTAAGCGTCCTACGCGGAGGCGGTATAAGGCTTCTGCCTCACGTTCCAGCTCATCCGCCTGACGGTAGAGCGCCTCATCTCCGCGTTCTACCGCTATCTTTCGCAATTCCGTACACACCGCCACCCGTCGCAGGTAGGCTTCCTGTTCAGCTCGCAAAGCCTCGATTTGGACTTCGGGAGGCAGTGGGGAAACGACTATGGGACCCCGCACGCCCATCGTTCTGTGGTCTGAGGAACCGGATTTGCCACTGTTCCTATCGTTCCTGAGTTTGTCCCAAAGCGACATCTTGGGGGGACGAGGAGATTCGGCCCTTACCGCCGAGGTCCCACTGGATAACACCAGAGCTGTGAGCCATATGTGAAAAATACATCGGCAGACGCACCGAATCAGCCAGGTCATTTTTCCCCCCTGCGACTTGTATGCACTCCGTACTGCCAGTTTACCCGCTTCCTAGCGGGTTCCGAATTCCGAAAAAACGTACCCTTGGCTCGAGTATCAGTAACGATTGGGTGTTCCCTACTCCCGAGGATGAAGAGCGCTTCGCACCGATGAAGAGCGCTTCGCTCCTTGGAGGGGCGGATCACCGTAGCGCTGGAGTGCCCCCAAGGTTGCACTTTCCCCCTGACTGGGCCCCTATATGCCATGCTCTGCTTAGGAGGTAAAGAGCGCTTTGTTGCCCCCTCCTTCGAGATCGTGAGCGGTTTGTCTGGTGATGATGGGAGGCGGGTGGAGCCGCAGTGGGCGTGAAGATCATGCTTGGGATTCGTCCTTAGCTCTAAGGGTAGGTTAGAACGTCGAAACGAAGGCCGTCCCCCTCGGCCTCAGCCCGTTGTCGCAATCACAGTTGATGCTGAAAGAGGGAATTGAGCATTTGTATAGTTCCCCCGGCCTCATTACTATTGAGGCCATCACAGAACGGTATCGATTCCAGGGATGAGGGCGATGCTGGTGCCATGTCTTGTCCGTTGGGAGGGGGATTCCTAGATTGATTATTCCGTATCCTTTGAAGGCTGGCCGATGAGGTTAGGTTCAGACCCAACGACGGATCGTAGCGGAACGACGCGCTCGACGGAACGTGTTGGTGAACCTGGTATCGCTGAGATTACAGTCGGTAGGAAATGAGCCAGCCTGGCATCCGGGAAAACCTTCATCTGGGAGATTAGGGCGGGCAGGAATGAGTCGATCTGGGACAGGGAAAACCTTCATCAGAGGGTTTGGGGTGGCGGGAAGGAAGAGCCGATCGCACTGCGGAGAGGCACTATGACCATCGCAAGCCTGGTGATCATATTCGCCCAGGAGGGGGGAGAAGCGGCCCCGGGTGCCCCGATGGGCAACAGCCTCACGCCTTTGTTCATCGTGGCTCTCTTTATGCTCTTTTTGATGCTAGTAGTTTTCCCAGCACAAACCCGCCGGCAGCGACGAGAACAAGAGAGGCTGATGGCCTCCCTCAAACGCGGAAGCAAGGTGTTGACCAACGCTGGCATTGTCGGCATTGTGGTATCCATCCGCGAGGGAGATGACGAAATCGTCATTCGTTCGGAAGATTCCCGACTGCGCATCAAGAAGAGTGTGGTTGTTCAGATTCTCGGAGCGGACGAAGCAGAAGCGAATAAGAAAGACTGAAACCTGCCGGACCCTGGTTAGCGCTTACCTTAATCCCAGAAGGGTGTGCGCCATCAACCCTGAGCTTTGCGTGCTACGGATACTGCTATGCAACGGAACTTTCTACGCGGCTTTCTGATCTGTCTGGTTCCCTGTTTACTGGCGGCTTTTTATGCTTTCCGATTCGACAAGTACAAATTGGGCATCGACCTGGCCGGGGGAACCATTCTGGTTTATGAGATCAACTTGGAACGGACCAAGCTTCGGAAAGAGACCCTGGGGGAACAACCCTCATCGGTTTCGGAACTGAGCGAAGGCCTGACCAAGGAAGAAATCAATCAATTGGCATCGCAAATCAAGCGACGGATCGATCCCACGGACATCAAGAATGTCACTGTTCGGCCTATTGGTACGACGCGGATCGAAATCATTTTGCCGGTGGGAGGAGGTTCCGCCCGTGGTCGGGAAAATCTGACTGCGGAAGAGATCGAGGAAATCAAGCGTCTCATCTCCCAGATGGGGGTTTTGGAGTTCCGCATACTGGCCAATGGGCACGACGATGCCGAGGGGATTGCTGCGGCACGGGACAGCTTGGAGCGGAAAGATGCCGAGGAGCTGATGGCCCGTGCTCGGAAAGGTTTGCCGCCGGAGGGACCGGAGGGTGAGTTTGAAGTGGTCATCGGTGAAACGCGGGCATTGGTTCGCTATCAATGGGCGGAACTGGCACCGGAGGAACGTGAGACGCTCGGCTTGTCCAATCGTTTTGAGGGCAGCGGTGGATTGTGGGCGGAGGCAGCCCGTGCCCGGCAAGAACGCAAAGTCCTTTTTATCGGTCGGGATCGTAATCCCGTCTTCGACATCTCCCAGGCCGCAATGGTGCTGTACAGTCGCGAATGTCTCGACGAGGATCAGCTGGCCCGTGAAGCGGCTGAGAAGCAACGGTTGTTGCGCGAAGGCAAGTCTGAGGCGGAAGCGGACAAACTAGTCGATCGCAAGAAGTACGAATATTTTCTGCTGACGCGGCTATCACCGGAAGATGCCCTACGTGTCGGGGGTGACATCACACTCACAGCCAACGTGGGTGTGGATCGTGCCTATAACCCCGCGGTGGATTTCATTTTCAACGGAGCTGGTGCCCGACAGTTTGGAAGGATCACTCGGCGGAATAAACCCAGTTCTGGCATCGAACGCCATCTGGCGATCCTTTTGGATGGTCGGATTGTCTCGGCACCGACCTTGCAACAGGAAATCACCAGCCATGGTCAGATCCACGGGCGGTTTGACCGTAAGACCGTGGAGCGTCTGGTCCACATCCTGCGGAGCGGCGCATTATCGGCCGAATTGCGTGAGAAACCTGTCAGCGAGAACACGATTGGTCCGACTTTGGGTGCGGACACGATCCGCCGGGGGACATTTTCCGTGGCGGCCGCCTTCGTGACCATACTTGTGTTTATGCTCTTCTATTACCGTTTTGCCGGGTTGGTGGCGTGTATCGCCCTGCTGGCCAACCTGTTGCTGACGGTGGGTTTTATGGTGGCTGTCAACGCTGCCTTCACGTTGCCCGGCTTGGCTGGGTTGGTCCTGACGCTCGGTATGGCCGTGGATGCCAATATCCTCATTTACGAGCGACTGCGGGAAGAGCGGAATAAAGGTGCCAGTTTGGCCTTGGCCCTCCGCAATGGCTACTCCCGCGTCTTACCTACCATTTTGGATACCCACTTGACCAGTATCTTTACGGCTGTGGTGCTGTACATCTTCGGGAATGACCAGCTCAAAGGCTTCGCCATTGCCCTGACCTTGGGACTGGTAATCAGTCTCTTCACCGCTTTATACATGACTCGGCTCATCTTTGATTACGGCATGGCCCGCCGCTGGGTCACCCAATTGCGCATGCTGCGGCTTTTCGAGCGCCCCAATTTCAATCCGATGAAGTATCGCTTCCACTTTTTCACAGCGACCACCCTCCTGACTCTTCTGGGAGTAGGATTATTCTTGTATCGCGGGGAGGATGGCCTGAACGTGGACTTCCGCGGCGGTACCGTATTTGCCGGTCGCCTCAAAGAGGGCGAGGAACGAGCCTTAACACGAACCCCCGACGGCAAAGCCGGATTCCGCGAGTTGTTGAGCGAAGAGAATCAGCAGCGCTGGCTCAACGCCGTAGATGCCCGATGGATCAACCAAACCGAAGAAGGAGCCGCAGCGGCTAATGTCTTCATCTATCAGATCACCTACCAAAATCCTGATGGCAGCACGTCGCAGGCTCTCGTGACTCTGAGTCAGAAGCCAGGGCGAAGGGGGGTGTTCGACAGCGAAGAGATGAAGCAAAACGTCCTGGCCCGTGCCCGAACCCTGCCGGATGTGTCCGTGGAGCAGATGTACCTTTCCGGTGAGAGTTATCCGGATGGCAAAAGCCGCTACTTCACGATCCGGACCACAGAGCGGGAGGATGACCTGGTTCGAGTCAGCCTGCAACGCCTCTTGCGTGATAACGATGGCCAATCGATTCTCGACGGGGCCACCATGGATTATGCCATCGATGGAGGGATCGTTCAGCTGACGTTTTCCCGACCGACATCACGTTCCTATGTGGAAAAGCTCCTGGAGCGAGAGTTCTACGTGGTGCTTCAGCATGATCCCCGAGGTGTGTTCACCTTGACTGGCAGTGGAGAGGCGGTGGAAGGACGCTATACCCAGATGCGCTTGGATGTCAGCCGGTCGCCCGAGTTTTCTCAGTTGGCGGCTCCCAAGCCCGATCCTGAACAACAGAAGATTCAACGAGAGACTCTCGAACGCGTTCTGCGCTCAGCCCAGCAGACGTTCAATAATGCCCCCGAACCGGAACGGCTCGAAGTCTTTGATAGCCAATTGGCAGCGGATACCCGCCAACAAGCCCTCTTTGCTATCCTGGCGAGCTGGGTGGCCATGCTGCTGTATCTGTGGTTCCGTTTCGGCAACTGGACCTTCGGTTTGGCAGCGGTACTCTGCTTGATCCACGATCTCTCCTTCACCCTCGGAGCGATTGCCGTCTGCCATTACCTTCACCTGGTTCCTGGTATGAACCTGTTGGGCATCCAGGATTTCAAGATCGACCTGGCGGCGGTAGCGGCTCTGCTGACGCTGGTCGGCTATTCTGTCAATGACACCATCGTCGTGTTCGATCGCATCCGGGAAGTACGGGGCAAAGACCCACGTCTGACCCCACAGATGATCAATGACAGCG
>Ga0308389_1002223_pt1 | contig 12337 bp, 7 predicted proteins | sample Hotspr2Sample148_FD_202362 | JGI IMG/M metagenome (GOLD analysis project Ga0308389, IMG submission 202362) | Hot spring phototrophic mat microbial communities from Mushroom Spring, Yellowstone National Park, Wyoming, United States - 20040719_148 ... | reverse complement strand
CCACGCGCCCCGAGACCATTCTGGGCGATACCGCGGTGGCCGTGGCGCCTGACGATGAGCGCTACGCGGCCATGGTCGGGCGCGTGGCGGTGCTGCCCGCCCTGGGCCGTCAGATCCCGATTATCGCTGACGACTATGTAGATAAGGAGTTCGGCTCGGGCGCGGTGAAGATCACCCCGGCCCACGATAAGAACGACTACGAAGTGGCGAAGCGCCATGACCTTCCCATGATCAACATCATGAACAAAGATGCGACGATCAACGAGGAAGGCGGCCCCTATGCCGGGATGGACCGCTTCGCGGCCCGCGCGGCCCTGCTCGCCGACCTGGAGCGCGAGGGCCTGCTGGTCAAAGTCGAGCCGCATACGATGAGCGTGGGCATCAGCCAGCGCGGCGGCGAGGTGATCGAACCGCTGCTCTCCGAGCAGTGGTTCGTGCGCACCCGCCCCCTCGCCGACCTGGCCCTCGCCGCCGTGCGCGAGGGGCGCACGCGGATCATCCCCGAACACTTCGAGAAGGTCTACTTCCACTGGCTGGAGAATATCGAAGACTGGTGCATCTCGCGACAACTCTGGTGGGGCCACCGCATCCCCGTCTGGTACCTGCCCGATGGCAGCTTCGTCGTCCCCGGCCCCGATGAGCAGCCGCCCGCCGAAGCGGTGCAGGACCCCGATGTGCTCGATACGTGGTTCAGTTCGGGTCTCTGGCCCTTCTCGACGCTGGGCTGGCCCGATGACACTCCGGATATGCGCGAGTTTTACCCCACCTCGGTGATGGAGACGGGGTACGACATCCTCTTCTTCTGGGTCGCGCGCATGATGATGATGGGCTGCTACCTCACCGGCACGCCGCCCTTCCATACGGTCTACCTGCACGGCCTGGTGCGTGATGAGCACGGGCGCAAAATGTCGAAAAGCTACGGCAATGTGGTCAACCCATTGGAGGTGATGGACCGCTACGGCACCGACGCGCTGCGCTACACCCTGGCGACCAGCGGCACCCCCGGTCAAGATCTGAACCTGAACCCACAGCGCATCGAGGCGGCGCGCAACTTCGCCAACAAGCTGTGGAACATCACCCGCTTCGTGCTGGGCAAACTCGGCGAGGAGCGCGAACTGGCCTATGGCCTGCCCCCCACGGCCTTCTCCCTCGCCGACCGCTGGATCCTCTCGCGCTACGGCCGGCTGGTGCGCGACGTGGATCGGCTCATGGAGGGCTACAACTTCGGCGAGGCCGGGCGGCAGATCCACGACTTCCTCTGGGGCGAGTTCGCCGACTGGTACGTCGAGGTGGCCAAGGTGCAACTCGAAGACGACCCCGCGGCGCAGCGGGCCACACGGGCCACGCTCTACACCGTGCTGGAGGGGAGCCTGCGCCTGCTGCATCCCTTTATGCCTTACGTCACCGAGGAACTCTGGCAGTATCTCGTGGGTGAGGCCCCCACGGCCAGCCACTACCCCAACGCGCCGCGCTCAATCATGCTCGCCGCTTACCCGGTGAACGAACCCGCGCCGCTGGACGAGGCCGCCGAGCGCGATTGGGAACTGGTGCGCGAGTTGATCGTGGCGATCCGCAACGCCCGCAGCGAGTTCAAGGTCGAGGCGGCGCGCTGGGTCACGGCGACGATTGCCGCTGGCGAGCAGGCCGCGATGCTGCGCGCCCAGGCGGCGCTGATTGCGCGCCTGGGCCGGGTGAAGGCCGATGATCTGACCATCGTTGAGCGTCTGGAGAACCGGCCCATCCACGCCGCGGCGATCGTTATCGGCAGCGTCGAATGCTACCTGCCCCTGGCCGGCCTGATCGACCTGGAGGCCGAACGCGCGCGGTTGCGCAAAGAGCTTGAGGCGGCCGAGGCCGACGTGGCCCGCCGCGAGGCGAAACTCGCCAATGACGGCTTCACCTCGCGGGCGCCGGCGCAGGTGGTGCAGCGTGAGCGCGAGGGCCTGGAACTGGCGCGCGCGGCCCTGGAGAAGCTACGCGCCCGGCTGGCAGAGTTGTGAGCTTGCGCGCGGGGTGTGGGGAAACCGGGTTTCTCCACACCCCCGCCCGCGGGGGGTTGGGAGAGCCCGGCCCTCAAGCAGGGGCCTGGGGAAACCCGGTTTCCCCAGCTCCTCACCCGGTGGAGGGGCGCAGCCCTCAAGCAGGGGCCGGGGAAACCCGGTTTCCCCAGCTCCTCACCCGGTGGAGGGTGGGCCGCGCCCTCCCAGGAAAATAACCTTTTTCATCCGATGGCGTGCGGCGTAGCCGCATGGACGGCTGTTTGGTAAGTGACGCCTACAATGGGGTAGGGGTAGAGGAGGGAACCAATGCACTTCCGGCTCAATGACAACCAGCAGATGTTGCGCGACACGGTGCGGCAGTTCGTCGAGAAGGAAGCCGCGCCCACGGTCGCGCAGCGCGATGAGGAGGCGATCTGGCCAACCGACCTGGTCAAACAGATGGGCGAGTTGGGTCTGCTTGGCGTCGCCGTCGCGGAGGAGTATGGCGGGGCCGGCCTCGACTACGTCTCCTACGCCATCGTGATTGAGGAACTGAGCCGGGTTGATGCGTCCCTCGGCGTGATCGCCTCGGTCAATAACTCGCTGGTGTGCTATGGTCTGGAGAAGTTCGGCACCGAGGAGCAGAAGCGCGAACTGCTGGTTCCTCTGGCCTCGGGGCGCATGCTGGGGGCCTTTTCGCTCTCCGAGCCGGGCGCCGGCTCCGATGCCGCCGCGCAGAAGACCACGGCCGTGCGTGACGGCGATACGTATGTGATCAACGGGGTGAAGAACTGGGTCACCAACGGCGATCACGCCGATACGATCATCCTCATGGCGATGACCGACCCGGCGAAGGGCCACAAAGGCATCACCGCTTTTCTCGTTGACACCTATGCCCCCGGTTGCAGCATTGTCAAGGTGGAGAACAAGCTCGGCATCCGCAGCGCCCATAGTTGCCAGATGGCCTATGACAACTACCGGCTGCCGGTCTGGCGGCGTCTCGGCGAAGAGGGCCAGGGCTTCAAGATCGCCATGACCATTCTCAACGCCGGGCGCATCGGCATCGCTGCCCAGGCCGTGGGCATCGCCCAGGGCGCCTATGAGGCCGCGCTCAACTACACCCGCATCCGCGAGCAGTTTGGCCGCCCCATCCACGAGTTCCAGGCCGTCGGGTTCACCCTCGCGGATATGGCCACCCGCATCAAGGCCGCTCGCCTGCTCACCTACGAGGCCGCCTGGCGCAAGGACCAGGGGCTTGATTATGTCAAGGATGCTTCGATGGCCAAGCTCTTCGCCTCGGAAACGGCCATGTGGACGGCTACCAAGGCCATCCAGCTCCACGGTTCCAATGGCTACTCCAAGGAGTACCCCGTCGAGCGCTACTTCCGCGATGCCAAGATTACGGAGATCTACGAGGGCACCAGCGAGATCCAGCGCCTGGTGATCAGCCGCGAGATTACCCGGCACTAGAACCAGGATCGCTCACCTAAGCCGTCTATGCGGCTCCGCCGCACAATACCGCCACATAAGGTTGTTTTTGGGAGGGCGCAGCCCTCCCGAACCCTCCCCCCAGGTGAGGGTATGGGGAAACCTGGTTTCCCCATACCCCTCCCACCCCCCCGCTGGGGGGAGGCGCCGGACTCCCTCTCAATCTGTCGCCGGCAACAAGGCGTTCAACGCGCGCACCAGGCGCGCCTGGGCCGCCGGGACGGGGTCGTTCAACTCGACGGCATGTTCCCGTCTGCCGATGCGCGTTACGATCGCATAGCTGTAGCCGTCGCGCGTGGCGCCAGGGGTACGCTGCGGCGTCCGCGTCAGTTCGCTGCGCAGGATCAGGCCCTCCAGGCGGGCCAGTGCCGCCGGCCCCAGGCGGCGTGGACGGCCCGCCGCGCCGTCCAGCGGCATCACCCACCCATTGCGGTAGACGATGACTCCCCGTGAGGTGAAGCGCAGGCCGCCGCTCTTGCGGTAGGCGATCAGGGCGTTGCGGGGCAGCCGCAGGCGGTCCTCGTCTGCGCCCTCGGGCGCCCGCGACTCGCTCAGGCGCGTGTCATAGCCTCCCGATAGCGCGCCGCCGAGCTTGAGGCCCTCGGCGGGCAGGGCTGGCTTCTCGGTCTCGTCGCTCATTGCACCACCATGCTTGCGATCACCCGCTCAAAGCGCCGGCTCTCCCGGTCGAAGACCTGATCCGGCGCGCTGAAGGTGACGTAATACGACTGGTCGGCGGTCACGATAATGTACTCGCGCGCGCGCACCACCACCGGCAGCGAAGCGCGCCGTGGCTCGTCGATCGGCTGCACCACGTAGGCGTACTCGGTCACAATCGCCCGCGCTCCGCCAACCTCGGTCTCGGCCTCGCTGAGGAAATGGTACCCGGTGAGGGCCTGCCGTTGCTCCACCCGCCGGTCGAGCAGGGTCTGCAAGGTGGGCGGGGCAGCGGGGTCGAGGGGGCGGCTCTCGACCGTCATAGACGTTTTGACCGCCGAGGGCGTGGCCGGGTCCGCCACGCGCAGCGTGACGTCCTGAAGCGTTTCAACGGCGATCCAGTCAGCGGGATAGGCGAAGCGCAGCGGTGTGAACTCGTCCTGGAAGGCGCGGGTGCGGGTGGTGGCGCTGCTCATCAGCAGCCAGCCGCCGAGGAGGAAGAGCAGCGCCGCCAGGGCCACGCCCACATCCTTGGGCCGCATGCGCAGGGGGTAGATCGGCTCATTGCGCGCCAGGTCGCTCATCCGCGTCTCCCATCTACTGCCCGGCCCGACGCAGGGTAACCGCGGTGCTGCGGCGCATGAGCGCCGCCAGGGTCAGGAAGGCGCCCAGGGCCACGATCAGGCCCATGAGCAGCGAGCGCCAGGGGGCCACCTGCAACCCCACGGCGCTGACCTCGCTGATCAGCCAGCTAAACACGCCGTTGAGCAGCGTCGCCAGAACGTAACCCATGGGCACCCACCAGACCGGCCTGTGCTCGAACCTGGCCTCGGCCATGAACCAGCCCTGAAGCCCGCCGAAGGACGCCGCGGCCATGGCTGTGGTTACCGTGGCGATGGCCCCGGGGCCAGGGGCCACGCCGTCGTTGGCCAGCACGAAGTACAGGTTGCTGACCATGGCAATGCCCAGACCAGCCATGGTGCCGTAGATGATCCCGTCGATCCGTTCGTCGAACTCCGGGGTATCGTACACCAGCAGGCGCACGGCGAGGTAGACGATGGCCTGGTAGGTGGCACCGATGATCAGGATCGAGGCCAGCAGCGAGGTCAGCGTGGTGCGTGGCGCCCACTCGCTGACCCGGAACCAGTCATAGATGACGCGCCGGGCGACCACGTCGGCCAGCAGCGCCGCGAGGAGAAAGACCGCCGCGACGCGCTGTTTCGGCTCCGGTTCCAGGCGATCCTGCTGGTAGAAAAACACGACCCACAGGGCCGAGGGGATCACCGCCAGCAGCACGCCGGCCACCAGCAGGGCCGGGCCGCTCAGGGGGCCAATCCGGTCGGCAAGGTAGGCCACCACGGCCGCCAGCGCGGCCATCCCGCCGATCTGCAGGGCAGTTGCCCGCCAGAAGCCCAGGCGGGGGCGGTTCACCGCCGCGTAGCATCGCGCGCAGTAGGCTCGCCCGCCGAGGGTCTGGTACGGCGGCGTGAGCGGCTGGTGGCATACGCAGCATTCGATAGGGTTATTCTCTGACATCGCTGTTCCTGAAGGGCTACGCCCGCCCAGCCCCCTCTATCGTCCCCGGCGAAGTTCCGCGTCCACCCGGTACGGGTTGGTGGCAGTGGCGGGAATGGACACTTCCTGGTCGGCAATGATGGGCCGGTAGCCGGCGCCAAAGACGATAACGCTGTAGGTCTGGCCGCGGGGGATGGCCTGCTGCGTCCGATAGACACCCTGCCGGTCGGCGACGCCGAAGGTCAGCACCTCGTTGGGCGAGAGAGTGTCATCGGCGGCGGCCTGGCTCGCGGTGATCCCCGGGCGCATCACGAAAAACTGCGCGCCCTCGATGCCCCGGCGGGTGCTGGCATCGGTGATCTGCCCCTGGATGTAGACCAGGTCGGCGTTGCTGGTCGGCGGGGCGGCCGGTCCCTCGCCGGTGGTGCAGGCGATCAGGGCCACATCGTCAACGAACATACTCGAGACATTGCCACGGGGGTTCTCCGAGGCGAAGACCAGACGGACGTTCCGCCCGGCCAGGCGCGAAACGTCGAAACTCCGTTCGCGCCAGGTGTCATCGCCGCCGCGCGAGGAGATCTCCTCGACCACCTGGATCGGGTCGCCCTGGAGGCTGGCGAACAGGACGCTGAAGCGGGCGTCGGGGGCAAAGGCCCCGAAGAGGCCGGTGGTTTCTTCGTGGATCAGGCGGGCGTAGCGCAGTTCCACGCGGGTGGCATTGGCGGGGATGCGCACGTCCTGGTAGAGGTACTGGAGCGTCTCCTGGTCCTGCCCGCCGAGCCAGGCGCTGTAACGCCCGCTGCGCGGCAGTTGGGTGTCGATGATCGGCGCGTCGCCGCGGACGACCTCGACCCAGGCTTCGCGTTGCTCGAAGCCGCCGGCGACGACGATGTCGCTGCAGCCGGCGGGGAGGGCCGGGGCGGGCCGTTCCGGCGCCGGGCCGCCGGAGGGCACGCCGGTGGTGTCGGAAATCACCGGGCCGCCCGGCACGGCCTGGTCGGTGATGCCAACCTGGGCGAAGACCTGGCGCACGGCCTGCACCTCGGCGCCCTGGCCGTACAGGTCGGCGGCGGCGCGGGCGCTGGCGTTGGCCGCGTCCACGAAATTGGCGCCTGGCGTGAGATACTGGGTCAACGCGCGGTAGGCGATCTGTTCGGTCTTCTCGCGACCGATGGCCTGGGCCAGCAGGAAGTGGGCATAGTTGGGGATGCCGCTGTTGACGTGCACGCCGCCGTTGTCGGCGCGGCGGGTGTTGGGGAGATTGGCGTACTGGGCCATCGTAGCCGGCTGGCCGATACCCTCCAACGGGTTGCGTGGATCGTAGGCGCCCTCGGCATTCGGGTCCTGCATGCTCCGCAGATAGGGACGCGGGTAGGGCGGCGATTTGATGACGTCTTCGCCGATCAGCCAGTCGTCGCGGTCGATCATGGCGGCGAAGACATCGGAGTACGACTCGTTCAAGGCGCCCGACTGCCCCTCATAGATCAGATCGGCGCTGTACTGGGTGATGCCATGGGTGAACTCATGGGCGATAACATCCAGCCCGAAGGGCAGCGGTTTGAAGATGCGCCCGCCGTCGCCGTAGATCATCTGGTTGTACTCGCCCACCCAGGCGGCGTTCTCGGCATCCTGGGGGTCGCTGCCGAAGTTGACGGTGGAGATCAGCGGCATGCCCCGCCCATCGATCGAGTCGCGCCGGAAGGTGTTGAAGTAGTAGTCGTAGACAATGCCGGCGCCGTCGTGGGCCGCCTGAGCGACGGCGTCGCGCGAGCGTTCGCCTTCGTCAATGATCAGCCGGCCCGGCACGCGGGTGGTGTTCTGCGCGGTGAAGGTGCGCCGGCGCTTACCGTGCATGATCGTGTCGAAGGCGTGGATCACCAGCGGCCGCCGGGCGTTGACAAAGTAGGTCCACTGGCCCAGGGGTGTCGTGGTGAGAATGGTGAGTTGCCAGGCCAGGGCGGCCGCGCCGCGTTCGTCCACATAGACCACCAGGCGGGTTCTGGCGGGCAGGGGATGGATCGCGATGCGCGCCAGTTCGTCCGGATCGAGTTGTTTGCCACGCAGGTCGAGCAGCGCGACGGCCAGGGCCGCCTCGGGGGTGACGGCGGGGCTGGTCGCGATGGCGATCTGGGGATGGAACTGCCCGTTCACGGCCACAATGCGCTGGTCAGGGTCGAGATGCACGACCAACTGGCGTCCAAAGACGGGCAGGCCCTGGTAGACCTGATCGAAGCGCAGATGGGCGAAGTTACGCTGCGCGTCGGGTTCGTAACGCAGCAAACGCAGTTCCTCGACGGCGCTGCGCAGGCCGAAGAGGGCGCGATTCTGATCGAGGAAGCCACGGGCGATCGCCTCGGGCTTGCCCGCCTCGGCAGCGGTGGGAACATAGGGCAGCCGGTCATCGGCGCGCGCCGGTTGCACAAAGCGGGCCACGCCGGTCAGCCGGTCAAAGCTAGCCTCGAGCGGCGTGGCGGTACGAGCCTGGAGGGCGGTGAATGCTTGCCGGGGAGTTGTGGCGCCAGAAAGGGGAAGGGGCGTTGAGGCCGGCCCGGCGCCGGCAAAGCGGACCGTGGGCGCCGGGCGCGGCCATGCCAGCGGCAGCGCGGTCAATGCATAGACCAGAACTAGCAACCCGAGGTAGATCTGGCGACGCCCGGTAAGTATGAGCCGCTTCATGCAGACATTCCCAGGGACGTAGGTCGGGGAGGGTTTTACCCCCTCCGCAACCATACCCTGTCACAACCGGGTTGTCAAGTCATGAGACAATCGTCCATGCGGCTACGCCGTGGGGTGAGGGGGATGGGGAAACCGGGTGTCCCCATCCCCCGGCTCGAACGGGATGCACACAAGGCTGTTCCTGGGAGGGCGCAGCCCTCGCAAACTCTCCCAGGGGGTGAGGGGTGTAGGGAAACCGGGTTTCTCCACACCCCTCACTCCGGGAGCGGCGGCAGCAGCGGGAGCGGCGGCAGGGTGTGGGGAAACGGGGTGTCCCTACACCCCTCAATCGCCGGACTCGCGGGCGAGGTAGTAGGTGAGGCTGTGCAACACGGCCACCGGATCGATGTAGCGCACCCAGACATCATCGGGGGTCTGCAGCACGATGGGCGCGTAGTTCAGAATGGCGCGAACGCCGGCCTCGATGAGCAGATCGGCGACATGCTGGGCCTGGGCCGCGGGCACGGCGATGATCGCCAGGCGCACGTGGTGCTCGCGAATGACCTGGGCCAGTTGGTCGAGCGGCAGGATGGGCAGATCGTTGACACGCTCGCCGATCTTGGCGGGATCGGTGTCGAAGAGACCGACGATTTGCAACCCCTGCTTGTGAAAGCCCTCGTAGCGAGCGATGGCCTGGCCGAGGTAGCCGACGCCGACCAGCACCACCGGCCAGCGCTGATTCAGCCCCAGGATGCGCTCGATGTGGTTCAGCAGCTTCTCGACATCGTAACCAATGCCCTGTTTGCCGAACTCCCCGAAGTAGGAGAGATCCTTGCGGATCTGGGCGGCAGTGACGTTGATCCGCTCACCCAGTTCCTGCGAAGAAACCGAGTGCACTCCTTCTTCGAGCAAGTAGCGCAGACTTCGGGCATAGAGCGGCAACCGCCGGATGACAACATCAGGTGGTACGTCCAGGCGATCCACAGGCGCCTCCAGGGAGTCAGGCTGTACGTTTTGTGAAGTGTAGCACGAGCTTTCGGGCCATGTCAAGCGCGTGAAAGAGGAGAGCCTTGCCCAATGGATCGATCACGCTAACGTGAACATAGGCGCTCGAAGAGGGGTGTGGGGAAACCGGGTTTCCCCACGCCCCCGCCCCGCAAGGGCATGGGGAAACCGGGTTTCCCCATGCCCCCACCCGCGAGAGGGTTTGGGAGGGCGCAGCCCCCCAGGAACAACCGTATGTTCATTGCGGCGTTGTGCGGCGGAGCCGCATGGAGGGCTACCGTGAACATACGCCCTCGGCCAGGGGTGTGGGGAAACCAGGTTTCCCCACGCTCCCGCCCCGCAGGAGGGCCAGGCCCGCACGCAGGGGGATGGGGAACCCCGGTTTCCTCATCCCCTACCCGGTGGGAGGGTGTGGGAGGGCCCGGCCCTCCCAGGAAGAACCTCTTTTCATCCTGTTCGTGTGCGGCGGAGCCGCATGGATGGCTGGTATAATAACAGCCAGAAGGGAGCGGTGGCGTGCCGCGCCCGCTCCGAGCGCAGGAACGGTGTGCTGCGTGGGGGCTGCAAGCCATGGGGTAACGGTATCGCGCCACCTCGTCGGCACGACGGAAGGAGCCATGAGCCATGTCAGAACCACTTGATGCCCAGCCAATCGGCGCATTTCTCGACGCGCTGGCCTCGAACGCGCCAGCGCCAGGCGGCGGAAGCGTGGCGGCCCTCGCGGGGGCGATGGCGGCGGGGTTGGTGAGCATGGTCTGCGCGCTCACCGTCGGCAAGAAGCAGTTCGCGGCGATCGAAGATGAGGTGCGCGGCGTGCATGCGCGCTCCGAGGCGCTGCGGCACGAGTTCCAACACCTGGCGGCAAAGGACATCGAGGTGTTCGGGCGGCTCTCGGCGGCGTACAAGTTGCCGCGCACCACCGAGGCCGACGCGGCCACCCGTCAGGCCGCCATCCAGCAGGTCACCCGCCAGGCCACCGAGGTGCCGCTGCGCATCGCCCAGGCCGCTGCCAGTATTCTGCCCCTCTGCACCGCCCTGGCGCCCAGGGTCAGCCGGCTGGTGGTGAGCGACGTCGGCGTGGCTGCCGTGCTCGCCCGCGCAGCGGTGCAGAGCGCCATCCTCAACATCGAGATCAACCTGAGCGGGCTGGAGGATCAACTCTTCACGCGTGAGACCCGCGCGCAGGTGGAAGATCTGACCATCGGCCTCAGTGAAGAGACCGAAGGGATCATCGCCATTGTGCGGAGCCGCATCAGCCAGTAGTTGGAGTACGTGTTCACAGTTCTCCTGGGAGCGCGGGCAAGGTGACTGCCCCCTCCCCAGCCCTCCCCCCGCTGGGGGAGGTGAGTCCGGCTCCTCCCTCCAGCAGGGGAGGGTGCGAGGGGAGCTGCGGCGCCGCATGGGCTAACGTGAACATAGGCTGCTGGAGCAGGGGTGTGGGGAAACCGGGTTTCCCCACGCCCCCGCCCTCAAGCAGGGGTATAGGGAAACCGGGTTTCCCCATCCCCCCGCCCGCGGGAGGGTCTGGGAGGGCTTTGCCCTCCCAGGAGAACCCTGTTATCCCCTTGCGGATGCGGGCCGGAGGCCCGCGCACCCGGGCCCCGACCTACGGGAGGGTCTGGGAGGGCGCAGCCCTCCCAGGAACAACCTGTTTTCATCCCGTCGGTGTGCGGCGCAGCCGCATGGACGGCTGAGGTGAACGTATTGGCTCTCGTAGCCTATGTTATGGTCTTTGAATAAATAATCCGGTATAGCCCGCGCAGGCGGGCTTCGCCTTGCCTGGCCGAGGGCTTTAGCCCGACGGCTAGCGCGGGATAGCGGATTAATTTCTCAAAGACCATTCCATCAGGCCCCATTGGCGGGGCGCACAACGCCCGATGCAAACGGCCTGGGCGCGGGCGGCCTGCCCTCGTCACGGCTCCGCGGGCAAGCTGCCCGCGCTCCCAGTTCACATCAGCCGTCCATGCGGCTCCGCCGCACACGAAGAGCACGAAAATTAGGTTGTTCCTGGGAGGGCAAAGCCCTCCCAAACCCTCCCACGGGGTGGGGGCGTGGGGAAACCCGGTTTCCCCATTCCCCTGCGGGGCGGGGCGTGGGGAAACCCGGTTTCCCCATTCCCCTCTTCGAGAGCCTATGTTCACATCAGCCGTCCATGCGGCTGCGCCGCACAACGCCGCAATGAACATACGGTTGTTCCTGGGAGGGCTGCGCCCTCCCAAACCCTCCCGCGGGTGGGGGAATGGGGAAACCCGGTTTCCCCATTCCCCTGCGGGGCGGGGGCGTGGGGAAACCCGGTTTCCCCACACCCCTCGCCGAGGGCGTATGTTCACGTTAGCCGTCCATGCGGCTCCGCCGCACACGAACAGCACGAACATAGGTTGTTCTTGGGAGGGCAAAGCCCTCCCAAACCCTCCCACGGGGTGGGGTATGGGGAAACCTGGTTCCCCCCACCCCTCTCCGAGGGGGGCTTATGTTCACGTTAGTTGCCTGGAAATGCACCATGACCGCAACGTTGCTCGAAGGCAAGGGACTGGCCCAACAACTTCGCGCCGCCGCCCGCGCCGAGATCGCCGCACTGACCGAAGAGCTTGGGCGCGCCCCGTGTCTGGCGGTGATCCAGGTCGAGGGCGACGCGGCCTCCAGTCGCTATGTGCGGAGTATCGGGCGCCTGTGCGAGGGCGCCGGGGCGGCGTTTCGCCTCGAACTGCTGCCCGCCGATACGACCCTCGCCACCCTGGTGGCAACCATTGGCATGCTGAATACTGATCCGAATGTGGACGGGATTCTGCTGCAACTGCCTTTACCGCCGCACCTCGACGCCCACGCCGCGGTCATGGCCCTCGACTACCGCAAGGACATTGACGGCGTGCACCCGATCAATGCCGGGCTGCTGGCCCAGGGACGCCCGGCCATGGTGCCCAACACCCCCGCCGGGGGTATGGCCCTGCTCCAGCACTACGGCGTGGAACTGCGGGGCCGGCGCGCCGCCGTGGTGGGTCGCAGCGCCATCGTCGGGCGCCCGATGGCCCACCTGCTCA
>Ga0308389_1002218_pt1 | contig 12373 bp, 10 predicted proteins | sample Hotspr2Sample148_FD_202362 | JGI IMG/M metagenome (GOLD analysis project Ga0308389, IMG submission 202362) | Hot spring phototrophic mat microbial communities from Mushroom Spring, Yellowstone National Park, Wyoming, United States - 20040719_148 ... | reverse complement strand
CCGTTTCCATCAGCGCCTGTAACCGCGCGGCATCGCCGGCCGTCATCAGCCAGCCATCCACACCGTCTTCGATCAGGTCGGGTCCAACCGTGGCATCCGAGGCAATGACCGGGACGCCACAGGCCATGGCTTCCAGGACAACCAGCCCGAAGCCCTCAAAGTAACTGGGAAACACCAGCACGTCGCACGAGCGGATGATGTCCGGCAGGTCGCGGTGCGGACGCTTACCCAAAACCTTCAGTCCCGGCAAATCGGGAATATGCGGCTGCACCTCCGGTGCAACCGGCCCCACCAGCCACAATTCGGCGTGCCGTGGAGCCAGCTTTTCCCAGACTTCCAGGAGCAGCGGAACACCCTTGCGGGCCGTCACCGAACCAAGAAACAGAAAGCGAAAGGGGCGACCAGCCTCCGGCGGCGGACGTGGCGTGAAGGTCTCCAAGTCAACACCATACGGGTTACAGACAATCCGCTCCACGGGAACCCCATGAGCGACAAGCGACCGGGTGGTAAAGCTGCTCGCCACCACAATAGTGTCGGCCAGGGCATGTTCCTGCGCTTCGTGGGCCAGCATTGCCGGCAGCGGCGGCACAAGGCTTTCGCGCCAGTCGGGATACCGTGCGGCGACGGTTTCAAAAACCCGTTTTTTCCACAGGGGATGGGCAATGCTCTGGTCAAGGATGAACCGCCGGCCCAGGTCACGACACCGCTCGGCCAGTATCCACGAGGACGTATCAAAACCAATGACCACATCCACCGCACGCAGCGCCGCCGTGGGGATGCTTTCCTGAAAATGCTGGTTGCGGCGCAGAAAGACCTCCAGCGCCGGCGCTCCCTGCCGGAGCGCCCACAGCGCCGCCAGCTCACGCCACGGGCGCAGATGAAGATGCCGGCGCGCCACGCCCGACAGCAGCCGGTTGCCCAGTCGTTCCCGGACGCCTCCCACCTGCGTCAGTTGCCGGACCCACCAGGCTTCCTCGCGCAGCGCCAACCCCGTCCAGAACCCCTCCAGCATCCCCAGCCGTGCCAACTGCCGGGCAAGCTGGAAGGCATGCTGCGTTCCGGGATGGGCAAGCAGAACCTTCATCGTTTGGCGGAGTTCACTCGCTGGAAGTCGGCGACGGGAGGCGTGTCGTCACCCAGCAGGTGGGAATCGTGCGTGCCTCCGGGCCGAACAGCCAGTGGGGACGCAACGGGTGAACATCCACCGTCCGGCCCGCTGCCCGCAGCCGGCTCAGGACCGGCTCCAGCAGGTGCTCGCCATGGACTTCCACCAGCCACTGCACCGGCGCGGCCAACAACCGCCGTGCGCCGTCGAGCACGTCCACTTCAGCGCCTTCGACATCCACCTTGACCAATGCCGCCTGTCCGGCCAGCGCCGGCCGGGCATCCAAAGCGGCATCCAGCGTGATGGTCACGCCGTCGTTTCGGGCCCCGACGTACAACGGCAGGAACTCAAACGTCGCGCCAGCATAGGCGGCAGCCCACCGTTGGGCAGGGCCGGTGAGTTGTTCTGCCAGAGACGGCGTATCGTCCATCCCCGGCTCAAAAGCCACGATATGCGGGTGACGGCCCTGCCCGAGAATGGCTGCCGCGCACCCGTAGGTGAAATAACCATCGTTGGCGCCGACATCCCAGATCACATCCACCTGCCGCAACGCCGCCTTCAGCCACGGATTGAGTACATGCTCATAAGCGCCCAGGATTTTTCGCTTGGAGTGGGCCGGATTGAGAATGAGCCGCGCCCCGCGAAAGGGCCCGGCCAGAATCGTCACGGGTGTCGGCGTCTGTTTCGTCAAAAGGGCCAGCAACGTCATGCCTGCCGACGGGACAAAGACGGCGGGCGGCTTGCCACTTCATTCTCGCCGTTGACAGTGATCATCGTCCCATCCCCTTCTTCCGTGAAAATCTCCCGGAGCAGCGCCCCGGCTTTCATGCCGTTGATGACGTGCACTGAGTTGACTCCGGCACGCAGGGCGCGCGCCGCAGCTTCAAGTTTCGGCAGCATGCCACCGGCCACCTTTCCGGCGTCCATCATGGCGGCGGCTTGCCGCAGCGTCAGGCGGCTGATGCGCTGCCCGTGCTCATCCAGCACGCCATCCACGTTGGTCGCCAGAACCAGTTTTTCAGCCCGCATCTCCGCCGCAATGACAGCCGCCACGGTATCGGCATTGACATTGTAGATGTCACCATCCTCGTCGGCGGCCAGCGACGCCATGACCGGAACAAAGTCCTTCTCGATGAGCGTGTCAAGCAACCGGGTGTCCACATCCAGAATTTCGCCGACGTAACCATAATCCACCGTCTGCGGCTTGCCGGTTTCCAGATTGACGACCACCTGCGGCGGGCGCTTGCGTGCCGTCAGGATGTTGCCGTCCACCCCACTCAACCCGACGGCGGGAACGCCGGCCTGGCGCAGCGCGCCGAGGATTTCGACGTTGACCTTGCCGCCAAAAACCATCTTGACCACATCCAGCGCGCGCTCGTCCGTGATACGCCGGCCGTTGATGGTCTTCGGCTTGATGCCAAGCTGCTGGCTCAGTTCATTGGCCTGCACCCCACCGCCGTGTACGGCCACGACGCGAATCCCAATCTGGGCGCACAGCGCCAGTTCTTCACAAAACGAATCGAGGGTGTCTTCCTCTGCGGCAACCTTGCCGCCAAACTTGACGATGAAGGTCTTTCCCTTGAAACGATTGATGTACGGGAGGGCTTCCCGCAGCACATTGGCGTCAAATCCCATAGGCCGTCAAATCAGATGCAAACAAAACTGCAAAATGGATTTCTGAACGTGCAGCCGGTTTTCGGCTTCGTCGTAACAATCGTTTTGTGCCGATGCCAGCACCGCGTCTGTCACCTCGACGTTGCGCCGCAGCGGCAGGCAGTGCAGAAACCGCGCTGAACCGAGTTTTTCCGGTGTCAGTATCCAGTCCCGATAGCGTGCTGGCGGCGGTGCGCCGTAATTCACCAGCGACGCCCAGGACTTGGCATAGACCACATCCTGCCGGGCCAGCACCGACTGGTCATGCACGACCTCGACATCACCGAGACGCTCCATGACCACGTCCGGCAGCGGAAACTCCGGCGGGGCCACGATGGTCAGCCGGCAGCCAAGCTGCGCGGCCACCAGCGCAAACGAGTTCGGCACCGCCGTGGGCAGCGCCTTGATATGTGGCGTCCACGCCAGCGCGACCCGTACGCCTTCCGTCCGCCCGAAACGCTCCCGGATGGTCAGCATGTCGGCCATGGCCTGGCAGGGATGGTACAGCGCCGATTCGAGGTTGATGACCGGAACCGTGGCATACCGCCGGAAGGCCTCGATGACCGGATCGGCCGCGTCCTCTTCGGGCCGCTTCAGGGATGGGAAACAACGGATGGCCAGCACATCAAAGTAGCGCGAAAGCACCTGCGCGGCGTCGGCAATGTGTTCCGGTTTGTCGCCGTCCATGACGACGCCTTCCTGGTATTCCAGATTCCAGGTTCCGCGCCCGACCTCGAAGGTGACAGAAGTCCCGCCCAGTTGCGCAATACCGACGGCAAAACTGGCGCGGGTGCGAAGTGAGCTGTCAAAGAACATCAGCGCGACGGTCCGCCCACTCAGGGCTGTTGAACGCTCGCCACGGTGCGTCATGGCATGCGTCAAAATGGTTTCGAGTGTGGCGCGGTCATAGTCCCCGGTGTTGATGAAGTGTCTCATGGATTGCACGCAAAAGCGGTCAGACCGAGCGTTTCAGGCAGACCATGCATGAGGTTGAAGCACTGGAGCGCCTGCCCGCCGCCGCCTTTGATGACATTGTCCAGCGCCGCCCAGACGATGGCCGTTTGCCCACGGACGGCCAGCCCAAGGTCACAGTAGTTCGTCCCACCAACCCACTTGATGTTGGGCGGTGTCTCACGCAGGCGGATGAAAGGCGCGTCGGCATAGTGTTCCGCGTAGAGCCGGTGCAGCCCTTCGGGTGAAAGGTTCTGGCGCAACCGGGCATAGACGGTGACGAGAATCCCCCGCACAAACGGGCCGGAGTGCGGCTGGAAGACAAAGTCAACTTCCTGTCCGGTTTTGAGCCGCAGGGCCTGGGCAATTTCGGGCACGTGCCGATGGGTGAACGGCTCGTAGGCAAACAGGGCGTCCGCCCGGAAGGGATGGTGCGTCGTTGGCCGTGGGCTGGCCCCCGCTCCCGAAGAGCCGGTGATACCGTTGACAAAAGCCTGTTCCAGCCAACCGGCAGCGACGAGTGGGTACAAAGCCAGCGTGACCGCCGTGGCAAAACAGCCCGGTGCCGCCACATAGTGCGCCCGGCGGATGTCTTCGCGGAACAGCTCCGGCAGGCCATAGACGAAGCGTGGGAGCCACGCCACTGCCGCATGTGGCCGCCCGTAGGTTGCGGCATACACCGACCGGTCATGCAGCCGGAAATCAGCCGAGGCGTCCACAATGCGCGCCTCTCCGGCGAGTGCGTCAATGTGCGTCATGGCTTCACCGTTGGGCAGGGCCAGAAAGACAACTTCCGCGCCGCCGGTTTCGGTCAGCGGAGCAAACACCAGCCCGGTTCCCGTCAGATGCGGATGAACGGCGTCCAGAGGTTTCCCAGCCGCTTCCCGCCCGGTGATGGCGACGACAGACACCTGCGGATGCGCCAACAGCAGGCGGAGGAGTTCTCCACCAATGTAACCGGAGGCGCCGACGACGGCGACGCGCCGCCGCGCCGCCGATGTGGATGACGCTGCAACCATTCGTTATCAGGCCACGGCAACGCCTGTTTCGTAACAGGCGGCTGGCGTCGCCATACGCAGCAGGCTGCCAGTCAAATCGAGCGTGGCAAAGAGTTTTTCAGGGTACTTCAGGCCGTTGACGGCTGGAATGCCAAGATGCTTTTCCAGGTAATCGGAGCCGGAAATGTTTTCCGTTGCCAGACCGCTGAAAGCGGCAATCCGCACGCCGAGCGGCTCCAGATAGAGACGCGCGCCATAGGCGCCCATCAGGTCTCCGGCGCAGACGACGACGGCGGCCACCGACGCCATGATGTCCGCGTCGGCAATGACCGAATCCACCCGATAGTGCCCAAAGATGCCGTCGCCCAACTCAAAGACGAGCAGATCGCCATCGAGTGCGTTGGCAACGGTTTTGACGATGGGTGCCAGGTCTGCAGCATCCACCGTCGAGGGCAGCCCGCAGTCAAGGAAGCTCTTGACATCCACGGCACCGGCGGCCTCGAACTTTTTGAGGTCCCGGATCGCCCCGACGCCCGACAGCTTGGCTGCCCCGACGCGATAGCCATGCGCCGTCGCCACCCGGATGAGTTCCGCCGCCGTAACCGTTTTGCCGACGTTCATGCACGTTCCCACCACCAGCACAATCGGACGCCGCCGCAGCAGATGACTCGCCGCCGGCAGGGCGTCACGTTCCAGGTTGACCGTGCCGCGCTCGTCACACAGCGTACCGAGATAACGCACGCGCGTGGCTTCCCCAAGCGCCGTCGTGGCATCAAGGAACCTGCCGATGACCCCACCCACATTGAGAATCGAAAGCTCGTCGCCTTCCGCCAGGGTTTCGGGAACACAGCCGACGAAGCCACGTAAGGCCTGACGTGAGCCGAGCACCCCGATGATGCGTTCGCCGACGGTCAGCGGGACCGTCGCCCCATCGATCAGTTCGAGGTTTGGATAGTTCTGGTTGATGGTGAGCACCTCCACAGCCACCACGTCGCCCAGTCGCGGCGTGGACTGCGGCTGGATGGAGACACCTTCGCCAATAAGCACCCGAAGCGTCGAAGAACCTCGTTTCATGGTACGTCCTCCCGGCGCGTGGCGCGCGCCGCAGCAATCTGGTCGGCAATTCGCCCTGGCGACGTGCCTCCGTGGGAAGCGCGTCCGGCAATGGACTGTTCCGGGGTCAAGGTTTCAGGCATGACGCGCAGACCGAGCGTTGCCCATTCATCCGCTGCGACTTGTGAAAAGGCTACTCCGCGCCGCACCAAATTGCCAATCCTGGCGTAGGCCGTCCGAAACGGAACCCCCTGGGAAACCAGTTGCTCAACCAGGTCAGTGGCATACAGCTTTTCATCTGACGCCGCCTGACGCATGACTTCACGGTGAACCGTCATGTGCTGCACGGCCAGCGTACAAACCTTGACCGAAGCCAGCACCGTCGCACTGACCCGCATCACGGGCGGTTTCGTTTCCTGCAAATCCCGGTTGTATCCGGTCGGCAGTCCCTTGAGCGTGGTCAACAGGTTGACCAGCTCTCCAATGCACTGTCCGGCCCGCCCGCGCACCAGCTCCAGGCAATCCGGGTTTTTCTTCTGGGGCATCAGGCTGGAGCCGGTCGTCAGCTCATCCGGCAGGCGGATGAAGTTGAACTCCTGCGAACACCACAGGATGAGCGTCTCGGCAAGCTGCGAGAGATGGACGGCCAGCAGCGCGCTGGCAAACACGAACGCCACCGCGAAATCCCGGTCCGTGACCGCATCGAGCGCATTGCTGAACACACCGTCAGCGCCCAGTTCCTGTGCCGTCCGGTGTGGATCAATGGGAATGGCCGTACCGGCCAGCGCCCCGGCGCCCAGCGGTGAAATCAGCGGTTGCCGCAGCCGCTCCCGGTCGCGCCCCAGTGCCGCATGGTAAGCCAGCAGGACGTGCGCCAGCGAAACCGGCTGCGCCCGCTGAAGATGCGTGTAGCCCGGCAGGACGACATCAGCATAGGCTTCCGCCTTGTCCACCAGCGCCGTTGTCAGCTCGTCCAGCGCCTTCCGCAACCGGTTCTCGCAGTCGCGTACGTAAAGCCGCAAATCCAGCGCCACCTGATCATTGCGGCTGCGCGCCGTATGCAGCAGGCGGGCATCCTCGCCAACCAGCTCTTCCAGCCGCCGTTCGACGTTCATGTGCACATCTTCGTAGGCCGGATCGAGCTCAAGACCTTCGGCGCGAATCTGCTCCAGTCCCTGGCGCAGGCGCGCTGCCTGTTCGGCCGTCAGAATGCCGCAGGCTTCAAGCATGGCGACGTGCGCGAGCGAGCCGCGCAGATCGGCATCGAGCAGATGCCGGTCTTCCTCCACCGAAGCGACGAAGCGGGCGATCTCCTCCTGCATCGGCGCAGTAAAAGCCGCCCGCAGCGCCTGGGCGTTGGATACGTCAGCACTCATCGGCGGTTATCCTCACTCATCCCGGACAGATTGTTTGGCAAACAGGTGCTGGTAGGTCGTCACCTCCAGCCCGAAGAGCGCCACCGTCAGCAGGGCAAACGCAGCATGGGTCAACAGGTTGATGCGCGCTGGTGGCAACGTTCCAAACACCACAATCAATGCCGTCGTTATGGCGAGCATAAATCCAAGCGTCGCCAGCACTTCTTCCCAGAAAAGCGACTGGTGACGGGCTTTTCCCACAGCAGACCGGGCAGAAACAGCAAACGGAAACAACGGCATTGGCGGCACCTCCATCAAGAACATTTCCAGTAGAGACCTTCGCCGCACCCGACAAGGTGCGCGATACGATGGGGGCGATGCGTAAACTCGGCGTTTCAGCAACGCATCGCGCTCGTAAACCCTCAGCCCGCACTGTCTTCGGAAGACAGGCGAGCCTGCTGCCGCAAACGTAAGGAATGGATGGCGATGAAGCCTCCGGCGTCGGCCGGTGCAACCTGCGGGCGCGTCTCGAAACTCACCGCCTCGGCATTATAGAGACCAACCGGCGACTTCCGACCGACAACATAGGCCGCGCCCTTGTAGAGCTTTAAACGCGCCGTTCCGGTTACGTTCCGTTGAGTGTGCGTCAGGGTCGCCCGCAACAACTCCATTTCAGGTGAAAACCAGAAGCCGTTATAGACCAGTTCGGCAAATTTCAGACCCAGCGTTTCCTTGAAATGGGCCACTTCGCGGTCGAGCGTCAGCGACTCCACCGCCCGGTGTGCCTGCATCAGCAGCGTCGCACCCGGCGTTTCATAGACGCCGCGTGACTTCAGCCCGATGAAGCGGTTTTCAACGATGTCCACGCGCCCAATCCCATGACGCGCTCCCAGCGCGTTGGCGCGCTCCAGCAGCCGGAAGGGTGACAGCGCCTCGCCATCAATGGCCACGGGCCGTCCGCGCTCGAAGGCAATTTCAACAAAAGCCGGTTCATCGGGAGCTTTTTCGGGATCGGTCGTCCACTGAAACATCCCCTCCGGCGGCGCCTGCCATGGGTCCTCCAGCACACCGCCTTCATAGCTGATGTGCATGGCGTTGGCATCGGTCGAGTAGGGCTTTTCGGCCGTGACCGGCGTCGGAATGCCATGCCGTCCGGCATAGGCCAGCAGGTCGCGCCGCCCCACAAACGACCAGGTGCGCCAGGGCGCAATGATGCCCAGCTCCGGCGCCAAGGCAGCGACGGTCAACTCAAAGCGTACCTGATCGTTGCCCTTGCCCGTTGCTCCGTGGGCAATCGCGTCACAGCCGGTCGCCCGCGCCGCCGCGACGAGTGCTTTGGCAATGACCGGCCGGGCCAGCGCCGTCCCCAGCAGGTAGGAGCCTTCATACACGGCATGCGCCGCCAGCGCCGGAAACACGTAGTCGCGCACGAACTCTTCCCTGACATCCGCCACAACGACCTCATCCGCCCCGGTTGCCAGCGCCTTTTCCCGCACTGCAGCCAGGTCTTCGTTCTGCCCGACATCGGCCACGAACGCCACCACCGGCACGCCGTAGGTTTCCTTCAGCCACGCCAGAATGACACTCGTATCGAGGCCGCCGCTGTAGGCCAGGGCTATTTTTTTCATTTCGCGGATTTCCCTCCCTTTTTTCGCTCGCGCTTGTTTCCATTGTGCGGCCCGCTGTCCAGACCGGCAATCGTCATAATCCGCTCCATCACCCGCCGCGCCTTACCTGCCGTTTTGACGACGACCAGCACCGTATTGTCACCGGCCACCGTGCCCACAACCTCCGGGAACGCCAGCCGGTCGAGCGCCTCGGCCACCGGATGGGCATTGGCGGCGTCGGTGTGCACCACAACCAGATTTCCCGCGTCCGCGACGCGCCGCACCAGCCGCGACAACAAAAACGCCTCGTTTGAGCTGGGCAGACTGCCCGCCAGCCGCCCGTAGTAGCTGCCACTGGCATCCGTCAGTCGCACGATTCCCAGTTCCTTGATGTCGCGCGAGATGGTGCCCTGGTCACAGGTGATGCCGTACCGGGCAGCCAGCGCCGCACACAGTTCCGCCTGGGTACTGAGTCGCTCCTGGTGAATGACCTCCAGCAACGCCTGCTGACGCGCGGATTTGTCCATTGCAGCCCGCCGGGTCCCCCTTCTCCTGTCGCTTTGGCTCCTGTCGCTTTGGCCGGCAAACGCTTCCGGCGCTCGGAACGAACGGCGGATATTACGCATATTTATGCACCTGTCAAGCATAGATATGCAAAAAACCGCCTCTTGTTCCGGCAGTCATCAGGGTTCGTCCAGGCCCCGGTCATCGGTCAGCTTGACACCCAGCCGTTCAGCCATGCGGTACAGCGTCCGGCGATCAACGCCGAGCACTTCGGCAGCGCGCGTACGGTGGCCGCTGACGGCTTCGAGCACATAGGTCAGGTAACGCCGCTCCAGTTCATCCAGCGTCGGCAGGTCGGCAAAGGGGTTCGGGTCGCTCCCGGCCGGAGATGTGTCCGGGACGGACGGCTTCACGGGTTGCAGTTTGAGCGGCAAATCTTCCGGGCGGATAACGTCATCGCGGGCGTGGAGCGCCGCGTACTCAATCACGGACTGGAGTTCACGGACGTTGCCGGGAAAGTCGTAGGCCGCCAGAACGGTGAGCGTTGCCGGTTCAAACCACAGGTGGCGTCCCACGGTCTGTGCCGCCTGGCGCAGAAAGGCCTCGGCCAGTAGCGGCAAATCGTCACGCCGCTGGCGCAGGGGCGGCACGTGCAGCGTAACCGTACTGAGCCGGTAGTACAGGTCTTCCCGGAAGCGTCCGGCGGCGACTTCGGCTTCGAGGGCGCGGTTGGTGGCGGCAATGACCCGGACATCCACCTGCTGCGGCCGCGCCGCCCCCAGGCGGCGGACTTCCCCTTCCTGCAAGGCCCGGAGCAGCTTGACCTGCATCGGCAGCGGAAGGTCGCCGATTTCGTCCAGAAAAAGCGTTCCGTGATGGGCTTCCTCCCACAGTCCCCGGCGGTCGGCCACGGCGCTGGTGAACGCCCCACGGACGTGTCCGAACAGTTCGGCTTCAAGCAGCGGTTCCGGCAAAGCGCCGCAGTTGACCGGGATGAAGGGGCCGCCTGACCGTGGGCTATGCCGGTGAATGGCCCGGGCGACGAGTTCCTTCCCCGTGCCGGACTCCCCCAGCACCAGCACCGTCGAGCGCGTGGGTGCCACCCGCGCAATTTCTTTGTACAGCGCCACCATGGCTGCCGAGCGCCCGACCAGGCCGGACGCATCGGCCAGGCCTACGGCCGGCGCAGCCGCCGGTGCTTCCCCCTTCCGGGCTTCGTCCTTCCGGGCAAGGGCCGATTGGACGGCCGCCACGACCTCATCCACCTTGAACGGCTTGGAAATGAAATCCCACGCGCCGTCGCGCAACGCAGCCACGGCGGCATCGAGGGTTCCGAATCCGGTGATGAGAATGACCGGGCAGTGGGCACGGAAGTCAGTGAGCAGGTCGAGTCCCGTGGCCTCGGCTTCCAGGTTGATGTCGCTGATGACCAGGTCAAAAGCCTGCCGGGCAAAGCACAGGCGGGCGGCTTCCGGTGTGGTGGCCGTGGAGACCTGCCAGCCGCGCGCCGTGAAGATTTCACGCAGCAGCTCACACGAAGCGGCGTCGTCATCCACTACGAGAATATGTCTGGTCATGGGCGTGGCTCCGTCGCCGGCGGGAAGGTAAGCCGGACGGTCGTTCCCTGCTCCGGCTGGCTCATTACCGTCAGGTCGCCGCCATGTTCACGGACGATCTGCCGGGCCACCACCAGCCCCAGTCCGGTTCCGCTCCCACGCGGTTTGGTCGTGAAGAAAGGTTCAAAAATGCGTGTCCGTACGCTTTCGGGCATGCCCTGTCCGGTGTCACGCACCTCGATGACGAAGTGTTCCACGCCCGTTCCGGTTTCCCACCGGGCGCTGGTCACGGTGAGTTGCCCACCGGAAGGCATGGCGTCCATGGCGTTGTTGAACAGGTTGATGAAGACCTGCTGGAGCTGATCCACCGTGCCGCGCACGGGCAGCGGCGTCGGGCTGAGCTGTGTCACCAGATGGATGTGGCGCAGGGTCAGGGCCGGCTGGATCAGCTCGAACGTCCGGCGCAGGACAGCGTTCAGGTCAAGCAACTGGTGTTCGCTGGCGTCGGCCCGGGTTCGGTCGAGCATCGTCCGTACGATGCGCTCGATGCGCTCGATTTGCAGGCTGATGGTTTCGAGTCGGGCCTGGGCCCTGGGATTGCCGTTGAGGTCAGCGCCGAGAAGCTGCACATGCCCGCTGATGAGGTTGAGCGGTGTGCCCACCTCGTGGGCCAACTGGGCTGCCGTCTGTCCAGCCGCCGCCAGACGCTCCATGTCGGTCAAGCGACGGGTCATTTCCCACAGTTCGCGGTTGAGCGTTTCAAGTTGGGTATTGCGTTCAGAAAGCTCGGCCGTGGCTTCGGCCACACGGGCTTCCAGTTCCTGGCGCTGCTGCTCGCGTTCGTCGGTCATGGCGCGGACCTGCGCCAGCATCCGGTTGTAGCCGTCGGCGAGCCGTCCCAGTTCATCCTGGGTGCGGACTTCCACCGTGGCGGAAAGATCACCTTCCTGCACGCGCTGCATGGCGGCCAGCAGGCGCTCGATGGGCGCATAGACCGTCCGGCGGAAGAGCCAGTTCATCGCCAGGGTGATGGCCAGCACGCAGCCCAGAGCGAACCACAGGGCAAGGGTGCGGTAACGGGTCAGTACGGCTGTGGCGAGACCAATTCGCTCGATGTATTCCACTGCGCCTTCGGGCCGACCGGCCCGTTTGATGGGCACGCATATCCAGTAGGCATCTCCGCCGCTGCCGTTCAGACGCAGTTGAGTGGGCAGGTTCGTCATGGCCGGCGTCCGCAGCGCATTGGCGATGGCAGCCGGGTCCGGCGGCGGCAGGTCATCTTCGACCAGGGCCGTGACGACCTGGTAGCTTTTCCCCGACCGCTCCCAGACGCGGATGCCCAGGGCGTCGGGCCGCGCCTGCTTGGACAGCGCCACAAGGCGGTTGAGACCGGGCTGTTCGTTGGGCAGGCGCGCAATCTGCTCGGCGAGCGTGACAGCGTGGAGTTTGACCCACACCCGTTGTTCATCGCGGAGCAGCCGCGCCAGTTCACGGTTCGACAGCCACACAAAAGCGCCCAGGACGGCAATCGTGAGCGCCGAGGCCAACAACGTTGTCCGGGTATGCAGTTTCAAGGCCATAGCCGAAACGG
>Ga0308389_1002211_pt1 | contig 12390 bp, 7 predicted proteins | sample Hotspr2Sample148_FD_202362 | JGI IMG/M metagenome (GOLD analysis project Ga0308389, IMG submission 202362) | Hot spring phototrophic mat microbial communities from Mushroom Spring, Yellowstone National Park, Wyoming, United States - 20040719_148 ... | reverse complement strand
ATCCGCCTGGCCGGCCAGCAGCCCGCGCCCTTGCTCGAACCGGTGGTGGAACTGGCGCTCGCGCTGGGTAATCAGGCCATCCTCGGTCACTGGCCGTTTGGCCCGAGCTTTCTGCGCTATAGCTGTGTGGTGGATACGCAGCGCGCGAAGTGTGAGCTTGGCTGGGCGCCGACGCGTAGCGCCGCCGAACTGATCCAGATGCTGCGCGCCAATGGGCGCCTTGTTGAGGATCGCGCGGAGTCCGAAGCGGCTCTCCGCGAGTTCCTCGCCCGAAGGAGCTAGCCCGTGAGTGATGATACCAGCCCCAATGGACGCCCCACCGAGGCGGCCGAGGATCAGCCTGATGCGGGCATCGCTGGTCTGGATCAGGTCGCCCCGCCCGAGGCCGCGAACAATGCCGTTGCCAGCCCCGATGAGTACGCCCCCGCACCGGAAATCGCGCCCGGGGCCGGCGCCGGCCCCGATGAGCGCGCCCCCGCGCCTGAAACCACGCCCGAGGCCGTTGCCGGCCCCGATGAGCGCGCCCCCGTGGCGGAGACGCCACCTGCCGAGGGCGCCGCGCCGAAGAAGGGCGCCCGGCGCGCCGCGTCTTCCGCTGCCGCGAGCGGCAAAACCAGCCGCGCCGGCAGTCGCAAGAACGCCACGGCGCCGGCTGCCGACACCCCTAAGCCGGGCCGGGCCAGGACCGGCGGCCGGGCGAAACAGGCGCCTCCGGCGGCGCTGGAGGCGGCCTCCCCCGCGACGCAAGGCGCCCCGGCCGGCGCTGCCGAAGAGGGCCTGGACGTGCCCGTCGGGGAGACAAAGACCGCGCCCTCGCCCACCGCGAGCTGGTTCGATGTGCCCGTGACCGGCGCCGCCCCCGCGCCAGGCGTCGCTCCCACTGCCGCTCCGGCCACGTCGTTCTGGTCCGAACGCCCCATCGAACTCGCGACGCCTCCCTCCGCCGGGAGCCTCTACGAGGCCTCCAATGCCGAACGCGCCGCCGGGCCGGCTGATACGCGCTTCGAGTTCGAGGTGGAGGTGCGCAATAACGTCGCGGAGAGCGTTGCCGGCGAAGTGAGCGAGATGCAGAACATGGCCGCCGGCCTGCTGCGCCTGGTGGGCGAGAACATGCGCCGCATGACCGATCAGCAGGTCGAACGGGTCAATCAGATTCTGCGCAACATTGACCTGAAAGATTATCTTGACCCCGATTTCTGGAAGGGTATCGGGATGGTCCTGCGCTACCAGATCGATGAGCAGGTCGGCTTCATCAAGCGACGGCTCAACGGCGAGTACAGCACTGATCCCTTCGGGATGGACCCCGAGGTGATCGCGGTGGTGCGGCCCTTCCTGCGCTTTATGTACCGCACCTGGTGGCGCGTCAGGGCCGAGGGCCTGGAGCATGTGCCCGCCACAGGACGCGCGCTGCTCGTCGCCAACCACAGCGGCGTGCTGCCCTGGGACGGGGCCATGATCGCCGCGGCGGTAGCCGAGGATCATCCGGCCCAGAACGACCGCATCGTCCGCAGCCTGCACTTGCACTGGTTCAGCACGCTGCCCTTCGTCGCCCCGACGCTGGCGGCGATGGGGCAGGTGCCCGGGTTGCCCGAAAACGCCATCCGCCTGCTGCAGAACGATGAACTGGTCTGCGTCTTCCCGGAAGGCCTGAAGGGGGTGGGCAAACTCTACAAGGACCGCTACAAACTCGCCCGTTTCGGTCGTGGCGGCTTTGTGCAGGCGGCGCTGCGCGCCCGGTCGCCCATCGTGCCTGTGGCCGTGGTGGGCGCCGAAGAGATCTATCCTATGCTCGGCAATGCCCAGCCGATCGCCAGGCTCCTGGGGATGCCCTATTTTCCGATTACGCCCTTCTTCCCCTGGCTGGGTATCTTCGGGGTCATTCCCCTGCCCACGCGCTGGTCTATCACCTTCTGCGAGCCGTTGCCCACCGACACCTACGATCCCGCGGAGGCCGATGATCCCCTGACCGTCCTCGGTCTGACCGAACTGGTCCGCGAGCGTATCCAGGCGACGATTGACGCCAAACTCGCTGAACGGAAGATGGTGTTTTGAGAGGACAGGGGCAACCGGGTCGCCCCTGTCCCCCGCTTCCGCCGCTGGCACTGTGGTATCCTGATTCCAGGAATCGATCATCTGGAAAGGATACCGCAACCTCATGCCAGGACGGCTCGTTGTCACCTTGCTGATCATAGCGCTTCTGGCCGGCTGTGGGGCGGCCTCCGGCGCCGCGCCGCCGGCCACGCCCACCCTCCCGGCCCGTCCCCCGGCGACCGTCGCCGCGCCCCGCGACACCCCCGCCGCGCCCACCGCTGATCTCGAACGGCTTTCCATCCGCCTCGCGCCGGTCGTGCAGGGCCTCCGCCGGCCCACCCACGTGACCAGCGCCGGTGACGGCAGCGGGCGGCTCTTCGTGGTCGAACAGGCCGGACAGGTGCGCATCGTGCGTGAGGGACGCTTGCTGCCCCGCCCCTTTCTCGACATCGCGGCCCTGGTTGGCTCCCGCGGCAATGAGCAGGGCCTGCTCAGCGTCGCCTTCCATCCCCGTTTCGCCGAGAACGGGACGTTCTTCGTCAATTACACCAACCGCGACGGCCATAGCGTCGTGGCGCGCTACCGCGTCAGCCGCGACGACCCCGACCGCGCCGATTCGTCCAGCGCCGCCGAGTTGCTGACGATCGAGCAACCCGCCGCCAACCATAATGGCGGCCTGTTGAAGTTCGGCCCCGATGGCTACCTCTACATCGGCACCGGGGACGGTGGCGCCGCCGGCGACCCCTGGAACAACGGGCAGCGCCTCGATACACTCCTCGGCAAACTGCTGCGTATTGATGTGGACGGCGCCGCGCCCTACGCCGTTCCTGCCGATAACCCCATGCTCAACCGCGCCGGCGCCCGTCCGGAGATCTGGGCCTATGGGCTGCGGAACCCCTGGCGCTTCTCCTTCGACCGGGCCACGGGCGACCTGTTCATCGCCGATGTGGGCCAGAATGCGTGGGAAGAGGTGCACGTTCAGCCCGCCGGCAGCCCCGGCGGCGAGAACTACGGCTGGAAGATCATGGAGGGCAAGGCTTGCTTTCGCGCCGAGAGGTGCGACCAGAGCGGCCTGGAGTTGCCCATCGCCGTCTACGGCCACGGTTCGCCTGGCGGGGGCTGTTCGATCACCGGCGGCTACGTCTATCGCGGCGCGGCTTTTCCGCGGCTCGCGGGGACGTACCTGTATGCCGACTATTGCAGTGGCAACCTCTGGGGGCTGCGCGCCAACGGCGCCGGGTGGATCGGCGCGCGGCTGGGCATCCTGAACATTCGCACCAGTTCCTTTGGCGAGGACGAGACCGGCGAACTCTACCTGACCGATCACGGCGGGGGGCTGTACCGTCTCGTGGTAGAGTAGGGCTGCCGCCGGGGGGCGGGTCCGGGAGGGCAAGGCCCTCCCGGAAACCCTCTTTTACTCCCCAATCTGCACCGACGCGGTCATATTCCAGCGCAGGCGCTCGTCCCAGGTGGTGGGCTTCACCACGATGGTGTAGACGATGTCGCCCTGGCGGTTCTTGCCCAGGGGCTTGATGCGCTCCACCACGCCGGGCAGTTCAAAGCCGGGCAGGGCGTCGAAGGTGATCCGCGCCGGGTCGCCCTCGCGGATCTGCACCACGCTTAGCTCGGTGAGATCCTCGGTCTCGATCTGCCAGGCGCTCATATCGGCCAGCACGACCGCGGGGGTGGTGGGGCTGGCGACCTCGCCGATCTTGAGGTTCAACTCGGCCACCGTGCCGGCCATGGGAGCGTTCAGGGTGGCCCGTTCGAGGGCCAGTCGGGCCTGTTTGAGGGCCACTTCGGCGCCGCGCACGCGCGCCGCCGCGCCACTGAGGGTGGCGTCGCTGGGAGCGGCCTGAAGCTCGGCCAGGCGCGCCTCGGCATTGCGCACGCCGGCCTCGGCGGCGGACACGTTGCCCGCCCGCTCCCCCCCGGTGAGCCGCGCCAGCCGCGCCTCGGCGGCGGCGATCTGCGCGCGCGCCGCCGCGATTGCGTCGGCCTCAGCCGGGCTGACCAGGCGCTCGTAGCGCGCCTCGGCGTCGCGCACGCTGGTCTCGGCGGCCTGGATGCCGGTAATCTCCGCCTGCCGGGCCTGCTCCAGGGTCAGGTGGGCCTGGGCCAGGGCGGTCTCACCGTCCTCCACCGCCCGTTGCGCGGCGGCCTCGCGGTCGCGAAACTCCTGGGGCAGTTCGCCGGGCAGCCGCTCGCGCTCCTGGAGCTGCAGGTCCTTCCACTCGCCGGTGGGCGTCAGGGCGCGCACGGTCACGCCGCGCGTGGCCTGGGCGTCGGCGACGCCGGGCATGCGCCGGATGGTCTGCACCAGCGCGTCGTCAATGTCATTAGCGGCGATCGAGGCGCTGGCCGGATTGGTCGCATTCCAGTCGCCGTTCAGGTCGCGCATCAGAATGGCGCGCCCGCCGGAGACCATGCCGATGGCGAAGACGCCGATGGCGATGGCGAGCACGACCAGCAGCGTGCGGGTCTTATTGCTCCAGAGATCGCCAAGCACTTTGCGCCAGCGTGGTGCGAGCATCGGTGGTTCCCTTCTCACGGTAGCCATCCATGCGGCTGCGCCGCACCCCGACGGGATGACCATAGGTTGCTCCTGGGAGGGCGTTGCCCTCCCACACCCTCCCACCGGGTGGGGAGCTGGGGAAACCGGGTTTCCGCAGCCCCCTGCGCACGGGCCAGGCCCTCCTGCGGGCGGGGGTATGGGGGAACCTGGTTCCCCCATGTTCACGATAGGGCGTGGGCGCCGCTGTTGGCGGCGCGGCGTTCGGCGGCCACCCGCTCGACATCGGCGCGCGTGCCCGCCGACTCCTCCAGCAGGGCGTGGAACTCGCTGCGGTCGAGGGCCACCACCTCGACCGGGCCGTTGTCGTGGGCCGCCCGCACGGTGGCGTTGCGCACGCCGCCGCCCAGCAGCGCCTGCTCGCCGAAGTACTGGCCCTCGCCGAGCACCTCGGCGATCAACTCGCCGCCGCCGGGCTGGTCAATAATCACCTCCACCCGGCCCCTGGTGATAATGTAGAAGTACTCGGCCTCGGCGCCCTGGCGCACGATCGGCTGGCCCGGCTCGAAGGTCAGCCGGTCAATCTGGCGCGTGACGGTGATCAACTGGTCGAGGCTGAGGCGCGGCAGCGCCCTGGCGAGGTACTGGTTGACAATCTCGCCGTCGGAGACGATCACCGAGCGGCTGGCGCGCCGGGCCAGGTCGTTATCGTGGGTGACCATCACAATCGTCTTGCCCTCGCCCACCAGGCGCTCGAAGAGCTGAAACACCGCCGCCGAGGTCTTGCTGTCGAGATTGCCGGTCGGCTCGTCGGCGATGAGGATGGGCGGGTCATTGGCCAGGGCGCGGGCAATAGCGACCCGTTGCTGCTGGCCGCCGGAGATGGCGGACGGCAACTTGTGGGCCTGATCGGCCATCTCGACCTGCTCGAGCAGGTGCATGGCCCGGGCGTGGCGCTCGGAGGGCCGGTACATGTTGCAGAAGTCCATCGGCAACATGACGTTCTCGATCACGCTGAGCGAGGGCAACAACTGGAAGAACTGGAAGATGATCCCCAGGTTCCTGCCGCGCCACACCGACATGCGCCCTTCGCTGAGCGTGTGCACCGGCGTGTCGCCCACGAACACCTCGCCGGAGGTGGGCCGGTCAATGCCGGTGATCATGTTGATCAGGGTGGACTTGCCGGAGCCAGACTTGCCGATGATCGCCACAAACTCGCCGGCGTCCACCGTGAGGCTGACATGCTTGAGGGCGGTGAAGCTCCCGGCGGCGCTCTGGTAGGTCTTGACGACGTTCCGCAGATCGATCAGATGGTTACCGCCAGTAGCGCTTTGTGACCTGTTCGCGCCGTTTCGGTTGAGCCAGCGTCCGAACATTGTCTTCTCCTGTGGTGCGACCGGTGTACACTTCTGCCACCAGGGTACCACCTGCCGCCGGTAACGGCATGGGTCTCTGGTAGGGTTGCGGGGACCGGTTTGGCCCGTCCTCGGTGGCAGGGAACTCGGTCGTAAGTATGACGGGACGTAGGCGGTGGAGAGGCGCGGGGAGGCCTGGCTTCCCCGTATCCGCCCGTTCCACTTGCCGCGGGGGCGCTGTCGGCGGTTCGCCAGGGGGCCTCCTGGCAGCCATGAGCAGAACACGCCGGATTCATAGAGGGCCTGCGGCTCTCCACCACTTCCCGCTGGGAGGCAACTGCATAACTCCCGTGAATGAGACGAGCAGCGTTACTGGGAGGATGCAGACCTTCCAGGAGGCTATTGTCGCTCCCGCCCCGCCGTGGGCGGAACAACGCGATCGCGTTGTTCTCCGCTCTCCGCACCTCCCCCCAACGGCTACGGACAAGACCGCGCAGCGAAACCATGCCTCAGGCATAACCCAGAAGCGGCCATGCCAGTTTGACTGTTGCTCCACACCTCCACAGCTCCACACCTTCACAGAACCGGTCTGTAGAACTGGAGAGCTATGGAGCTGAAGACTGGATTGTCACGTGAGTTTGAACCATGCCTTCGTTGTCACACCACCACCTGACGCACTTGACAGTTCGCCGTGACCGCGGTAATGTACCGTTAACAAACGATCTTCGGGGCAGGGTGAAATTCCCGATCGGTGGTACAGCCCACGAGCGTGTTGCGAGGCACGCAGGATCCGGTGCAACTCCGGGGCCGACGGTTACAGTCCGGATGTAAAGAAGATCCAGACGACGCAGTGACGCGCGATAGAGCCGGCGCTCGTTCGCGCATGCTGTGATGCGGTGCATACGGTGTTCCATACCGTTGTGCGCTGTCTGGTTCATTCTGCCCCGGTGTGCTCATGCACAGCGGGGCTTTCTATTAGGAGGGTGAGCATGCAGCAAACGTTACCGATGCAGCGGGAGATCGGGGCGCCGCGGGCGGCGCGCGCGCCGTGGGTGGGCCGGGGCGCCTTGCAGTGGGCCGGGCTGCCCGCGGCGCTCATGGGCCTGCTCCTGCTGTGGCAGGCGCTGGTCAGCCTGGGGGGCTACCGGCCCTTCATCCTGCCCGGCCCGGCCCTGGTCGCCGAACGTTTCGCGGCGGCGGCGCAGAGCGGCCTGCTCTGGAAGCACACCGCGGCCACACTGCTGGTGGCCCTGGGCGGCTTCGGCCTGGCCCTGGTCGTCGGGCTGAGCCTGGGGTACGTCCTGGCGCACCTGCCCTGGCTGGAGCGGGCCACGGCCCCGGTGCTGGCGGCCAGTCAGGCCATTCCGGTGGTGGCCGTGGCGCCCCTGATTATCCTCTGGTTCGGCCCGGGCCTGACCGGCAAATTGCTCATCGCCGCGCTGATCACCTTCCTGCCGGTGCTGATCAGCACCGTGGTGGCGCTGCGCTCCATTCCCCGCGAGTTGCGCGAAATGGCCCTGATCAGCGGAGCGAACCGCTGGCAGATGCTGCGCCACGTCGAGGCGCCCCTCAGCCTGCCGGTGCTCTTCGGCGGCGTCCGCACCGGGTTGGCCCTGGCCACCACCGGGGCGGTGGTCGGCGAGTTCGTGGCCGGGCGCGAGGGCCTGGGCGCGCTGATCAACGTCGCCCGTGGCCTCTTCGATACCCCGCTGATCTTCGTGGCCCTGATCACCCTCGCCGCCATTACCCTGTGCCTCTACCTCGCCGCGTCGCTCCTCGAACGCGCCCTGGTGCGCTGGGAGATGGGGTGATCGTTCGCGTCGCCTATCACGGATCAAATGGTCTTTGAATACATAATCCGCTATAGCCCACGCCGGCGGGCTGCGCATGACCCTCGCCGAGGGCTAACGTGAACATACGCCCTCGGCGAGGAGGGGTGGGGAAACCGGGTTTCCCCATTCCCCCACCCGCGGGAGGGTCTGGGAGGGCTGCGGCCTCCCAAGAAGAACCTGTTTTCATCCTGTTCGTGTGCGGCGGAGCCGCATAGACGGCTCGTGTTGAAGTTGGAGGCAATGCCATGCGCATCCGTCTTTTCCTGATCCTCACCCTGGCCGCGCTTCTCGCCGCCTGTGGCCAACCGGCGGCGCCCGCGGCCACGCCGGCCGAACCGGCGACGCCCGCGGCCACATCGGCCCCGGCGCCGCGCAAGGTGACCCTGGCGATGTCGTACTTTCCGAATGTGCAGTTCGCGCCCTACTATATGGCCGCGGCCAGGGGCTACTACGCCGAGGCGGGTCTCGAGGTCATCTTTGACTACAACTTTGAGAGCGACGTGGTGCAACGGGTGGCGAACTGGCCCGAGAGCGGCGTTGATTTCGCCACCGCCTCCGGCACCTCCACCCTCCTGGCCCGCCAGCAGGGCCTGCCGGTCAAAACGGTCATGACCCTCTACCAGCAGTTCCCGATCGTCTTCTTCGCCAAGTCGAGCACTGGCCTGAAGAGCGCCAACGACCTCAAGGGCAAGACCGTCGGCATTCCCGGCAACTTCGGCGAGAGTTTCTACGGCCTGCTGGCCCTGCGCTACGCCAACCAGTTCGACGAGAGCGCCTTCGTGGTGCAGGAGATCGGCTTCACCCAGGCCCAGGCGGTGCTGGAGGACAAGGTGCCGGTGGCCACCGGCTATGCAATGAACGAGCCGGTGCTCCTGCGCCAACAGGGCGTCGAGGTAGACGTGCTGCGCGTCGCCGACGTGTACAACCTGGCCGCGAACGGGATTGTCGTCAGCGAGCGCCTCATCGTCGAAGCGCCCGACGTGGTGCGGGGCTTCGTCACCGCCTCGCTGAAGGGCCTGCGCGCCACCCTGGACAACCCCGATGAAGCCTTCGAGGTCAGCCTGGGCTTCATTCCCGAGGCCAATCTGGGCAACGTAGAGTTGCAGCGCCAGGTGCTCCTGGAGAGCCTGCCCTACTGGTACAGCGAGAAAACCAACGCCGAAGGGCTGGGCTACACCGATGCCGACCTGTGGAAAGCGACGGAGCAGTTCATGCGCGATGCGGGGCTGCTGGCCAGCCCGGTAGACGTGACCGCTGCGTTTACGAATGAGTTTATCCGGTAGGTTGGCGGGGATGTGGGCAAACGGGTTTCCCCACATCCCATCACCCCGCCAGGCGTGGGTGTGACGTAACGTTGATACCGCTGGCGAATTCCCAAAAGGCGCTGCCAGGTACCGTTTTCGCCGCGCTGCACCGCAGCATACGATTGCCTGTGCCACCCTCGGCTGGCGACGAAGCCAATTCACCAGCGGTAACAACGTTCTGCGCACCCCCCGCGCACCCCGCGCGACCAGGGTTGGGGAGTGCGGCGCCGCCGCAAGCGGCGCGTCCCGGCCCGCCCCTTCCCTGACCCTCCCCCGCTGGGGGGAGGAAACCGTGCGCCTCCCCCCAGCGGGGGGAGGTTGGGAGGGGGGCACGTCACCGCTGCCTGATCAGCCCCACGGCCAGCCCGGTATACCGGATTAATTTCTCAATACCCATCAGCCCGACGGAACGAGGCGCCGCGCAAGACGTTACGCCACACCCCCCCAGGCGTCACACGTTTGACACCCCCGCCTCCACCGTGCTATACTCCACAGCAACACATACACGAATAGCCAGGATCGGGAAGAGTACACGGCGCGCGGCGGCCCAGCGAGCCGGCGGATGGTGCGAGGCCGGAGCGCACGGCGCCGTGGAATGGACCCGGGAGCTGCGGAGCGAACGGATGCTGGCCGTGCGCTATGCGAAGCGAGCATCCTACTAGGAGCCGCCGGAGACGCCACCGTTATCAGGGCGAGGGGTATGGAACGCGCAAGGCCCACGGGCCGCGGCGACAGTACCCGCAGAGCGCGCGGCGCGTGAGCGCCCGCGAAGAGAGAGTGGCACCGCGATCCCTGATCGCCTCTCGACCCGCCAGTGGGTCCGAGAGGCGTTTTTGTTGAGACGGCGATGGTCCTGGGAGGGTGAAACCTGTCTGCTCCCTGCCTTCCGGCAGGGGCACGGAGGGCAACCGGGTCGCCCCCTGACGGATTGGCTCTCGCAGCCTATGTTCACATCAGCCGTCCATGCGATTCGCGCACAACGCCGCGATGAACATTAAGGTTGTTCCTGGGAGGGCGCAGCCCTCCCAGACCCTCCCGCGGGTGGGGGCATGGGGAAACCAGGTTTCCCCATGCCCTCTTCGAGAGCCTATGTTCACGTTAGCCATGCATGGGGCTCCGCCGCACACCGACGGGATGAACATAACTTCTTGGGAGAGCTGCGCCCACCCTCCCATCGGGTGGGGGAATGGGGAAACCGGGTTTCCCCATTCCCCTGCGCAAGGGCTGCGCCCTCCCAAACCCTCCCACCGGGTGGGGGTATGGGGAAACCTGGGTTCCCTATCCCCCTGCGCAGGGGCTGCGCCCTCACCTTCCCGGGGGCGGCGGGGTGGGGAATCCGGTTTCCCCACCCCCCTGCTCCGGCACCCTATGTTCACGTTAGATAGGAGGAACGCACCAACGATGGACACCGTCAAGTATCTACTCAACGAAGAGCGCATGCCCACCACCTGGTACAACATCGCCGCCGATCTGCCCGCGCCGCCGCCCCCGGTGCTGCATCCCGGCACGGGCCAGCCCATCGGCCCGGCCGACCTGGCGCCGCTCTTTCCCATGGCCCTGATTATGCAGGAGGTCAGCGCCGAAAGGGCCATCGCCATCCCCGAGGAGGTGCAGGCGATCTACCGGCAGTGGCGCCCGACGCCGCTCTTCCGGGCGCGGCGCCTGGAACGGCTCCTCGACACGCCGGCGAAGATCTACTACAAGTACGAGGGCGTCAGCCCGGCAGGCAGCCACAAGCCCAATACCGCCGTCGCCCAGGCCTACTACAACAAGCAGGAAGGCGTCAGGCGCATCGTCACCGAGACCGGCGCGGGGCAGTGGGGCTCGGCGCTGGCTTTTGCCGGGGCGCTCTTCGGCCTGGAGATCAAGGTCTATATGGTGCGGGTCAGCTACGATCAGAAGCCCTATCGCCGCGCGCTCATGGAGGCCTACGGCGCCAGCGTGGTCGCCAGCCCCAGCGAGGAGACGGCTGCGGGGCGGGCCATTCTCGCCGAGCATCCCGACAGCACCGGCAGCCTCGGCATCGCCATCAGCGAGGCGGTGGAGGTGGCGGCCCAGCGTGAGGACACGAAGTATGCCCTGGGCAGCGTGCTCAACCACGTGTTGCTCCACCAGACAGTCATCGGCCAGGAGGCCCTGGCCCAACTTGAAATGGCCGGCGACTACCCCGATGTGGTGGTCGGCTGCACCGGCGGCGGCAGCAATTTCGCCGGCATCGCCTTCCCCTTCATCGGCGCGGCGCTGCGGGGCGAACGGGCCGTGCGCGCGGTGGCCGTGGAACCGGCAGCCTGCCCGTCCATGACCAGGGGTAAATACGCCTACGATTTCGGTGATACGGCTCACCTCACCCCGCTGGTGAAGATGCATACCCTGGGCAGCGCCTTTGTCCCCTCGGGCTTCCACGCCGGCGGTTTGCGCTACCACGGCATGGCGCCGCTGGTGAGCCATCTGGTGCAGTTGGGGCAGATTGAGCCGATTGCCGTTCAGCAACTCGAAACCTTCGCCGCCGGCATCCAGTTCGCCCGCACCGAGGGCATCCTGCCCGCGCCCGAGGCCAACCACGCCATCGCCGGGGTGATCCGCGAGGCCCTGCGCTGCAAGGAAGAGGGCGTCAGCCGCACCATTCTCTTTAACCTCTGCGGCCACGGCCACTTCGATATGCAGGCGTACATGGACTACCAGGCCGGCAAACTCCACGACTTCGAGTATTCCGATGCCGAGGTGGCCATGGCCCTGGCCGGGCTGCCCAGTGTGGGGGAGTGAGGCTTCCGGGAGGACTGCGCCCGCGCACACCCTCCCGCGGGCCGATGCCTGGGTGCGCGGGCCTCCGGCCCGCATCCGCAGGAGATGGGGAAACCAGGTTTCCCCATCCCCCTGCTTGAGGGCGCAGCCCTCCCAAACCCTGTCGCGGGCGGAGGTGTGGGGAAACCCGGTTTCCCCACGCCCCCACAGGATGAAAAACGGTTGTTGGTGGGAGGGCTACGCCCTCCCAAACCCTCCCATGGGGGAGGTATGTTCACCTCAGCCGTCCATGCGGCTCGCGCCGCACACCGACGGGATGAACATAATTCCTGGGAGGGCTTCGCCCTCCCAAACCCTCCCAGGGGCCGGGGCCTGGGTGCGCGGGCCTCTGGCCCGCGTCCGCGGGGGTATGGGGAAACCCGGTTTCCCCATACCCCTCGCCGAGGGCGTATGTTCACGTTAGCGGATGGTCACCTGTACATTGACCATCGGCCCGGGAGCTTCCAGCACGACATAGCGGCTGGGGCCGATGGTCTCCAGACGGGGGGGCATGGGCTGCCCGTTGAGGGTTACGGCGCGCACCTCGCGGGCCAGGGGGGGCAGCAGCACGCGCG
>Ga0308389_1002209_pt1 | contig 12400 bp, 15 predicted proteins | sample Hotspr2Sample148_FD_202362 | JGI IMG/M metagenome (GOLD analysis project Ga0308389, IMG submission 202362) | Hot spring phototrophic mat microbial communities from Mushroom Spring, Yellowstone National Park, Wyoming, United States - 20040719_148 ... | reverse complement strand
TTATCATTAAATAACTTCATCCAACCAATTAGTTTATTTTGAGATTTCACTGAGTAACATTGATAGTTTTCATTATCAAAAAGAGCGTCCAACTTTTCGTGTGAATAAAAATTTTCTAAGTGAATTAGAATATCATCTTCCGATATGAAATTATAAGCCTCAAACCAGGTTATTGAAAGCAATTTTCTTATGCCTTCTTTATCTTCATTATTTGATGGAGATATATTAAATCGAAATTCCAATTCTGTTATAAATTACTAACTTTATTAGCAAAATATAATAATTTAGTTTCATCGAATTGTTTTGCAAGAACTTGCATTCCAATTGGCAAACCATTACTGCAATATCCAATGGGAATATTTACGCCTGGAATACCAGCAAGATTAGCAGAGGTGGTAAAAATATCACTAAGGTACATTTCTAATGGATTATTTGATTTTTCCCCAATTTTAAAGGCAGGTGTTGGAGTTGTTGGAGTAATTAACAAATCAACTTTTTTAAAAACATTGTCGAAATCTTCTTTAATTAAGCGTCTAACTTTTTGAGCTTTTAGATAATAGGCATCATAATACCCTGATGAAAGAACATATGTGCCAAGCATAATTCTTCTTTTTACTTCTGAACCAAAACCTTCAGTTCTGGAATTAACATACATTTCTTCAAGATTAGAAAATTCATTTGAACGAAGTCCATATCTTGCACCATCATATCGTGCTAAGTTAGATGAGGCTTCAGCAGTGGTTAAAATATAATATGTAGCAATCGTGTAATCGGTCATTGGTAAGGAAACATCTATAATATCATATCCATAATTTTTGAAATTATCAATCAAATCAAAAATTTTTCTTTTAATTTCTAAGTCTAAACCTTCTGCGAAATATTCTTTAGGTAAACCGATTTTTAATTTTTCAATTCCATAGATTGAAGATATGTAATCAGGAACAGGTTCATCAGCTGAAGATGAGTCATTGATATCCTTACCAGAAATGATTTGAAGAATAAGTGCTAAATCATAAACATTTTTTGCAAAAGGACCTATTGTATCAAACGATGATGCAAAAGCAGTCAAACCATATCTTGAAACTCTTCCATAGGTGGGCTTTAAACCAAAGATACCACAAAAGGCAGCAGGTTGACGAATAGATCCGCCTGTATCAGTTCCTAATGAAATATCACATAAATTTGCAGCTACTGCAACTGCAGAACCACCACTTGAACCACCAGGTACATATCTTTCATTTATGGGATTTAATACAACTCCGAAGAAAGAATTTTCATTAGAAGAACCCATTGCAAATTCATCACAATTTGTTTTTCCGATAATTATTGCATCTTCATCAATTAGTTTTTGCACTGCAGTTGCGTTGTATATTGCAGTAAAGTTGTTTAATATTTTTGAACTGCAGGTGAGAGGATGATCTTTATAGGAAAGAACATCTTTTATTGCTATTACTGCGCCAGCTAGTTTACCATAGTTGCCTGAATGAATTTTCTTTTCTATCAATTTAGCTTGATTTAATGCCTCATTATCAAATACAAAGTTAAAGGCATTCAAATGTTTCTTTTTATTGATATTGTTAAGAAAGTATTCTACATTTTCTACTAATGATAACTTTCTTTCCGAAATTAGTTGAATTTTTTCAGTGATAGTGGAATAGTTCATCAAAAGCTTCTTCAATCTCAGTTAAGAGAAAAGGGTTTTTTATGAAAGATTTAATTAGCTTTTGTCTTCTTTTTTAATCTCTTCATCAGTTTTCTTGATTTCATCTTCTACATCTTTAACTGCTTTTTTGAATTCTTTCATTCCTTTACCTAATCCTTGAGCAAGTTCTGGAATTTTTTTTGCTCCGAATAATAAAAGAATGACCAAAACTATTAGAATTATTTCTCCAGCACCTAAATTTCCAAACATTTTATCACCTTTAATTTATTAAATTATTAAATATTGATTTAAAGATGTATTGTCCATCTGTAGAGCCTAAAATAGGATCACAAACTCTTTCGGGATGCGGCATCATACCCAGAATATTTCCTTTTTTATTAGTAATACCTGCTATGTTCATCAAAGAGCCATTAGGATTAGTTGAGTCGTTTATATTTCCATTTGAGTCACTATATCTAAAAACGACTTGATTATTAACTAAAATTTCTTGTAATTGTTCATCTGTGGCAAAATAATTTCCTTCACCATGAGCTACAGGAATTTTAATAGATTTTTTATCTGCAGGAATACTATTTGTAAATATTGTATCTCTATTCTCAATTTTCAAATAAACATCTTTACAGACAAACTTTAATGAAATGTTTTTTAACATTACCCCGGGTAATAAACCTGCTTCTAATAAAATCTGAAATCCATTACAAATTCCTATCACTATACCACCTTTATCTGCAAAATCAATCACAGAGTTCATAATTGGTGAGAATCTTGCAATAGCACCAGTTCTTAAGTAATCACCGTAAGAAAATCCTCCTGGTAAAACAATTACATCACATTTTTTTAGATCAGTTTCTTTATGCCACAAAAATTCTGCATCATAGTTCAAAATTTTCTTTAAGGCATAATATGCATCGTGGTCACAATTTGAACCGGGGAAGACTACTATTCCAAATTTCGGTTTCATAAACCCAAATCAATCTTTTTTAATTTCAAATATTGAAAACTCATAATCTTCCATTATTGGATTTGATAAGAGTTTCTGACAATATTCATTGACTTCTTTTTCAGCTTCTTGAAGATTATCTGTTAATATTTCAAATTCAATATACTTTCCTATTCTTGTATTTTTAATATTTGTTAATCCAAGATGCTTTGCACCCTTTTCCACAGCAGTCCCTTGAGGGTCTAAAATTGAATGTCTTCTTTTTATTATTACTTGAGCCTTGAACATTACATTTTAAGAATTTTATTTGGGAATTTATTAAAAATGTGACGAAAAATACCAAACAGAATTATTAAAACAAAAGCAAAGAATAATCCTTGCATTCCAAATACAATTGATTCAATTATTAGTAACAAAATAATTGAGAACCTTATTGGATGTGCTTTAATTTCTGTAAAATTAACTTTAGGTAAAGTGTCGTATTTAACTTTACTAGTCATAAGTAAAGAGAGTATAACCATTAAAGGAATTATGACACTTTCAAATAAACTTTGATTAAACTGGAAAAACCCTAAAAAAAATGTAACGAAGGTTAGGGCACAAAATGGTATAGGAAGACCAGTAAAAAATTTTTTATCAAATCCGACTAATTGGACATTAAAGCGTGCTAATCTAAAAGCACCTGTTATAACTGGTAAAGAGCTAATTAAGATCCCAATAGAATTCAATTTATATAAATATGCCGAATACAACAAAAATGCAGGTGCTAATCCAAAGGATACTACATCTGATAAAGAATCTAATTCCACTCCCATCTCACTGCTTGATTTAGTTAATCTTGCCATCAGTCCATCAAGTGCATCGAAGACCGCTGCAACAATTATTAGCCAACCCGCATTTTCAAAGCTGCCTTTGCTTGATTGAATTATAGATAAAAATCCACAAAACAAATTTAGTGAGGTGAATAAATTGGGAATTATTGACGGCGTGATTCTAATTTTATACATCATTATCAATTAATTTCGAATAAAACTGTTTCACCAGCGTAAACAATATCATCTTTTTTTACTTTCTCTTTCCAGTTAATGGGAACTATTACATCAACTCTACTACCAAATTTTATCATTCCAAATCTCTGTCCAATTTTAACTTCATCTCCTAACTTTAAATCACTTACAATCCTTCTCGCAATAAATCCAGCAATTTGAATGAACAAAACTTTTCCATATTTGCTATTGATTCCAATTTCATTTCTTTCATTTTTCTCAGATGCTTTTTCTTCAAAAGCTGCTATAAATTCACCAGAATGATAATTGATATATTCAACTTTCCCAGATATTGGTATTCTATTAACATGAACATTTAGGGGTGACATAAATATTGCAACTTGTTTCGCTTTACCATTTATAAAACGATTATCTTCAATTTCATTGATAAATAATACTCTTCCATCAGCAGGTGAGACAACAATTTGTTCTTCAACAGGTGTATTTCTTTCGGGGTCTCTAAAGAAATTTAATGTAAAAATCATAATTAAAATTGCAGTGAAAATTAAACCATATTTCAAAAAATTATTGTTTGTAAGAATTCCTAAAACAATAAGAATGAAAGAAATAATTGTAATTATAGTTACTGTAGAATAACCATATTTAGTAATCATTAATTTGGTCTCACTATATTGTATAGAAAATCAGTGTATTTTTTAATTTCATTGGAAGATTTTAACTTGTAAGGGTCAACCCAGTTATTGTTTTCAGATTTAGTAAAAACTTTTATACCAAATGGTGTAAAATTACCACAGACATATAATTTTTCATTTAATTTACAAAACTTTAAATCAAGCTCTGTCAAAAATTCGTTTCTTCTTTCGAAGAAAGATTTAAGAACTGCATTTATTTTTGAAGAAATTCTTAAAATTGATCTTATCTCTTCTGCATTACAGAATTCAAATGATAATAAATGACTTTCGTTAAGTAAATTTTCTTTGTAATTACCGTACCTAAATTCATAAACTGGAAGTTTTAATTCAGAGTGTTCCTTAATTCCTAAGATTTTTGATAATCGTTTATCTGCAACATTAAGAATCTTAACAAAAAATTTGAACTCTGTGTAATCAACGAACTTTAAAATTCTATCACTATCTTGTTTTACATAAGCAGTTGGTACTTGATAGCCTGTTAAATATTCGAAAAAATAAGAACTTAAAGCAGCAGATTTTGAACCAATATCTTTTATTTTTAATTTGGAGTTTTCAAGTATAACTAAATCTTGAAATTCAATTTGAATATATTTCTCATCCAGAGGTGATAGTTTATGAATTATTGTTTGAACCATATCAACCTTTAACTTTTATATATGTAATATCTAAAAAAAAATCATACAAAACAATAAATCTCAAGTATATTTATATTTGAAGCCGAAAAATATCTAAAATTTTTGGAGTAGAAATGAAAAATTTACAAGCAATGTTTCAGCAAATTCAAAAACTTCAAGCAGAAATGCAAAAGGCTCAAGCGGAACTGGTTAATAAAACCGTGTCTGAAGAGGCAGGTGGAGGAATGGTTAAAGCAATTGTAAATGGTGCTAGAGAATTAATTTCCTTGGAGATAGACCCTCAGGTTATAAGTAAAGAGGAGAAAGAGATTTTAGAGGATTTAGTTGTTGCTGCTGTTAATAAGGCATTGAGTTCGGCTGCAAAAATGGCTGAAGAGGAAATTTCTAAAATTACTAAAGGTATGATTCCACCAGGATTAAATATTCCAGGATTCTAAAAGTGCAAATCCCAGATACTTTATTAGTTGCAATTGATGAGCTTAGTAAGTTACCATCAATAGGAAAGAAAACCGCTCAAAGATTGGCGTTATTTTTAGTTAAATCTGACTTTGACGCTGTTAAAAAACTTGCAGATTCATTATTAGACCTTAAGACAAAATTAAAATTATGCAAAAGATGTTTTAATCTATCGGAAAACGACTTTTGTTCTATATGCACAAATCCTAAAAGAGAACATTCAATTCTTTGTGTTGTTGAAGACATAAATGACATTGTAGCGATAGAAAAAACCAATGAATTCAACGGATTATATCATGTTTTAGGTGGGGTCTTGTCGCCTCTTTCAGGTATTGGTGCAGACGATTTAAAGATTAAGGAATTGATTAGTCGATTTGAAAATGAAAGTTTTAAGGAAATTATATTAGCTCTTAATCCTGATACTGAAGGTGAAGCAACATCTTTATATCTGGCAAAACTATTAAAACCTTTTGGAGTTAAAGTAAGTCGAATTGCAAGAGGTATTCCAATCGGAGGAAACCTTGAGTTTACGGATGAAATTACTATTGGAAAAGCATTTCTAAATCGTATCGATTTATGAATAAGAAAGAATGGTTCTATGATTGGTTTAATAGTAAGGATTATTTAGAAGTTTATAATCATAGAGATGATTTAGATGCTTTAAGTTTAGTTAATTTGATTTGCTCGAGAATAAAATTAGAAAATGGTAAGAAAGTTTTAGATTTGGCTTGCGGCACTGGAAGACATTCTATTCTCTTTGCTAAAAGAGGATATTTAGTTACAGGTGTTGATTTGAGTGAATTACTTCTTGATCAAGCAAAAAAGAGAGCTATGAAAGAAAATTTAGATATTGTTTTTATAAAATCTGACTTAAGGAAATTTGATACTGATGAAAAATTCGACTTGATAATAAATGTTTTTACAAGCTTTGGATATTTCAAAAGTGATGAAGAAAATTTTTCCTTGTTTAAAAATGTTTATAAATTTTTGAATGATGATGGTTATTTTGTTTTCGACTTTTTTAATAAATTTCACTTACTAAGTAATTTAATTCCAATAACAGAAGAAAAAGTCTTAGATAAATTAATAATTCAGAAAAGATTTGTAAGGAAAGGAAGAGTAGAGAAAATTATTGAAATAACTTCAGATGGTAATAAAAGGATTTTTAGAGAATCTGTTAAGCTTTATTCAAAAGATGAGATAATAAAAAAGCTTCAGGATTTAGGGTTTGAAATTCAGAATACATTTGGTGATTTTGAAGGGAACGATTTTGATATTGAAAATTCACCAAGATTTATTGTTTTTTGTAAGAAATGAAATATAACTTATTTTTTAATGGTTTATTGATACTTATTCTTTTTGTATCGTGTGATCTTTTTGTAACACGGCAGCCAGAAAAACCTGATCAAAGCCGTTCTAATTTTCAACTCCCAACCGAACCAAGAATTGTTTTAGAAAATCTTAAAAATTCTTTTGCCGATAAAAATGTGATTAATTATTTAGCTTGTTTTGTTGATACAATTTTTACTAATAAAAGATTTAAATTTTTACCTTCAAGTGAAGCAGCATCGATTTTTACTTTTTTATATCAGGACTGGGCTCTTTCAGATGAAAGAAAATATTTTAGTAGTGTTATTTCAAAAACCCCGATAGAATTAAGTTTAATTTTAAATTTTACTGATGAAAATTTTAGTAGCTTATTAGGAGATACTTTATTGTATACCGCGAACTATTTTATCAGTATTCCACACAACTCATCTGAACCTAAAAATTATTCAGGGAATCTACAATTTAATTTAGTTAGAGATAGCCGCTCAAATTGGTCTATTTATTACTGGAAAGATACAAAAAGTGGTAGTTTACCCAGTTGGAGTGAATTGAAAGGATATTTTTATTAAGAAATATTTTATTATACTGTTAATTTTGATAGGTTGCAAAAATCCTTTTGCACCTTCTTTTGATGAAAGTATTGGAGGAAATCAACCTGCAATTTCTGACCAAAAGAGTATTGATGGTGTTTTTCAGAATTTTAATTATGCTTACACTTTCAAAGATACTTCTATTTATGGACGCTTAATAGCAGAAGACTTTACTTTTACTTACAGAGATTATGAAAAAGGTTTTGATGTCTCTTGGGGTAGGTTTGACGAAATGAGAACTACTCTTGGCCTTTTTCAAAATGCTCAAAAACTTGATTTGATTTGGAATAATATTTTTTTGTTTACTCAAGATTCTTCGTTCGCAAACATTGTTCGTGGGTTTAATTTAACAATTGTTTTTAATCCAACTGATGTCGTAAGAGTAGATGGAAGAGTAAATTTGTCTTTGAAAAAAGATCCTAGTTCAGAAAAATGGAAAATTGTCAGATGGATTGATGAGTCTAATTTTTAATGGAGTTAATTAATGTTCATTATTAAAGAAGTATTTAAAATTATTTCTAGAGCCAAATTGCATTTCTTTCTAAATCTTGTTTCGCTTACTATTTCAATTATTTTACTTACAATTACATTGATAATATTCTTCGGGTCTGAGGCTTTCAATAAGTTCTTAAACGAAAATATTTCGTTAACCATTTTTTTAGAGGATGATATATCCTCTGAAAGAAAAGATGAGATTGAAAGGATTATTAAATCTAAACCTTACACATTTAAATCAGAATATATCTCAAAAGAAAAAGCATATGAAATTTTTTTAGATGAGACTGGTGAGGACTTCAAAAAAATACTTGAAACTAATCCTTTACCTGCCTCTTTTAATATTTACCTGAATAATGATTATCTTAATAAAGAATCATTAAATAAAATAATTACAGAAATTTCTGAACTATCAGGTGTTTCGGAAGTAATTTCTAAAATGGATTTTTATCAAACTTTATTAAATACTACTTCAAAATTGAAAGATTATCTATTAGTAATTACTTTTATAATGATTATAACTTCTGTTTATTTAGTTTTTAGCACAAATAAATTGATTATTAATTCGAACTCTGAAAAATACGAAACAATGAAATTGGTGGGGGCAAAATTATCAACAATTAAAGCTCCAATAATTCTAAATATTATTTTTGTTGGATTTATTGCTGGTTTACTTTCTCTCGGGTTTTTCTATTTATTAGAAAGCTCTTTAAAAGTAGATTTGAACTTGGTATTAAAATATTTTAATCTTGAAAGGACTTTAATATTCACTTTTATAATATTTGTTGGACCTTTATTGGGTTTTATAACTACTTTATTAAGCTTGAAGGGAATTACATTAAAAATAAAAACTTAAATATTAAAAAATTACTCGGACGAACTGTGAAAAGAAATAAACTAATTATTTTATTTGTTTTGATATTGCAAAGTATTTTATTAAGTCAACGAATACCTTCATATTTAGAACGTACGCTCTTTGAAAATAGAGACTCTATTTTAATTAGTTCTCTATTTTCCGAACATTCAGAAGGTCCAATAGACATCCATAATTATATTGTTGGACCAGGCGATGTGTTGTTGATATCAATTTCTGGAATTGATGAAAAAAATTTTAGTATAAAAATAAATCCGGATGGTTTTATCTACATTCCTCAAATTGGTGTAATTGATTTGAGAGGTAAAACACTTTTTCAATCTATAGAGAAAATTAAAGAGAGATTGTTAAAGAGCTTCAAAAATGTTGAAATTTATATTACAATCCAGAATTTTAGAAAAATTAAAGTATCTCTTATCGGAAATGTGTTAAAACCTTCAAATTACATTTTATCATCTACATCTAAACTTTTTGATTTATTCACAGTTTCAAAAGGAATTACACCGTCATCCGATTTGAGAAATATAAAAGTTATTTCAAGGGATGGTAATGAAAAGAAATACGATTTGTTGAGATTTTTACGACTTGCAGATTTTAGTCAAAATCCAAGATTAAATGATGGAGATATAATTATAGTAGATAAAGCTGAAAGATTTATTAGTCTGTTTGGACATATTAAATATTCTGGTAATTATGAGTATAAACCGGATGAGTCTATTGATGAAATATTAGAACTCGCTGGTGGTTTAATGTTTAAAGCTTTCAAAGATTCTATTGAAATAGTTAGATTTACTAAAGATGGAAAAACACAATATAGTTTATTTTATAGTTACGATTATATTAAAAATAACAACATAAAAGTTGAACCAAATGATTTAATAATTGTTAGAGAAGTTCCTGACTATTATGATTTACAATATGTTACAATTAGTGGTTTGGTGAGATATCCAGGAGTTTACAAAATAGTAAAAGATAAAACAACTTTAAAGGAAATTATAACTCAGGCCGGTGGTTTTCTCGATAATGCTTCATTATTAAATTCAACTTTGTTACGTGTTGATTCTGATACTGTAGCAGATTCAGAATACGAGAGGCTTAAGTTTATTCCACGAAGTGAAATGTCCGATGATGAATATGATTATTTCAAAGCTAAATCTCGTCAGAAAGTAGGTAAGGTAGTGGTTAATTTTGAAAAATTGTTTTTACACAATAAACAAGAAGAAGATATTTTATTAAAATCAGGTGACATTATTATTATTCCCGAAAAGAAAGCTTATGTTACAATTATTGGACAGGTCGTAAATCCTGGTAATATTCCATACAAGGCACATTTCAAGGTCGAAGATTACATTAATTATAGTGGTGGATTTGGCTGGCGTGCAGTTGAGGATGATGTTCGAGTTATTCGGGCAACTTCAGGAGAATGGATTGAAGCAGATAATGTAAAAAATATTTACCCTGGAGATATTATTTGGGTTCCAGAAAAAACTCCACCACCTAAATTCTGGGAAGTATTTACTACATCATTGCAGGTTGTCGGTCAAATTGCTTCTATTGTAGCAGCCACAGTAGCAGTTATTATAGCAACGAGGTAAATATGAACTTTCACGATATCTTACATACAATTATTACTCATTGGAAAAAAATTTTTGCAGTTTCTTTTTTTACTACAATTTTCTTGTTCCTAATTTTTTTGTTTGTGTATCCTCATACTTATAGAGCAACTGTAGTTTTATTACCACCTGAGAAGAATACTACTTTATTAGGATTAAGTAGCTTTTTATCTCAGCAAAATATGACATCGCTTTTAACACCAAGTTTATCTAATGCAAGTTCACAACTTTATTCAGAGATTCTAAAAAGCCGAACTGCTGCGCTTTATGTAATTGATAAGTTAAAAATTCAAAATGAATTTGATGAAAACAATATTTATGAAGCAGCCAGAAAATTAAGTAAAAATGTTAATATTGAATTAACAAAAGAAGGTTTAATAAAACTTTCAGTTGATTATTCGACTAAATTTTTCCCGGCATTTTTAGATGATGTAAACAGAAAGAGAAATTTGTCTGCTTTATTGTCAAACACTTTTGTAGAAGCGTTGGATAAAATAAATAACGAAAAAATTGCGTCCCGTTCAAAAAAAGCAAGAATATACCTTGAAAAACAAATTGCTATAACAAAAACTGTATTAGATTCTGTTGAGTTAAAATTGCAAGATTTTCAAAAAAGAAACAAAACCATCTCATTGCCTGATCAGTTAAAGGCTTCTATCGAGTCTGCTGCAAAAATTAAATCAGAAATAACTCAAAAAGAAATTGAACTTGGCTTGTTACAATACAATGTTCAAAAAGATGATAAAATATATCAATCAGTTTTAAAGAGATTGGAGCAGTTAAAAGACCAATACAGGAAAATTGAATCCCAAAATGAAGATTTCTTGTTAAACTTTAGTTTGATTCCACAAATTGGTAGAGAGCTTGCTGATTTGTATAGAGAATTAAGAATCCAGAATGAAGTTTACTCTTTTCTTCAACAGCAATACTATAAAGAAAAAATAGAGGAGAATAGAGATCTTCCTACGGTTGAAGTGTTAGACCCTGCCATTCCACCCTCCAGACCTACAAGTCCAAGAATTCTATTTGGAAGTGCAATTGGAGGAGTTTTTGCATTCAGTTTGATGTCTGTTATTTACATAATTAAAGCAAGCAAGTTAAAAATAAAATTCTGATGTTTTAATTTAATTCTATGACAAAAAATCACCGTGAAATTTTTTACTCTAATTATAATTCAAAGTTCAATTCAATTGTTTCTCGTTTTGATGAGAAAATAATTAAAAGCCTTTATGAGCATTATGATTATAAAATTTATCCATTGATAAAAAATTATAAACCAGAATCAAAAATTTTAGAATTGGGTTGCGGACCTGGTCATTTATTAGGTTATTTAAAATCAAAAAATTTTGACAATATAATCGGGATAGATATATCTAAAGAACAATTATTAATCGCAAAATCTAAAGGTTTAAATGTACTAGAAATTGATGCAATTAAATTCTTAAGTAATTCTTTAGAAAAATATGATATAATTTTTGCTTTTGATTTTATTGAACACTTTACAAAAGAAGAATTAGTTCTATTAACAAGTCTTATTTACAAAAATCTTAATGATAATGGATTAGTTATATTCAGAACACCTAATGGACAGGGCATATTTGCTGGTACTATTATCTATGGTGATTTAACTCATCAAACAATATTAACACCTAATTCAATCGTTCAATTGCTTAAACAAGCTGGTTTTGATAAAATCAACTGCTTTGAAAATGGACCTATTCCTAAAAATCTAAAAGGTATAATGAGAAAAATTCTATGGGGGTTCTTCAAATCTTTTCTAAATCTATTTAGACTTTGTGAAATTGGTGGAACAATTAAAATATTATCACAAGATTTTTATGCGTATTCAATTAAAAGTTAATATGCATTTTCTTTTAATATGAGTAAATCCCTTATAATTAAAGCCTCCATTCTAATAACTATTGTTAGTTTTTTGGGTCGTATTATGGGTTTTTTTAGAGAAATTCTCTTTGCGAATTATTATGGACTTAATGAGGATTATGAAATCTATTTAGTAGCTTCGATTATTCCTATTACAATAAATACAATTTCGATTTTTTTTTATCAAAATTATTTCATACCTAATTATGCAATTTTTCAGAAAGA
>Ga0308389_1002203_pt1 | contig 12414 bp, 9 predicted proteins | sample Hotspr2Sample148_FD_202362 | JGI IMG/M metagenome (GOLD analysis project Ga0308389, IMG submission 202362) | Hot spring phototrophic mat microbial communities from Mushroom Spring, Yellowstone National Park, Wyoming, United States - 20040719_148 ... | reverse complement strand
CTCCAGGATGCGTTTGCGGAACGCTTGCAGATCAGGATGGTCGCGAATCAGCTGTTGAAACTCCGGGCTGCCTAATCCTTCAGTCAGACTGGCGGCGAGTATAATAGTGCCTCCTTGCTTGATGATGGGGAGAGCACCGGTCAGTCCCTTGACGGCTTGATACCATGTGGTGTCCAACGGATAGCCGGCACAGCTGGTCACGACGACTTCCACCGGCCGGGGAACAGGTGCTTGCGCAATGTCCCGACAGAAACGGACCCCTCGTTCCCAGGCCTGAATCATATCACCCGCCCACACGCCTGTGACTCTTCTCTGGCCGTCGATGCATACGTTGACGATGAAGTCGCAGCCGGCCATAAGGGCAATCCGGGTGTTTTCCTCATGAACGGGGTTGCCTTCCACAATCCCACAGTCTGCCTTCGGATGCTCGAGAAAACGAGGGCCGTGCCAGACTTTTACCGTCTCCAGGGCTGCCAGGCCGGGGCATATGACCTTCCGTCCCCCGGAGAAGCCAGCCATCAGGTGCGGTTCGATCAACCCCGTCGTGATTTTCAATTCCGCCCGTGTGTAACGCTTATCTATCCAGACAGGTACGCCATGGGGCGTCGTTCCCAGATAATCGTGCTCCTCAAGGCGTTTCCCGTAATGATTCTCACAACGGTAGTTGCATGCGATTTCCTCGCCGACCAGTTCGATCAGCTCATCCCCCAGGTTCGGTCGGTGCAGACCCGTAGCAATCAGGATGGTAATCCCCTCCCGGGGCACACCGGCATCTTCCAATGTTCGCAAAAGGGGCGGCAGAATCTGCTTGTTAGGGACAGGGCGGGTGATGTCACAGATCACCACACAGGCAGTCCGCTTCCCGCGGGCAAGTTCCGATAAAGGTGGCGTACCAATCGGTTTCTGTAAACTCTCTGCGATCGCCTGCTCAGCATCCGCTAAGGGCGGCACCTCACGGAGCGAAAGCGGCGGCCCTATCAGCCGGTCCTCGGGTACCGTGACTTCCAAACCGGTCTTGCCATAATCCAGTTTGACTTTCATGGTAGAAATCGGATGGAGTTCTGAAAGGGATTGCCGCGTGCCAGTCGTCCATGATGGGGTACGCTTGTCATGGAACCGGTCTAGTAATAGTATCACATTCTGTGATCCAGGGCGACTCAAGACAAGCGCAGTTAGCAAGTACGCAGGTGGACTCGCTATGTCTATAGACAAAAGCCTCAAGAGAAAAGGTGGCAAGGCGCAGGTGCGATGTGTTTTGACCCGTGCCGAGCGTGTCTTGAAGATGATGGCCGATGGGACCTGGACGGAAGGGCGCAGTCCGTATGGTCTGCCCAAAACCCGGGTTCAGAAGGTCGTGTTGAAGAAACGGTCCAAGAAAGAGGAAGCAGCTACAACAGGTGCTCCGGCGGCTGGGGCAGCCACGTCATCTGGGACTGCGTCCAAGTCCGCGACACCCGCTGCAAAGAAGTGACCAGGAACATCCTCGGTCCCGCAGCCTTGAGGTCTCTCTCCTTTCCTTGGCCCTGAGTATGGCCATCAGCAGGATTTCATGTGCCGCGATTGCCCTCGGTAGCAACCTGGGGGACCGTGAAGGATACATCCACAGAGCCCTTCGGCGTATTCGTGCTGAGCCTTCGGTGCGGACGACCGCCGTTTCCTCCATTTACGAGACGGTACCGGTGGATTGTCCTCCTGGTTCCCCGACATTTCTCAACGCCGTGGTGTTGGTCGAGACGGAACTCAGCCCCGAGGAACTGCTGGCCCGACTACTGACCATCGAACGTCATCTGGGACGTCGCCGCGGTGTCAAAAACTCTCCTCGCACAATCGACCTGGACCTGCTGTTTTATGATCAACAAGTACGGAACACGGCGGAACTCGTGCTTCCTCATCCGCGTATGGACGAGCGTGCGTTCGTCTTGATACCACTAGCCGAGGTGGCACCCGACTGGCGTCATCCTCTCCGGCAGCAGACGGTACAGGAACTTTTAGCTGCTCTTCCCGGAGACAAAATACAACAGGTTCGCCATTATACTTCCGCTCCATCACCGCAGCAGGGTCGCCTGCAAGGAAAACGGGCTCTGGTTACCGGTTCGACGCGTGGAATCGGTGCGGCGATCGCTGCAGCTTTGGAAAGAGAAGGGGCCTTTGTGTGGCGTCACGGACGCCGAAACTGTGCATCCCTATCTGCGGCTTTACCGGCGGACTTGAGTGACCCTCAGGCCGTGCAACGATTAGGCGAACTTGCCTGGGGGACAGAAGGTCTGGACATACTGGTGTGCAATGCCGGGGCCGATATCCTCACAGAAGCCGCGGCCGCCTGGGAGTTTGAGCAAAAATTGGAACTGCTCTGGGCCGTGGATGTCCGGGCGACATTGTTACTGGCGAGGTCGATCGGCCAACGGATGAAGGAACGTGGTTACGGGTGTATCCTCACCATCGGCTGGGACCAGGCCGTAACAGGAATGGAGGGAGACAGTGGCCAGTTGTTTGCCACCGTCAAAGGAGCGGTGATGGCGTTTACCCGCAGTCTGGCCAAGACTCTGGCGCCTGAGGTGCGGGTCAACTGTCTTGCCCCCGGTTGGATTCGTACCGCCTGGGGGGAAACTGCCTCGCGTACCTGGCAGGAACGGGTAAGGCAGGAAACGCTGCTAGCTCGTTGGGGCTTGCCGGAGGATGTCGCCGCCGCCGCAGTCTGGCTGGCCAGCGAGGAGGCCTCCTACATCACCGGCCAGATCATCCCCATCAACGGCGGCGCCTGCTGATCGCACAAAAATGCCCAAATGTTCATTATGTACTGAATATCATTGGGCTGTACCATAGCCTGGCGGCACATTTTGTTGTTTATTGTTTTTACCACCCGCATCGCCACCGGCAGCCTGAGGACCACCCGGAATAGTAGGGATTTCTTTGGCGGGAATTACGGTCTTACCACCACTACCGCAGCCGGTTGCTAGAACCGCTGCACAGAGTAAAGTTATTGTTACATAGATATACTTCAGTCGCATGGTTGGGTCCTCCACTGTATGCGAATGATCAATCGAGTAAGATTGAGGTATTGAACACCATCTGATCCTGGCGACCTGCCAAAGACTGTAGAACCCGCCATGAGGTACCTGCAGGATTGCGTTGACTGGTATCCGAAAATTGGACGGGCCTGACGGAGCCATCCGCAAAACAGGCATTCACAGTTCCCGCGTGATAACTGCTGAAGAATTGCCAGCCGGGTCCACCAGGGCCTTGGGGAGGTATGATACCAAACTTGGTGCCCAGTGCGCCGCTACCCATCCAGGTGTGCTTGACGTTCAAGTTATTTGGGTTACCACCAGGCAGTTGGGGCCAGGGTTTGGTCCAGGGGGCGCCTCCACCCAAAGTTTCCATGAACATGAGGGTGTTGCTACTTCCATCACGGATATTTTCGATCTTGATCTTGCTATTGTTGAACAGTACCCCTTCATACAATGCGAGATTTTCTCCAGGGCCATCAAAAGGAGAGGATGTCACAGCGTCCCGACCAAGGGCCCCTGCAACCCCCAAGTAGTTTGTTTTTCCCAAGGCGGAGTAACCTGGGAAGTAGTACATAACATAACCAGCACCATTAGGGCCCGTCGAAATGCCATTGGGGGCAAAGGTGTGCAGACAGGCTGCTGAGTCTTGGCGGTCATCTGTGTCTGCTGGGCATATAAAGACCTTGATATTCGTATGGGCTGCGGTCCAATCAGGGTTGACCGACCACCACTGACCTACGAATGCAGCATTTTTCATATTGGGCGTCATATCATATACAGCATTCTGTTCTACATAAGGAAGAAGATACCACAGAACGCCTGTGAAATGCACCGGGCCACCTGTAAAGATAGAGGGGCCACCTGTTGTGTAATGGATGTTGGGATCGGGCCCGTTATAACCAGGCGGCAGGTTGCCATAATTACTTTGGTAATTGTGCGCCGCTAAGCCGAGTTGCTTGAGATTGTTTCGACACGTGGTACGGGCGGCGGCTTCGCGGACTTTCTGCACCGCGGGTAGAAGCAGCCCGATGAGGATGGCAATGATGGCGATCACCACGAGCAGTTCAATGAGCGTAAACGCTCGTCGCCACGACAGGGAATTAGGTAACATGACACATACCTCCCAGAGCGTCCGTCCAGAAGCACATCCTGCGTCTTCTGACTGGACATAAATTCTGCCGAACTCCCTCTCGGCGGTAAAACAACCAATGGAACCGTAATGACCAGGGTGGGAAGAGGAAAATACTTTTGGTGCTCACCCCTACTGTCGATCCCAAGGTCCTCGGCAGGAAAATCAGAATCTCAAGGAGAGCGTGAGCTGCCTTGACCCAGCGGGACAGTGCAGGATTACACCTAGAGCATATTGTGAAAGGAGCTTCATCAACTGTCAACTGATTTTTTGAAAAGCCTAAAAGTAATCGGCAGCTTTTTCATGTCAACGATTCCAGCAACCAAGGCAAACCGTTGCGCATTCCGTGCCATCGCCGTCTCTGCAAGCCCTGTAGCACCGGTTGGATTGTAGGAGATGGAGCTTTCGGGAACTGTCGATCTTGAAGCGAGGGGAGATAGCCGGCGAAGATAAAAACACCTGAGGGGATGTCTTGGTGGGCCTGATTTTATCCACATCCCACTCTTGCCATTCGTTCATCGGTCGTTCACAATGCCGTAAGACACCTTAGGGAAGGCCCATGTTTCTCTACCCAGCCATTGATATACGTGGTGGTCGGTGCGTCCGTCTGCGTCAAGGGGACTACTCCCAAGAAACTGTATTTGGGGAAGACCCCGTAGCGATAGCCCAGCGTTGGCAGAGCGAAGGAGCAGATCGTTTACACGTGGTGGACTTGGACGGTGCCCGGAGCGGCCACCCTGTGCATGGTGAGGTCGTCAAGCAGATCGTCCGTATGGGAATGCTTGTGCAACTCGGCGGGGGCCTACGCAACGCGGATGACATCGCTAAGGCATTCGACTGGGGCGTGCGTTGGGTTGTCTTGGGCACCCGGGCGGTACGCGAACCGGATTGGTTACGAGACATGGCGGAACGCTGGCCGGACCGGATTGTGTTGGGACTGGATGCTCGTGATGGTTACCTTGCGACCGAAGGATGGTTCAACGTCTCCCAAAAACGTGCTGTGGACTTCCTACATCTGCTTGCAGGAGTACCGCTTGCTGCCGTCGTTTACACCGACATTAGCCGAGATGGAATGCTCAGCGGTCCTAACGAAATCGCTTTAGCGGAAATTCGCGCCACAGCCTGTTGGCCAGTGATTGCTTCCGGAGGGATATCGACATTGGAGGATATTCGACGCCTACATCAAGCGGGAATATGGGGGTGTATCATCGGTCGTGCCCTCTATGAGGGGACCATTCGCCTGTCCGAGGCACTGGCTTTGGTGCGGGCCCCACGAAGTTTAGCCACAAGGTAGTCCGAACATACTGAAGCGGACATGCTATGGGTAGTCCTGCCCACTGTCCTGCACTAGATCTGCTCCTCTAGCCTGTTTGGGAGACTGAGGCATGGTAGTCAAACATTCGGTGGAGAACATCCGGGATATTGCTCTGGTTGGGCATCGAGCAGCTGGAAAAACGACCTTAGCCGATGCCCTGCTGTATCAGGCACATGTTGTGGACCGTATGGGTAGCGTGGACGATGGCACCTCCGCTGTCGATGTCGATGAAGAAGAACGCAAACATCATTTTTCCATCGATACCCATGTTTTACACCTGGAATACCAGGGCAAGCACCTCAACATCCTCGATGCACCGGGCTACCCGGACTTCATCGGAGCAGCCTTGGAGTCTCTCGCAGCGGTCGAAACGGCGATTGTCGTGGTTTCCGCCGTCAATGGCGTAGAAATGAACACCCGCCGCATGTTTCAGGAAGCGACCAAACGCGGATTGGCCCGTATGCTGGTCATCAACAAACTGGATGCCGACAAGATCGATTTTGCCGGTGTGATCCAGAGCATTCAGACAGCGTTTGGCAAAAACTGCGTCCTCTTCAACGTTCCGGATGGAATCGGCCCTGATTTCCGTGAAGTCATCAGCCTGTTGCGCTTGCCCGCTCAGATACCCTCTTCTTGTCCCATCGATGTATCGGCGGCCCGCACTCAGTTGATCGATGCTGTGGTCGAGTGCGACGAGTCGTTAATGGAAAAATACCTTTCGGAAGGCACGGTTTCCGAAGAAGAACTGGAGACTGCAGTCCCCAAAGCGCTCGAAGCAGGTACTCTCATTCCCATCTTCTGCACAGCCGCCAAGAAAAACCTCGGTGTGCATGAGTTGTTGGAGGCACTCTGTCAATATGCTCTTTCACCAGCCTATGCCAGGAAACGGTTGGCTGATTGGGAAAGCGGCAACAACGGCCCCCAACGTACCCTGATCCCCAGCGAAAACGATGAGTTCATCGGCCAGGTTTTCAAGGTGGTCAACGACAAGTTTGTAGGCAACCTCAGTTATATTCGTGTGTTGACGGGGAAGCTCCAACCCAACCATTCAGTAACCAACCTCCGCAGTGGACAAGCCCTGAGAATTTCGCATCTTTACGAGGTTCAGGGGACGAAAACCTCGCCGATCCATGAAGCGGTTCCTGGAGACATCATCGCTGTGGCCAAGGTGGATGGTCTGGAAATTGGCGACACACTGGCCTACTCTCCTCAGGCGCCGAAGCTTCCGGTGCCGGTATTCCCCACTCCCATGTTTGGAGTCGCCGTCGAGCCGAAAAACCGCGGCGATGAGCAGAAAATTTCCATGAGTCTTCAAAAGGTAGCCGCCGAGGACCCCACGATCAAAGTGGCCCATGATCCCCAGACCAACGAGCTGGTGGTCAGCGGTATCAGCCAGTTACACCTGGATATCATCCGCGAACGGCTCAAGGCACGCTTCGGTTTGGAGATCAACACCAAAGAACCGAAGATTCCTTACAGGGAAACTGTGACGGCGGAAGGGCAAGGGGATTATCGGCACAAAAAGCAGACAGGTGGCCGAGGCCAGTTCGCCGAGGTGCATTTGCGGATCTATCCCCTGCCACGCGACATCAAGGATCAGGCTCAATGTGAAGAGGTGTTTGCCAACAAAAGCCGCTTCGAGAAGATGCGTGCCTGCCACTATGACCCCAATTTCAATTTCGCGTTCATCGACCACATTGTTGGCGGAGTCATCCCCAACAACTTTATCCCCGCCGTTGAGAAAGGGTGCAAAGAAATGCTCGAGCGTGGTGTGCTCGCAGGCTACCGTATCCAGGATTTGGCCGTCGAGGTGTATTTTGGCAAGCATCACGAAGTGGACTCTTCAGAAGCGGCTTTCAAAATCGCCACGCGGCAAGCGTTCAAGAAAGCTTTCCTCTCCGCCCGACCTGTATTGCTCGAACCCATCGTCCGGGTGGAAATCACCGTCCCCAGCAAATACACGGGAGCGGTTCTCAGCGATTTGCCGACGAAACGGGCTCAGGTGGAGAATCAAGAAAGCCTGCCCGGGGACTTGACGGTCATCTATGCGAAAGCCCCCCTGGCAGAAATGAGCCGCTACGCCGCACAACTGGGTGGCTTGACCCAAGGGAGTGGCTCGTATTCCATGGAGTTCAGCCATTACGAAATAGTGCCGCCCAACATCCAACAGCAGATTGTGAGCAAGGCACAACTCAAGGAGGAAGAAGAAGAATAGGCCCCGACCCGGCATCTCCGGAAGTATCGAAAGTCTGGTATGTTCCCCATGTGCTCTTTGCGGGCATTCCACGCAACTGATATCATGGGAAGAGAACCGATATTATGGTAAGTGAGAGGTAGATCTCCGAAATCTCACACCATTACCCCCGGGTCGTTCCAAGCTGAGGGAAGCAATGCAAGCCGTCAAAGACTTCTTCATCGGTGAATGGTACTTTGCTCTGCCATTGGTCGTGATGTCCCTGGTGGGAGCCTCTCTGGTCATTTGGCGGATTCTGCTGAATATATCCGCAAATACCTCGATGGATGAGTTTCTTCCCATTTTTCAGGAGGTGCTCCGCAAGCACGGTATTCGGGGTGCTGTGGAACTATGCAAGCGCGAGACGGGGTTGATTCCTAATCGCGTGTTTGTGGCGGGATTGGAAGCAGCCGATCAGGGAGCAGCAGCGATGCGGCGGAGCATGGCCAACGAGGTGGAACTGGAAGTATTGCCTCGCCTCCACTTCCTCCTGCCGACGATCCTGGCCATCGCCAAAATCGCCACCATGGTCGGTTTGTTTTTCACCGTGATTTCCATGATCAACACCTTCGATGCGATTGGTCGTGAATCTGCCGCGGGTAAAGTTAAGGAAATCGGGGGCCACTCCTCCAAGATCGGCCTGGCCCTGTTCGCCACGGCGATCGGCCTGTTCACTGCTATTCCGCTAGTATTCAGTCATGTCCTCTTCAAAGCCTGGATCACCAAGTTTGAAGTCAAAATCAAGGTGGCCACCCAGAAATTGATCACCCTGGTTACCAATTACAAGAAAGATCCCAAACTGCTGGACAAACCCATCCCCGGAGTGACGGATCGAATGCACGTACCCACAGTTGCGGCTCCTGCTCTGGTCAAGCCCGTTGCGGCTGCACCGGCCACAGGCTCTGTTCCCGTAGCGGCGGCTGCCATACCCATCCGGCCGGCCCCCCAAGACAGGCGTGGCTAACAAAGCCTTCACACCGTACCCATACCCCATAGGCGAGGATACCCCTTATGCGAAGGTCGAATTTACGGAAAAGAGCCGAGCTAACACCGAGTATTTCTGGGCGATAGACAAAAGCTGTAAGCCCAAGTAAGCAAGGGGGAGAATATTCGTGGGCGAAGCACCGACAGTTTTTGACGTCTGGTTCATCACCGCGAATACTGTGTACAGAGGTGTACCCTACCAGGTGACGGCAGATTGGGTGCAACAGGGTCGGCTGGCCCCTACCGATCGCATCCGACCTAAAGGAGCAAAGCAGTGGATCACAGTCCAGGATTACCCTTTACTAGCTGACTATTTACCCCAACCTAAGACCTTCCCGACGGTATCTGTCGACGACCAGGAGTCTTCCAGAAGTTCTGCTGGAGGGATGCCCACGGTACCCGTCAGCTCCGAAATACCCGTTAGCTCCGGGATTGTGGCATCTCCTAATCACATCTCTGCGGAGGGAATGATTCCACGGAATGCCGAAGAATTGTTCGAACGTAGCGAAGCCCCACTATTCCGCCGTACTGATGACGATGAAGAGGTAGATATGGTTCCTCTCATCGACATCAGCATGGTTTTGCTCGTCTTCTTCATTATGATCCGGGCAACCGGTGCTCTAGCGCCCGTCGATGTTCCGGAGATGCGATATGCCGGTACCCTAGCTACAGATCCGGAAGCGGTGACCATTGTCATTGACAAATACAATGAGGAGCGAGTCTATTATGCAGTGCGGCACGGCACAGCTGCTCCTAAACCGAGCCATGACTTGCTCCCTACTTACGAGGCAGCTCTACGTGCCTTGGATGAAATCCTGGCCACCGTGAGCCGACCCCCGGAAGTGCGTGTAGCCTGTCACAAAGACCTACCTTACGAACGCATCGTGGAATTGCAGCCGGAATTAGAGGCGCGATATAAGAAGAATCAGATCAATTCGTTTGTTGCTACTGTCGTGGAAGCTCCGCGTGAATAGCACGCTGGACCGGCAGGGCATGAAGTAGGTGGGTAACATCGGTATGTTGCACTATCAACAATGGATGGGTGAAGCAAAAGGATTCCCATGAGTGGTTGGTTGGTACGACCCGAAGGATCGCCGCAGGCGATTCAGCTGTCAAGTGTGGAACAGGTGCTAGCGGGGATTAGGGAAGGGCACTGGCTCCCCAGTGATGAGGTCAAAGGCCCGGGCGAGGATCAGTGGCGGAGTATCGACACCCATCCCCAGTTGGCGGACAGTGTGGTGGAGTGGTTGACCCCACCGCGGGTGCAAGAAGATGAAACGCACCTCGATATGAATCCGCTTATCGATGTCTGCCTGGTCTTGCTCATCTTTTTCATCTTGACTATAACTTATGCCTCACTAGAGCGGGCTATAGATGTACCACCGCTCAACCCGGATCAGAAAGGTCCGACCCAGATCAATTATAAGGACATCAAAGATCAGGTGTTTGTCGTGACAGCCCGGATGGACGGTGATCGGCCTGTGGTCCGGATTGAAAAGCAAGAAGTTCCGATCTCTCAGATTGCTCAGGAGATGAAGCGTATCATCGACAACACCGGGCGGCGGGAGATGGTGTTGGATCTGGATAAGGCGGTTCCGTGGGGTATCGTCACAGCCATTCTTGATGCTGCGAAAGGGAATGGTGTCCGCAACATCCTCAATAACCGGCGCGGTTAAAGGTTCCCGTTACCACTAATCTCTATTTGCATTGAATCGCGTTAAGTTTATGGTAACAGTAGAAGTACGTAGGGATCTTTTGTGAACTTGTCGAAAAGTCATGTCTTCTAATCCAGCGCGAGCTTATGTGGTTGTTCGTCGTGAGGATGGCTATGGAGATGTTTTTCCATTGCTGGAGGGTACACGACATCGTCTCGGGCGTGCCCCATCCAACAAGATCGTCATCAGGGATGATCTGTGCAGTCGGGAACATGCTGAGATCTATCCCGAAGGAACGGATTGGGCAATTCGGGATCTAGGTAGTTTGAATGGCACGATGGTCAACGGTGAGTTGCTCCGGAAGGAGAGATTGCTCCGACCCTTGGATGAAATTCGGGTTGGCCGTACGCGATTGCTATTCGTTGAAGAATTGGGGCAATTGCCCGAATGGACATCGGCGATTCGGCCCAAGGAGACCGAGGGTGATGGCTTGGCCATCCGCAAACGTTTGGGTCAGACTCGTTATTTGCCTCCAGCAGCCAGCGTTGCAGAGATAACTCCTGCGGAGTTGCGGATCGCCCCCAACCAGGCCTTGGCGGTTCTCTATCGCCTGGCCCTGGATATGGCCAATTCTGCGACGCCTGTGGAATTGTGCGAACTGGTCGTCGATGCTTTGTTCCGTGCGACTCCTGCAGAAACAGCTGCTGTGCTCGCAGTCAAAGAAGACAATGAATTAGCTCCTGTAGTCTATCGATGCCGCAATCCGAATGCTCCACCGACTTACCACAAGGTGTCGAGTTTTGTCAGTCGGGAAGTAATGACCACGCGGCAGGCCATCCTGGCTGAAAATGTAGCGACCGATCAGACCCTCAACACGCGTGAAAGCATCGCGGAACTACGCATTGCCAGTCTGATCTGTGCCCCGGTGTTCTTCGAGAACCAGATCCTGGGATTATTGCATTTGTATCGGACCACGCCCACAGTGCCACTCAACGCCGATGATCTGGAGTTTACCCTGGCAGTCGCCCGACAATTCGGGGTGGTCTGGCACAGACTGCGACGCGAGGTCTCGCTGACGACCGAAAATCGGAATTTGCGGAGTCAGCTCCGTTTGGAGTCTGAATTGATCGGGGAAAGCCCAGTCTGGCAGCGCGTACTGGATCAGGCCATGCGTGCTGCCCAGACCAAGGCTACGGTATTGATTCGAGGCGAGAGTGGTGTCGGCAAGGAGCTGTTGGCGCGGGCTATCCATCAGGCTAGTCCCCGTCGTCATGGACCTTTCGTAACGCTCAATTGCGCGGCACTGACGGAAACCCTCCTGGAAAGTGAGCTGTTCGGTCACGAAAAAGGGGCCTTTACCGGCGCCACCGAACGTCTGATCGGTAAGTTTGAATCCGCCGACGAGGGAACCATCTTCCTGGACGAAATCGGGGAAATGTCTCTGGCAACCCAAGCGAAGTTCTTACGTGTGCTGGAAGGACATCCCTTTGAGCGGGTTGGGGGGAATGTGCCGATTCATGTGGATGTGCGTGTGGTGGCCGCCACCAATCGTCCCTTGGAAGAGGCTGTGCGTGCCGGAACTTTTCGCCGCGATCTTTTCTTCCGTTTGCAAGTGGTGCAGTTGGACGTTCCCCCTTTGCGTGAGCGTAGGGAAGACGTGCCGCTTCTCGCAGAGCATTTTCTCAAGCGCTTCTGTCGCGAGACAGGCCGGAAATTCAAAGGTTTCACCGCTGCGGCTTTGGACAAGCTGCAACACTACCATTGGCCGGGTAACGTCCGGGAACTTAAAAACGTTATCGAACGGGCTGTGGCCCTTGCTCCAGGTCCCGTCATTGATGCTTCCGATATTTGGCTGTCCCAACTGGATCTTCCGGCAATTCCGGGAACACGGTCATCCGAATCGATGCATGACAAACTCTACACCCCGGAGAGTTATCAACCTATCTCTCTCGAAGAGCTGGAAAAACGACACATCTGGGCAACGCTTCAGCATACGAACTGGAATAAATCCCAGGCATCTGCTATTCTGGGCATCGAACGTTCCACACTTGATCGCAAGATCAAAGCCTATGGCTTCGCCCGTGAAGGCA
>Ga0308389_1002194_pt1 | contig 12441 bp, 14 predicted proteins | sample Hotspr2Sample148_FD_202362 | JGI IMG/M metagenome (GOLD analysis project Ga0308389, IMG submission 202362) | Hot spring phototrophic mat microbial communities from Mushroom Spring, Yellowstone National Park, Wyoming, United States - 20040719_148 ... | reverse complement strand
CCCCATATAAGGTCAACAGGAAAATTAAAAGCATTTAAACTTCTTTCAATTGCCGGAGCATATTGGCGAGGTAGTGAAAAGAACAAAATGCTTCAGCGTATCTATGGAACTGCTTGGGATACAGATGAAAAACTTAATGAATATTTAGAATATTTAAAAGAAGCAGAAGAAAGAGACCACCGCAAACTCGGAACAGCCCTACAATTATTCTCTATTCAGGAACAGGCAGGACCTGGACTTGTATTCTGGCACCCAAATGGCGCCGCTATAAGAATGACTATTGAAGATTTCTGGAAAAAAGAACATATTAAACGCAATTATCAATTTGTTTATACCCCTCATATAGCTAAAATTGATTTGTGGAAAACTTCAGGACATTGGGAAAATTACAGAGAAAATATTTACTCACCTATGAAAATTGATGAACAGGAATATATTATCAAACCCATGAATTGTCCAGGTCATATACTTATATTTAAAAGCAGAATAAGAAGTTATAGAGAACTACCATTAAGATGGGCTGAATTGGGAACCGTATATAGATATGAACGCTCGGGAGTTTTGCATGGCCTTTTAAGAGTTAGAGGCTTTACCCAAGATGATGCTCATATATTTTGCACAGAGGAACAATTACAATCAGAAATTGAAGGCGTCCTTGAACTCGTCTTCTTTATGCTAAAATCTTTTAAACTTGATAAATATAAAGTTATGTTAAGCACAAGACCTGAAAAATATGCTGGAAACGAAATAATATGGGAAAAAGCAACTAATTCGCTTAAAAAGGCTCTTGAAAATAAAAAAGTAAATTATGATATTGATGAAGGTGCAGGTGTCTTTTACGGACCTAAAATTGATATCCAATTAATTGACGCCTTAAATAGACCAAGACAAGGTCCTACTATTCAAGTAGATTTCGTTCTGCCAGAAAGATTTAATGTAACTTATATCGGTGAAGATGGAAAAGAACATAGACCTGTAATGATTCATAGAGCTGTTTTAGGCTCTTTTGAAAGATTCCTCGGAATATTAATTGAACATTATAAAGGCTCATTCCCTGTTTGGCTCGCTCCTATTCAAGTTAGTTTATTAACAATTTCAGATGAACAAATTCCATATGCCAACGAAATTGTTAAAATCCTAAAAGAAAATTTTATAAGAGTTGAAACTAACTTTAAAAGTGAAAAAATTAATAATAAAATTCGTGATGCAATTATGAATAAGATACCTTATATTTTTATAATTGGAAAAAAGGAGATGGAGAATCGTGAAATTTCTATAAGAGATAAAAAGGGCGAAATCGGGAAATTTAAATTATACGAGGCAATAAATTTTATTAAAAAACAAATAGAAGAAAAAAATTAAAAAAGCGAGGTGAGATTATAAAAAAAATTAAAAAAGGTCAACATTCTAATCTACCCTTTTATAGGGTAAATGAAATGATAAGAGCACCACAGGTTCGGGTAATATTCCCGGACGGCTCTAACAAAATTATGCAATTAAGAGACGCACTACAAGAATCAAAAAATTTAGGCTTAGACTTAGTTGAAATCTCTCCTAATGCTAACCCACCTGTCTGTAAAATTATTCAGTTCGGTAAATTTAAATACGAACTTGAAAAAAAATTAAAAGAAAGTAAAAAACACCAAAGCACAACTGTTGTTAAAGAAATAAGAATGACCCCAAGAATAGGTGAACACGATTACCAAGTAAAATTAAAACATATCAGAGAATTCTTACAGGATAAGGATAAAGTAAAAGTTATAATTATTTTCAAAGGTAGAGAAATAGTTCATTCTGAAATAGGTTTAAATCTTGCTGAAAAATTAAAAAATGACCTTTCAGATATCGCAACCCTTGAAAATGAACCTAAATTAGATGGCAGAATTATAACATTATCTTTTGCCCCTGGAATACCAAAAAATATTTCAAAAGGAGAAAAAAATGAAAAATAAATTAAAAACTAAAAGAGGTGTAGCAAAAAGATTTAAAGTAACAGGAACAGGTAAAATTAAACATTATCATGCTTATAAAAGTCACCTTCTCTCTAAAAAATCATCTAAAAGAAAAAGAAGATTAAGAAAATCAGCTATTATAGAATCAAACGAGAAAAAAAGCATAAAAAAACTGCTCGTAATTTAAAAGCAGTTTTAAATTTATAATAAACTGAGCAAGATTGCAGGCTTAATTCTAAATTGGTATCTTTCTTTGAAAAGCAAAAATGTAAAACAATCTTTTTATTACGGGTCCAACTTCTCCAGTAATTGATTAATATAGTGCAAATTAATTACCCAAAAAATATTGAATATATAAAATATCAAGTTTATTAGTAAAATAATCCAAGGTATAGAAGTTATTAAAATCAAAGTCACCATCCAAATAAATAGTAATGCCAATGCAAACGCAAAAAGATGTGCCTTATAATTTGAAGGAGCAATTTCCAACAAAATAATATCTTTAAAAGAAAAATCTCTAAATTTTCCTCTACTATTCCAATGTAGAAAATTAAGCAATCCCAATTCCTTTTTATATTCCTTTTTATATTCCTTTTCATACCTATATAGCAGTGCTTGTAAATACCTATGTGTATAACTCATTGCAAAAGTATATAAAACTCCCCAAAAAATTAATACAGTAGCCCCAGATGCTGTTATAAGTAATAACTTCACATCTGGGTTAGTAAGATTAATCTTCTTTACAACAACCCATATAAATCCTCCTATAGAACTTAAAAGGTTAACCAAAAATTTTAAAACATCAGCTTCATTTTTTCTCAATGATTGAAGATATGTTATATATACATCATAAACTTTATCACTTATTTTCTCATTCATATTTTTGTTTATAATTTCATTCATATATTCTTGTCCTCCTTTTGAAAAATAAATTTTTTATTTAAAAATATAGCATTCAATTTAGATTTCAATATTTTTGTTTTCTCAAAAGATTCTCTTAAAGCTTTTGATTCGGTGCTACCTAAAAATGCAGTGCTTAAAAATATTATTAAATTTGTAAAATTCTTTAAAAATGTTGTCTTAATATTCTCATCTTTTTATTTTTTAGAAATTTTTACGGCTGTCACAATACTGCCCACCCTAAAAAAACTAATATTGACATCCAATTTTAAAAAATTATATTTATCTGAAATTTTTATGGAGGTAAAAATATATTATGGCACGTGCTAAATATGCTGTTCCGAGTAGAAAAAGAAGAAAAAAAATTCTAAAACTCACAGAAGGCTTCTGGGGAACAAGAAGCAAATTATATAGAGTTGCTAAAACCATCTTAATGAAATCTCTTTTATACTCTTACAGAGATAGAAAAGCCAAAAAAAGAATGTTTAGAAGACTCTGGATAACAAGAATTGGAATTGCCTGCAGAAAATATGGAATATCTTATAGTAAATTTTTAAATCTATTAAAGAAAAATAATATACTTTTAAATAGAAAAATTCTTGCCTACCTCGCTGTCAATGACGAACCCGTCTTTGAATCAATTGTTAAAAAAGTTAAAGAATCATAGGAGCGTGAGAATATAAAACGAAAATTTTTCAATCCCGGATTGTCCATCTTTTTAAGTTATATAAGTGTTATAATGATTGGAACTATACTTCTCTTATTGCCAATCTCTACTTATAATTCTAAAATTAGTTTCATTGATGCCCTCTTTACTTCAACTTCAGCTTTCTGCGTTACAGGACTAACAGTCCTTGATACAGGTTCATACTTCTCACCTTTAGGTAAAATTTTTATAATACTTTTAATTCAACTCGGTGGTATAGGAATTATGTCTTTGTCAACTTTTATAATTCTTATCTTAAAAAACCAACTCTCTATCTCTGATAAACTTATTCTAAACGAAACTATTTCAAAATACGGAACCATAAATGTTAAAACAATAGTTAAATATATATTCATTTTTACATTCTCATTTGAACTTTTAGGAGCTTTATTACTTTTTCTAAAATGGAAATTATATTTTCAAAATTCTTTGAAATGTTTATGGTATGCTATTTTTCACTCTATATCTGCATTCTGTAATGCAGGTTTTTCAATTTTCTCTGATAACTTAATAAGATTCCAAAATGATTTTATTACAGTTTTTGTTATAACATTTCTTATTATTTTGGGTGGATTAGGCTTTGGCGTTATATACGAACTTAAAGAATTAATAAAATCAAAAATTAAACGAAAAAAATTTATCATAAGCCTACATTCTAAAATCGTTATAATAACAACTATATTTTTAATTCTTTTTGGAATACTAATTTTAAACATAACTGAAAATTCAAACATTTTAAAAGGCAAAAACCTATTTAGCAGGTTCTTAATTACATATTTTCAATCTGTTACACCCCGAACAGCGGGATTTAGCACAATTAATATTGGAAATTTAACTTATGCCTCTCTTCTTTTTATAATATTCCTTATGTTTGTAGGAGGCTCACCTGGTTCAACTGCCGGAGGTATTAAAACTACTACATTCGCCACTCTAATGCTATTTGTTAAATCTCTACTAAAATCAAGAAATAATATTGAGGCCTTTCAAAAAACTATACCTAACTCTATATTTAAAAAATCTATAGCAATTTTCATTTTAAGTTTAACTCTTTTATTCATTCTTTCATTTCTTTTGCTTTATATTGAAAAAGATAAATTCATACCTATAAAAGTTATATTTGAGGCAGTTTCAGCATTTGGAACAGTAGGGCTTTCAACTGGCATAACTCCATTTCTAAAAGATTATAGCAAATTAATTTTAATAATCTTGATGATTGTTGGAAAAACAGGCCCTCTTACAATAGCAATGTCGGTTATAGAAAAACAGGATGAACTTATAAAATACCCAAACGAAGAAATTTCTGTTGGATAATATTATCTTTTTAAAAAGAGGTGCTATATGAAAAAAAATTTTGTTGTGATTGGTTTAGGAACTTTTGGTTTTTCAGTTGCAAAGGCTTTGGCAGAAAAAAATCAGGAAGTTATAGCAATTGATAAAAATGAACAACTTGTAAACGAAATAAGTGATTTTGTTACAAAAGCAGTTTCATTAGATGCTACAGATGAAAAAGCCATAAAAAGTATAGGAATTGAAGATGTTGACGCCGCTATTATTGGAGTAGGTGATATTGAGGAAAGTATATTGATTGCTTTACTTTTAAAAGAAATTGGTGTAAAAAAAATAATTGCAAAGGCAATAAGCGATGAACATAAAAAAGTTCTTGAAAAAATCGGAATTGATAAAATAATTTTACCAGAAAGAGAAGTTGCTGAAAATTTGATAAATACTTTGGTCTCACCTAAAATATTTGAACAGATACAAATGTCAGATAAATATAGTTTAATTGAAATAATTCCACCTAAAGACTGGATAAACAAAACAATAAAAGAAGCAGATATAAGAAACAAGTATGATATTTCTATTGTTGGTATAAGGCGAAAATTTCCACACATTGATGATAAAGGAGATGTAACAGAGGTTGAAGATTTTATAATTGCGCCACCGGCATCAACCAAAATTTTAAAAAATGATATTTTAATAGTTATCGGAGATAAAGAGGCAATTGAAAAATTAAATAAATCCTTATAATGAAAAAATTATTTATATTTTTATTTGTTTTTGCTAATAATATTTTTTCACAATTATTTACTCCAAATGCTGAATTAATTAAAACTGATAAATTTAAAATTACTTTTGGTATAAATGAATATTATAAAAAAGGAGATTACGAAACAAGTGGAAGTGTTAACATATTCCCTTTTATATTACAACTCGGGCTTGCAAAAAAAGTTGAATTCACAGGTATTTTCCCATATATTCAATTAAGGCAACTTTATCTTCCGGAAAGCGAAACTTTCGGTGATATTATAATATATTTAAAATTTGATATTAAAAAGTTTATTTACAAATATCCAAAATTTATTTCAAGCATCCCTGTTTATAATTATTTAAATTTTATAACCGGTTTTAATATAGCAACAGGACCTGTTAAACAAGAGAACAGAGAATTTGAAAAATATAGCACTGGGCTTCCTGACTGGCGCGTAGGACTGGTTTATGGCAATTACTTCGGAGATTTATATATTGATACCTCTTTTATTTATGTCTTTGCCTCTTACTACGGCGAAGATTATCTGCCATTTAGTAGTGAAATTTTTAGCACAAGTAAAAATAGTTATTTTTTTGATATTCATAAAGTAATAGTAAAATTTCTATGGCCTGGCAAATACCCCTGGGCTGAAAAAGATGCACCAACAATTGATAAATACCCTCATTCAGATGATTATTTTATGTTTAGCGCTAACCTAAATTATAATCTCTACCCAAATTTCACTCTATTTGATTATGGATTTTTTGTCCAATTTGATTGGCTACAATCTTTTAATAAACTCTGCCTTAAGCAAACAGAACTTTTAATTACTACTGGGATGCAAATTTTCATTTCAAAAACAGCAACTTTAATCGGTGCAGTTTCTTTACCAATTGATAAAAATAAACGAGCGTATTATTTTGATATTAAATACTTTCTTGGCTTTTCGTTTCTGATTTAAAAAATTGACTTCTAAAAAAAATTTTATAATATATTATATAAAAAATGAGGTAAAGAGAGGAGAAGCCTCAAATTTTTGAGAAGGAGGAAAAAAATTATGGGAAAAGTTATTTACGGACCAACATTTGAAGAGATGTTGCACCCTGAAAAGATTGAGCCTAAAATAAGACAAAAAGCTTTAGAAATGAAATCTAAAGACCCGCTTGACCCAATTAACTTATTTAATATTACCTGGAAAAACGAAAATAACCAAATTTATTATTTTGTCGTTCCAAAAGAACTTACACAGGTTGATGCTAATATCGTAGTTTTATATGCTAAGGATTTTCCAACTGGCTCTCATAAAGTTGGAGCAACTTATTCTGTTTTAATGGAAAAACAACTTACAGGTGAAGTTGATGTTGAAAAACATACACTCGTTTGGCCTTCAACTGGGAATTACGGAATAGGTGGGGCGTGGGTTGGCTGTAGAATGAATTTTGACTCAATTGTAATACTACCTGAACTTATGAGTAAAGAAAGATTTGAAATTATAAAAAAATATGGCGCAAAAGTTATAGCAACCCCAGGCTGCGAAAGCAATGTTAAAGAAATTTACGATAAGTGCAAAGAACTTAAATCTCAAAATCCAGAAAAAATAAAAATATTAAATCAGTTTGAAGAATTTGGTAATTATAGATTTCATTATTATGTGACCGGCAATACAATTGTTGAACTTATAAATGAATTAAAAGAAAAAGGAATTGGAAAAGGATATTGTTCTGCATTTGTATCTGCTATGGGCTCAGCCGGAACTATTGCAGCAGGAGATAGATTGAAACAGGTTTATCCCGGTAAAACTTTAATTATAGGTCTTGAACCTATTCAATGCCCAACAATTATGTTAAATGGCTATGGCGGACACGATATTCAAGGCATCGGCGATAAACACGCTACCTGGATTCATAATATTATGAATATGGACGCTATGATGGGTATTGATGATATGGAATCTAAAAAAGGATTACAACTTCTAACTGATGAAGTTGGAATTGATTTTCTTATAAATAATGTCGGTATAAAAGAAAATGATGCTAAAAAAATGGCACAAATTTTCGGAATCTCAGGAGTCTGCAATTTGCTCGGAGCTATTAAAACTGCTAAATATTATGATATGAACTCTAATGATATCATTGTAACAATTTGCACTGACGCAATTGACAGGTATCACTCTGTAATGAATGATTTAAATAAAAAATTCGGTAAAATAGATAAAACCGAAGCTAAAGTTAGATTAGTCTCTATATTTGAAAAACAAAAACTTGATTTCATTCAGGAAGGAACTTACCAAAGAAGAAAAAGATGGTTTAATTTAAAATATTATACCTGGGTTGAACAACAAGGTAAAACAATAGAAGAATTAAACGCTCAAAAATCACAGGAATATTGGTTGGCACAACAAGAAAAAATTTACCAAACCGATAAATTATTAATTGAAGCAAGAAAAGATTATTTGAAAAGTATATTGGTATGATTTACTTAGATAAAAACGAAAATCAATACGGACCATCTGAAAAATGTAGAGAAGTTTTACAGAATATTACACTTGAAATGTTTAATTCATATTCACGCGGCTATCCTAAAATAATTACAAATAGATTATCAAAAGAATTTGGGGTTCCACCTGAAAATATATTGTTAGGTTATGGTGCTGAAGATTTATTAAAACAGGCTTTCTACTTCTTTATGAAAGAAGGCGATAAAATCCTTTTGCCTCTCCAATCCTGGAATTATTATACAGTTATTGCAAAAGAAATAAACGCTACAAGAATTTATTACACTTTCATAGAAAAAAATGATAGGTTTGAATATGATATTAAACAAATATTAAATTTAATATCAAAAGAATATCCTAAAATAGTACTTGTATGTAGTCCCAATAATCCCACAGGAACTTCTATAAATTTTTCTGATTTTAAAAAAATTGTTGAGGAAAGTAAAAAAACAAATAGCATCGTAATCTTAGATGAGGCTTACTGGGGCTTTGAAAATAATAGCAACAAAATCTTAAAATTAACAACAGAATATGATAATATTTTAATTCTGCGAACTTTCTCTAAAATATATGGACTTGCTGGCGTTAGAATTGGTTTCGGCTTCATCGGTAAAGGTCTCCAAAATCTTGCTCTATTTAATAAAAGATATCTCGGCTTTAATAGAATTTCAGAAGAATTAACTTTCGCAGCATTGGATTCAAAAGATTATTATAAAAGAATCGCTAAATTAATTAAAAAAGATAAAAAGAGATATTACAAACTTATAAAAAAATTCCAAGACCCTGAAATAAAAATATATAAGTCTGATGCAAATTTTATTTTAATTAAATTACCTGAAAAGTATCTTAAAGCTTTAAGAAAAACATTTGAAAAAGAAGGTGTCGTAGTTAAATTTTATGAAGAAGAAATATTCAAAAATTGTATTAGAATCTCAATTGGAACAGTTGAACAAAATGATGTTGTTATTTCACTTATAAATGAAACTATAACAAAAATTAAAAAGGGCGAAGAAATAGAATGGATGGAATAATACTTGCAGCTGGAATGGCTACAAGACTTAAACCATTAACAAATGATAAACCAAAAACTCTAATTGAAATAAAAAATAAACCCATCATAAAATATATAATTGATAATTTGCTATTTTACAATATTAAAAAAATTCTCATCGTCACAGGATTTCAAGAGGAAAAAATAAAAAATTATATAAAAAATAATTATGACTCCAAAAAATTCGTTTTCATTACAAACAAAGATTACAAAAAAACAAATAATGCTTATTCTCTACTTCTAACCGAAAATTTTGTTAATAATGATTTTATTCTTTTAGACAGCGATATAATTTTTGAAAAAGAGATTATAAAACTCCTTTTAGATAACCATTCCAATGGCGCAAAGTTTGCTATAAAAAAAGGAAAAGTATTAGAAGAAGAAATGAAAGTAATTATTAACGAAAAAAATGAAATTGTTAAAATAGGCAAAGAAATTGATATAAAAAAATCTTATGGTGAATCTATTGGAATAGAATATATACCTAAAAATTTTGTTTCACCTTTATTTAAAACTTTAAAAAAAAGAATAATAGATGAAAAAAAAATAAACGAATTTTATGAAAACAGTTTTCAAGAATTGATTAATAATGGTTATAAATTTTTTGGAATTGATATAGGAAAATTAGAAGCAATTGAAATTGACTATAAAGAAGATTTAAAAAAAGCAGAGGCTATCTGTGAAAAAATTAATAGAACTTTATAAAAAATCATTAAAGCCACTTGAAATAGAGGAAATTCTTGATGCCTATTTGTATAGAATATTTGCTTTCTTAATTGCTTATCCTTTTAAAAACACATCTTTATCTCCAAATTATTTCACACTCATCTCTATGATTTTAGGATTTCTTTCAGGCTTTTTCTTTTTAAGAAATAAACTTTTAATTGGTGCACTTTTTTTAATACTTGCTAATATTTTTGATTGCGCAGACGGACAACTCGCAAGATTAAATAAAAAAACTTCTAAATTCGGAAAAACCCTTGACGGACTGGCTGATTATATAACTTATATCTCTATCTTTACAGGAATATCTTATAACCTATTCCTTAAAGGTTACCCAACTTCTATATCTCTTTATGGCTTCGCATCTTTGCTGTTTATGTTCATTCATATAATCTATTTTGACCACTTTAAAAATGAATATATCTCCTATGTCTTGTATAAACAATATCCTGAAAAATCTGAAAATATTGTTGAATTAAAAAATAAAACTAAACTTTACTATAAAAAAAATAAAATTGAATATATTCTTTCTTTATGTTATCTATCTTTTTATAAAATTGAATACTTTTTAGTATCATTCGCTTATCCTAAAAATTATAAAGGTTTTGTTCATAAATATGGCAATAAAAATCCAACTTTTAAAGATTCAATTAGATACAAAAACAATTTTAAAATATTTGTAAGGCTCTGGACTTTCTTTGGTGCCTCCTCGCATATGACAATATTTATAATATTTGTAATTTTAAATAAACCATTATATATTTTCCATTTCTTTTCTATATTTTATAATTTTGCCTTAATAGTTTTGGCATATTCTCAAAAAAATAAATTTAAAAAAATTTTTGTGTAGAAATTTAATTTATATTTTTATATATTTTTAAAATATGGCAAAAATATTACTAATTGATGACGAAATTTTAATTAGGAAGTCATTAAGGAGAGGCTTAGAGAAAGAGGGGCACTACATTGAAGAAGCATCCAATGGTAAAGAAGCATTAAAAATAATTGATAGAGAATTTGAATTAGTAATTACAGACATTTTTATGCCTGAAATGGACGGACTTGAAACCTTAAAAGAAATAAAAGAGAGATATCCTGAAATAAAAATTATTGCAATTTCAGGATATGAATCTGAACATAATGGCAATGTTCCGGATTTCTTAAAATTCGCAAAGGCTTTCGGAGCAATTAAAGTTTTTAAAAAACCTTTCCAATTAGCAGAAGTCCTTGAAGCAGTAAGAACATTATTAAAATAAAATTTCCAGTTTCGTCTCTCTTTCTTTTTTAATTAATATTTTGCCATTAAATATTTCTATAACTTTTTTTATGAATTTTGATGTAATCTGTATCTCTTTATTTTTAGGCAATATAAATAAATCTTGAAAAATTTTTTCGCTCTTTAAATCATATTTCTCAATTGAAAAATAAATATCAATTATAACAGCAGAATCTTTTTTAGAAATTTCAACTTTAATGTAACTATCAGCAGGATTAAATTTTAAAAGTTCATAAAATATTGTAAAAAAGAACCTGTTAATTATATCTTCATTTAAATTAACTATTACCTCATTTTCAGTTGAACTCAATTTTATTAACTCTTTATTTTGAAATATTATTTTCAATTTTTCTATAACATTCTCTATAATTTTTTTAATATCAAAGGATTCGCAAAGAACATCATTTTTACTTTTTAATTTTACAATATCTGAGGCATTTCGCATAATGTTTTCAAGATAACGGACATTAAAAAAAATTTCATCTAACAACTCTTTTGTTTCTGGATTTATTTTGTCAGATAAATAAATAGAGAGCATATCTAAATTTGCAAGGATTGCTGTTAAAGGATTGCGTAAAGAATGAATTAATTCTCTAATGTGAATATCACTGGACATTTTTTTCACCTCCTTCCTGAATTTGAATATATATTGTTTTAATATTAATTTTTTTGATTTTTTCAATAATATTTTCAGTTAAAACAGTGCCAGCAGGTAAAATAATTATTTGCGAATCTGGTGTTGGACGAATATCACTTCCAAGTATCATACCGGGCTTGGCTTCATTTATTGAAATGCTTTTTATAAATACATAATTCCCTATTACGGGTTTTTTAGTAATTTTAATTAACTTGCCTTCTTCTAATTTTTTAATCTTTTCCTCTTCGGGTTTAATTTCATTTAAAGCACTTTTTATACGAAATAATAAATCTTTTGGATTAAACGGTTTTACAACATAATTTGTAACACCCATTTTTGAAACTTTTATTATATAATCTAATTCCGAAAAAGCTGTTAAAACAATTATTGGAATATTTGAAAAATTTTTGTCTTTCTTTATTTCACTTATTGTTTTAAAACCATCCATTACTGGCATATTTAAATCAACTATAATTAAATCAGGTTTAGATTCCTTTAAAATATTAAGACCATCATAACCATTTTGTGCTGTTATCACATTATAGCCCTCCTACGTTTAAATTTTATATATTATTAAAAAAGAGGACATTAAAAATGAAAATATTAAATTTAAATATAATGATAAAGGAACAGAAGAACAGAGTTTTACCTGGGCTTCTAAGCCCCAAAAGGA
>Ga0308389_1002187_pt1 | contig 12466 bp, 7 predicted proteins | sample Hotspr2Sample148_FD_202362 | JGI IMG/M metagenome (GOLD analysis project Ga0308389, IMG submission 202362) | Hot spring phototrophic mat microbial communities from Mushroom Spring, Yellowstone National Park, Wyoming, United States - 20040719_148 ... | reverse complement strand
CAGATCCAAATCCCCGGCGTAGAAGTGTTTGTCGAACCGGTCAAGGAGCATCGGTTTGTGGTGGTCTTTCGGGGCGAAGGGTTGGGTGATCAGGTGGCCGATACCGACCCGCAGGCCACCGGGGTGCCGCCGTTGGACCCGGTAGCTACGGACCCGGCCAGCCAGCGCACGGCGGAGGTGGCCAAGGAGTTCATTCGGCAGGCCCGGCAGCTTTTGGCCGACCAGCCTCATGCCAATGGGCTTACTATGCGCGGCTTTGCCAAGCGGCCCGATATGCCGACCTATGAGGAGGTCTATGGGCTTCGGGCGGCGGCCATTGCCGTCTATCCGATGTACAAAGGACTGGCCCAATTGGTGGGCATGCAAGTAGTCGGTTCGCCCGCCACCTTGCAGGAAGAAATCGACGTGCTGGAGCAGGTCTGGAACGATTTCGACTTCTTCTTCCTCCATTTCAAATACACGGACAGCCGGGGCGAAGACGGCAATTTCCAGGCCAAAGTTGAAATGATCGAGCAGTTCGATTCGGTCGTGCCGAGGGTGGTGGCCTTGAAACCCACGGTCCTGGCCGTTACCGGCGACCACAGTACACCGGCACGGTTGGCCAGCCACAGTTGGCATCCGGTGCCGGTGGTGCTGGTGGCCGACTCCTGCCGGCCGGACGGCTGCCAGGAGTTTAGCGAATCGGCGGCCTGCCGGGGCGGACTGGGGCATTTCGAGGCCGTCTATCTGATGCCGCTCCTTTTGGCCCATGCGGGCCGATTGGAAAAGTTCGGCGCCTAGGGCACCCATCGCAAAAAAACGGCGTAACTATTTAGCCGAATGAACCAAACCGCCTCTCCCCTCGCTGTCGAGAGGCCGGCCTGGCCAAAGGCCAGGCCGGGTGAGGGAGCAAAAAACAAGCCCCCCTGCTCTTCTGCTAGCCCCCTCACTCTAACCTCTCGACGGCCAGGGCAGAGAGGAAAACATCGCCTCTTCATTCGGCTAAAATGTTACCAAACGGCCAAACAGAGCGGTCCAATAGGACTCCCGGCTGCTTACACCGGAATCGGCATAACCACCGGAACCTCGGCAACCGAACGGAGGGATTCCACCAGAAGCCCACGGTTTCTCTTGCATTCTCCTCCGCTCCAGGTCAGAATAGCCGTTAGGAGCCCGTTGGGCCCTGGCAGGTGTCGGCAGATGGGCAAGGGAAGGCAAAGGGTATGGCGAGGCGGCTTTCGTATCGGTGGTTGCTGGGCTTTTTGGTCGTTTGGGGGGTGCTGTTTGGGATTTGGCGGCTGTATCAGGCGCCCCGGGAAGCCCAAGCCCGATTAGCCCATATGCGACATGTGTTGGCCGTGGTGGCCCAGTATGTACGTCAGCACCAGGGGGCTTGGCCTCGGAGTTGGGAAGAGATCGAAAAGACGCCGGTGCCGCCGGATGCCCCACCCCGCCTGGGTACCTGGCCGGACGTCCGCAACCATGTGAAAGTCGATTTTCAAGTCAATCCCCGGAAGCTGCTCCTGGCAGGTTCGGATCAGTTCCAGGCCATTTCGCCCCGAGGTCGATGCGGGGATTACCGCGAGGATGTTCAGCGGCTTCTGGAAGCCCTTCGGGAGTCCCTGCCCCCGGAAACAGGCACTGAGAAAGCGTCTTCCTCGGCGGCCGGGTTGTCTAGGAGCAAATTGGCCGAAACCGCCGCCGATGCCCCCCAGCTCCGCTGGAAGGAAGCTTCTTCCCCTGCCGGCAAGATTTCCCCTGATAGATCGGCCAAGGAGCCGGCGCTTCCAAAAGATCGGCCCGCAGCCCCTTCCGGTGCTGCCAAAAAGTCGATTGCGGAACCATCCTCCCCGACCGGGAAACTGCCTGGTCTGCCAGAGCAAACCGAGTCCAAGGCCGAACCTTCTTCCCCGGCCGCAAAGCTGCCCGGTTTACCCAAGGAAACCGGGCCGAAGCCGCCCACCGAAAAACCCCCTGCCTCCCAGCCCACCGCCCAAGAAAAACCCGCTCCGAACGAAAAATCCCCAACCCAGCCGTCCCAACCGCCCCGAATCATCCTGCCGGGATTAGACTGAAAGCTTCCTCTTGTGGGGAAAGGTTTTTATTTCGTACCAAAGTAGCAGAATGGCGGAGCGATCTTTTTTCCCCTCTTGCCCGGCGGGAGAGGGTGGCCGACAGTTCAGGCCGTCCAGGTGAGGGGGCCTTAGCTTCTTCTCGTACCGCAGACGTCTCGTCTGCTTTCCTCTGCAGGCCGAGTGAGGGGGCCTTGGGTCTCATCCCCGCGAAAGCGGGAATCCAGCGCCTCTCTGACCAGTCCCCTTGGCACTTGCACAAGCGGCAGTGTAGGGCTCCTTGTGTTCCCTCATCCCCTCAGGCGGCCGGATGTCCAGGCCTGCCTATCCCAGCAGGGGAGAGGCAGGTGGTCTCCTTCGGCTAAAGTGTTCCCTTATTTCTTCCTGGGCGGTTTTCGGCGGAAGGGGCGTTGGAGGGCGGCCACGGCAATTTCCTGCCGGTGGTAATACAGTTGCCTGGCTTGAATCTCGTTATAGCCCCAGGAGCGGATGCGGCGGAGCCACTGGGGGATTCGCTCGGCCAATTCCCACCGGGTCAGTTTCAGCGTGAGGATCATGCCCCGGATACTGACTTCCGGATGGGTAACGATATTTTCCACGGCCGTGAGCGTGTAATTCGGGGCCACGTTCATATCCGAGAAGAGCCAGCGGACTTTTCGGAACGTTCGCCGGGGCGTATGGGTGCTTCGGCGGCGCAGATGGGTAAATCGGGGATGGGCCAGCACGGCCGGGTGCATCTCGGCCGGGTCGATCCCTAGCACATACATCCCCCGATCCAGCAGGGCCTGGCTACTGCCGCCCGGAGCACTGCCCAGTTCCGCACATTGGGCGCCAGCCGGAATCGGCAACGCCGACCACCGTAACGCCTCTTCCATCTTCAGCCAGGCTCGAGATACCGCATGCTCAAGCAGTTGCAACGGGAAGATGCCGCCCGGATAGCGACTGGCAGGCCCCCGCGCCCAGTGATAGCCCAAATACCACTGGTCCTCTTCGAGGACAATGCAATCCAGGACCAGATCGCCAAAGGCGGCCGGTTGGGCAGGATCAAAGGCCGCCAGGCCCGCCGGCGGCAACCGAGGGCAGGCCTGTTGCAACGCTTGCCGGGCTTGCTGCGCCAGGGGGGTTTGCGTCGGCAAAGGGGCCTCGTCCGGCCGCACCTCCCGTGGTTCCGTCTCTCGTTGCCATACGTGCACCCGATGGAACGGCAACTCCGACGCCAACGCCCACCATTTTTGGGCCAGCTCCTCCGGGCTTTTCCCTTGCACGCCGCCGTAGGAAAGCCCACAAGCCAGGCCAAAGACCGGGGTAAAATCCCACACCTGACCCGGCTTCGGGTGCCAATCCGGCGGCGCTTTGAAGGTCACAAAGCCGGGGCGGCGAAACGCCGGTTTCCAGCCTGCAGCACACCGGGCCACCTCCGCCACCAACGCTCGCTCTGCCCCCACCTGACAGGTAACATAGACAAAGCCGGGCCATTCCAGCCTACATGAATTCATGATCACCTCCACTCCGACGGCCCATCCGTCTGGCTCCTGTGCCCGGAAGCAGCCTCCCGCCTTGGAAACAGATCACCAAGGGCGTCCCACCACTCCCTCGGTTTCCCTAACGATTTAGAGCCTATCCCCAAATGCCGGTCCCCCTGGCCGATCCTCCAATGGAGGTAGGTTTCAGGGGCCGGATAAATCCAACCCAGCTTGCACCCCCTGATTTTGGGCTAGGCTCTTAGCCGAAAGAAGCGAACTGCTCTTTCCCTGGTGCGACACCTCGGCCCGACCGTTCAAGCTAGCCGGCGGAAGGAAAAAAGGAAGTAGCTCTTCCCCGACTTTCCCCTCATTCCTTCGGAGCTTTCCCATGCATACTACGAAACTCTAGGGTCCCTCAAAACCCCCTTGACTTCCAACACAGTATCTCCCCCTCTCCCGCCCGGGGAGAGGGGAAAAGAGATTCTTCGTTCAGCGAATCTAAACGGTAACCGGTTTGCTAGGGGGCGGGGAGGATTTTGACGGTCAAGATCTTCGCCTCCGGCAACGTGGCAATTTGCCGGGCTGCAGCTTCCACCGGATCCTCAGCGGCCTGGGGTGCCTCGGCAGGAGCAGCTTCTGGCGTGCCGGCCGGTTTGTCTGGCTCCGAAGCCGACTGTTCGGCCGACGAAGATCCTCCCGCTTTGCCGGGATCAGGCCCCGGAGACTGAGAGGGGGAGGCCTTCGCGGATGGCGCAGCACCATGGCCGTGGTCATGTTCCTCTGCCTCCTGGATGGTGGAACCGGTGGGTTGGGATTTGGTCCTCGCTGCGGTGAGCCACTGCCAGAAGAATGGGGTGGGACGGAGTTCGGCGGTCTGGCCGGTACGGGTGTTCTTGACCCAGACGATCAGTTCTTCGCCCGGTTCCCAGTGGATATTGCGTTTTCCCATAGTAGCACCGGTGCCCACCTGGAGGCCATCCAGGAAACAGGCCCGTGGCGGCCGCTCCAAAGGCCCTTGGCACCGCACCTGCAGATCAAAATATCCTTGCGCACCCACCGCCTGCCGGCCCGCCACCCCAAAGCGCACCCCTGCCGTCGCCCAAGGCCCCAAATGCCCATGAAACTGCACCGCCTGGGCCAACCAGGCCGGATCCGTCGGCTTGGGCTGATAATGGGGCTTCGGCAGTTCTACCTTCACCTCTCGGGTCTCCATCAGGGACAAAAGGAAAATACCCTGCATGCCCAACACAGGCACCGCAAACACCCATAATAAAATCTTTTTCACCATGGCTTTCCCTTTCCTCGTAAACCGCTCTCGACACCCAGCGAGATACTCTCGGGCTCTGGTTACCACGTTCGCCATAGGTACCAAACGGCCTCTGCCCTGGTCTTCTCTTTACGCCTCTGCACTTTGCAGGAGCGTCCGGCCCGATGTGTCCTTCCTGCGCAAGCAGGAACCCAGGCTGCCCTGTGCTGCTGCCGTGTCCTTCCGGCGTAAGCTGGAATCCAGGCTGCCTCTCCCCTGGCCGTCCAGAGGACGGCTCCAGCAAAGCCGGGCAAGGGGACGTGGCGTCTCGGTATCCCAGCCGTCTCGGCTGCATCTGTTGGTACCCCCGCCCGCCCCGCCGCATCCGTCGGTACCGCGCTGGTACCGCGGTCGTCCCGGCGGCATCCGTTGGACTGCCTCTGTGCCGATTGCATCCGCTGGCACCGCTCCGGTCCTGCAGCCGTCTCGGCGGCATCCGCATCTGTCCCCAGGGCCTTAGGATGCTTTGGCTTGGAGTACCGTTTTCGGGGCAATGGCATCCCTGGGACCAACCCCATCCTCGGTGTCAAGCACCGTCCGTTCCGGTTGGCTTACCTGTTTTGATTCCCGAGGACGAAACAAATGTTCCCTCTGCCGCTGCCGGCTGCTTCAGTGGACCCGTTGGCCCGGTTTGGCGCCGGGGTCCGGGGCCAGCAGATAAATTTCCCTCTCGTCCGATCCAGCGGCAAGGATCATGCCTTCACTTGTACCAAAGGACATCTTCCGAGGCGCCAGGTTGGCCACCAGAATCACCAGTCGCCCCACCAAATCTTCCGGCCGGTACACGCCTTTGATGCCGGCAAACACGGTTCGCCGATGCTGGCCGCCCAGGCTCAATGTAAGTCGAAGCAGTTTTTTGGCTTTCGGCACATCCTCGGCAGCCACGATCCGGGCCACCCGAAGATCGATCTTCTGAAAATCTTCCATGGTGCACTGGGGGGCAAGGGGTTCGGCTTGCAGGGGCCCCTCCTCATCTTGCCAACTCTGCCCGGACGCCGTGGCCCCGGAAGCAACCGCCCTGGAAGAAATCGGCCCGGAAGACGCCGTTGCCGAAGAATCCGATCCGGAAGAACCCATCCGGGAAGAATCCGCCCCGGAACAAGCCGTCCCGGAAGAAGCCCCACCGGCCGATACGGGGCCTGGGGCTGCTGCGGTTGCAGCCGATGCGGGGGGGACTGCCATTGCCAGGCCCCGCTGGGCCGACGCCGGGGAGGGTTCCTCCGGTTGTCGGCTTTCTTCGATCATGGCCGAGATGGCCCGGCGATCCACCCGCTTGATCATATGTTCAAATGGGCGAACCGGCGTGCCCAAAAGCGGTTTCTGCGAATCGTCCCAATGCCGAATCGGCGCTTGAAGCAGATCGGCCGTCTGCTCGGCCAACCGGGGCAATACCGGGGCCAAATAAACGACAATTTGCCGAAACAGATTCAACGCCACCGTACAGACCTGTTGCAGTTGGTCTGCTTGGGCGGGGTCTTTGGCCAGTTTCCACGGTTCCTGACGTTCGACGTATTGGTTGGCGCGGTCGGCGGCGGCCAGGATCAGGCGGATCGCCCGGTTGAAATCGCAGGCCTGATAGGCGTCGGCGATTTGCTGGCCTTCGGCGGCCGCCTGGGCAAAAAGTCCCCCGTCGTCCGGCCAAGAGGAAGCCAAACCGGTGGACTGCACAAACCGGGCCGTCCGGCTGGCCAAATTGACGATCTTGCCCACCAGGTCGGTATCGGCCTTCTCGGCCATGTCCTCGAAGTTCAGGTCCAGATCGTCCACCCGGGGCGTCAGCTTCGAGGCGTAGTAATAACGCAAATAGGCCGGGTCGAGATATTTCAGGTACGTCGAAGCCAGGATGAAGGTCCCCTTCGACTTCGACATTTTTTCCCCATTGACCGTCAAAAATCCATGAATCTGAATCCGGCGCGGCAGTTGATATCGAGACACCCGAAGCATCGCCGGCCAAAACAGCGTGTGGAAATACGTGATGTCTTTGCCGATGAAATGCCAGATATGCGTGTCCGGATTGGCCCACCAGGCGTCGAAATCTTCCCCGACCTTCTTGCACCACTGCCAGGTAGAAGCCATGTAGCCGATCGGCGCATCAAACCACACATACCAATAGTTGCCCGGCGCATCGGGAATCTCAAACCCAAAATACGGGGCCGGACGGGAGACATCCCAGGGGCGCAATGGCTGGCCCAGAAAATGCCCCCGGAGATAATTGGCAATTTCCGGTTGGAGGTGATCGCCACTTTGGGTCCACTGCTCTAAAAACGCATGTTGTTTTTCGATGTCCACAAACAAATGCACCGCAGTGCGAACCTCCGGCCGGGCGCCGGAAAGGGTGCTGACCGGATCGATCAAGTCGATCGGATCATAATGATGGCCGCAGCGATCACAACTGTCGCCGTATTGATTTGGGGCGTGGCAATTGGGGCAAGTGCCTTTGACGAATCGGTCCGCTAGAAAGGTGCCCGCCTGGGGGTCGTACAGTTGGCGGACCTCTTGCTGGTAGATCATGCCGGCCTTCCGCAGCGATTGCCAGATTTCCCAGCAGAGCTGGCGGTTTTCTTCGCTGTGGGTGCTGCCGTAATGATCAAAGGCGATCTGGAAGCCGGCAAAGTCGCGGGTATGGGCCTGGTGCATGGAGGCCAGGAGGTCTTCTTCCCGGATGCCTTCTTGCCGGGCGCGGATCATGATGGCGGTGCCATGGGTGTCGTCGGCACAAATGTATATGCACCGCCGCCCCCGTAATTTCTGAAACCGCACCCAGATATCCGTCTGGATATACTCGACCAAATGCCCCAAATGAATATGCCCGTTCGCATACGGCAGGGCACTGGTGACCAATAGTTGCGGCTGGCTCATGGATACCGATCCTTTTGTGTCCGAGATATTTCCTTCGGCGGAGTGGATCCACCGGAAGTCATTACCACAATCCGTGGGGTCCGAGCCGATTTTTACCCCTACAAATTGTAGAACACTGGCCCGGTGGATTCCGTCCAATGAGGACGCTCATGCCTCCAGCCCCCTGGCAGCCTAGCGGGGCCTCCAGCCGGGCGGCTCCCGGCCCGTCGGCCTCCTTCCGCCTTTGCCAGAGCGGCTTCCCATACCCATCCGGACCCCAAATGGTTAATTATACCCTATCCTGAAAGGAACCCGGAGCAGGGAGGGCAAATGATCTATTTTGTGTATTTTCTCCAAATTCCCAAACACCCCTTTCCTATCTGGTCCACCGAACTCACCTGCCAGAACAACCCGGATACCGGCAATCAGACCAGCCCGGGGTTTCCTTGCTTTGTAACATGAGCCGAATGGAGGATATATGAGGATAGAGGATATATGCGGATAGATGGATATAAGGTGGTATGATGTGTCCTTCCTGCGCAAGCAGCAGTCTAGGCTGCTTTGTCCCTGCTTGCTGTGTTTCTCCTGGACAAGCGGCAACTCGAAGATATTTTGGACTGCCGGTTTCGCGGGAATGACAGGGTGGGTTGAGCCCGCCAGGGGAGAGGCGGGTTGCTTCATTCGGCAAAAATGTTCCCCAAACATAAGGACCTGGCCCTCCCGGGGATTTAGGGGCCGGAGTCGTTTTGGTGATATTGCCCATTGGTCATATTGCCCATTTTTCCCAAATTTCCCAAAATATCGGGGTTCCCTTCTCTCCGGTTGACTCTCGGTGATAAAATCCAAAATGCAGCCCCGGAACAGGCCAACCTCCATAGGAATTTTCACACCCCCCGTTTGGAGGAGTTTTCGCCATGTCGGAACCCACCCGAGATATCCTCGAAACCTTTGAAAACCCCTATCCGGACCGGGATTATACCATCACGATCGTCTGCCCTGAGTTTACCAGTCTGTGTCCGAAAACCGGACAGCCGGACTTCGGTACCCTCACCATCCGATATGTGCCGGATCGCCGCTGCGTGGAGCTAAAAAGCCTAAAGTTCTATCTTCAGCAATTTCGGAATGTGGGGATTTTCTATGAACATGTAACCAACCGGATTCTGGATGATCTGGTAGCTGTGCTAGGGCCTCGATGGATGATCCTGGAGGCAGCATTCCGGCCCCGGGGGGGAATCACCACCACGGTTACCGCCACCTACCGGGTCCAAACCCCCCAATCTTTCCCCACTGGCCCTTCCGCAATCGCCGAAAAATAGACAGCCGTTCCGCTCGAACGCAGAAGCCCTCGGTTTTTAGGATGCCCTAAGAGGCTGTCCCGAAATTCCGTTTTTAGCCGGATGGAGCATCTCGACCCCCCACCGTGGATATAGCTCCATGTCCCGAAATTCCGTGTTTACCGGATGGAGCACCCACCGGGGCGCCCCAGACTGCCAAAACCCGCATAAAACGGGGAGTTTGGTAAATCGGAAGGGTTGAGAACCGGTTTGGGGCCACCCGGCTGCCTATTTCGGGACAGCCTCTACGACTGTCATTCCCGCGAAAGCGCAGTCTAGATAGCTACCGTTTTTGGTGGGGGTCACTGGTGCGGGAATGATCTACAGTCTCTTCTGGCCGCTAAACCGCACCAGATAGGAAAAACCGCTCGGTTGAGGTTGTTCAGGTCCCGGATGTTTGGTAGAAGGGGCCTATTGTTTTTGTCGTCCGGAGCGCCCAGCAAGGAAGGGCTTTTTATTTTGTCCATTTTTCCTATTTTGTGCTTCTGGCTTGATTTCTTTTATTTATACAACACGCCTTTTCAGAAGCACATCTTTCTTCTGGGGGACTGAAAAAATCCTTCCGGATTTCGGAACAAGCCGATTTTATCAAATATAGGAGGACATGCGGGTTGGACCGAGCAGTAGGGGCCCGGTGCGTATTTTCCCAATGGCTCGAACCTTTATGAGTTGGCAAAAACGGCAGACCATTTGGCCCGTTTTATGTATTTTGGCCGGGTTATTTGTGTTGGTGGTGATGAGCCCCCGGTCCTGGGAACGGAAAGTCCGTCGTCCGGTAGCCGTTCAGAGGAAGCCGGCGGTGATGGTGCCGAGGCAACCGACGGCGGGGGATCAGGGGCAACCGACCGTGGGGGATCAGAAGGAGCCGACGGTGGGTGCTCCGGGGCAACCTAATGGCACCGGGCAGCCTGAAGGGAAGGGGGGGCAGAAAATCCGTCGGCCGGTGGCGGGTCGGTCTGTTATCCCCCTTCAGGCCGGTTCCGGACCACCGGAAGGTTCCGCCTCGAAGGGGGCTTTTGATCCGACGTCCCCGTTTTCCGCTCCTTCTGCTTCGTTGAGGCAAAATCCTCCGGCGGCTTCGTTGGGACAAAACGTTCCGGATTCTGCCGGAGTCCAAGGGCAACCCTCCCTTTCTGCCTCTCCCCGCAGCACAGCGGCTCAAGCCGGGTCTGCACCTTCCGGGAGCCAGACCAGTCCCAGCAGTGGCCAACAGGCCGAAAAGGAACCTCTTTCCTTGCTTGCCATGGCGCCTCGCATGACCCCTCATTCTGGGGGAAAGGGCGAAGAAGGGAAACCGGCCGAGGGAGGGCCGCCTGCAGCCGGTTTGGCGGAGTCCAAAGAGCCTCCCATGAACTCGGCAAACCTGCCCGGGGCGATCAATCCTCTGCGAGAGCCTCTGGTAGCCCTTGCTGCTGAGCCGCTGGCCCGCGCTGTAAGCGTTGGGGAGCCGGCTTCTGGTACCGGTCCTGGGCCGGCCTTTGGGGAAGCAATGGGCCAGGGGGCCGGTGCGGCACTGTCTTCTGCCGGTCATGCACTGTCTTCTGCCGGTCCTGTATTGTCTTCTGTCAGCCCTGGACCGAGTTCTGCCAGTCCTGGACCGACTTCCGACCGCCCCTCGGAAACCGGCCTTTCCGAAACCCGCCGGTTTACGGGGACTTCCGAAACCAAGCCCTCCCAGGGCAGTTTTTCCCCTGGGCTCGGAAAAACTTGGGATGGACACACCCGAGCCGGAGAAACCAAGTTCTCCGAACCTGGTGCCTCGGCCAATCCTTCGGCCGGGTCATCAGAATCCGGGGCCTCTCATACCGGAGCCGTCGAAACCGGGGCCGCCCAAACCAGCATCTCCCAAACCAGTCTTTCCCAAACCAGGGGTTCCGAGCCGAGGGGCTCCGAGCCGGCTTCCGAAGCCGTGGCGGAATCCCGTGCCTCGGAAGCTCAGCCGGCAAAGGAGGCCGAGCCGAGGGAACCGGCCTGGACGCCCCGGGCTTTGATCGCCCAATTGGAGAGCATTGTGGAGGATCCGCAGGCCGGTCCGTGGGCCAGGCAGGTGCTTTTGGACCTGCGGGCGATCACCCCGTTGCTAGAGCGTCGTGGCCCGGAGGCGGGGATGATCTTGCACCATCTGACCCAATTGGGCAGGGAAAGCGACGCTTTGGAGCCGCTGATTGCTGATCGGCGCACCTTTCGGACGTTTCGGGAGATTCGATTTGGCTTATATCGGCGGTTGGATTTGTGGAGCCATTGGTTGCAGGAACCGCCGCCGAAGGAAGACCTGGGGGGGCTGCGTGATCTGAGTGAAGCGGATTGGCGGCAATTGAGCGAGGCGGTGGAGGAATTAGATCGTTTGACGGCCAATTCGCCGGAAGGACGGGGTTGGCGGCGGTATTTGCTTTTGGACCGGCTGCGGGAATTGGTGGCCCGGCGGCAGGAACTTTCGCCGGCGGAACGGCGTGGGTTGGCCCGAGCGATCCTGGAGCGGTTTTCCCGACGCGGTTTGGCCCCGGAGCAACAGCGCTTTTTGAATACGGGGCCGGCCGGGACCGTGCAACGGCATCTTCGGCTGTGGGCGGCCGAGCCGGCCCCGGAAACCCTGGAAGTGTTGGCCCACGTGGAGGCCTACGAGGCCACCGCCCAGCCCAGCGATGCGCAGCGGCTGGCGGGCGATTGTCAGCGGCTTTTGTTTTCTGCCCATCCGGCCCGGCGAGCCTTGGGGGAAAAGCTGCGCTATCATTATCAGAATCCGAATCTGCGGATTGTGGTGACGGAGGATTTGTTGAATCGGCTGATTCCGCCGCGGGATCCGGAATACCAGTGGGTGTCGGATACGGTCTTGGGGGTGCCGGTGCGGGGGCGGAGTTTGATCTTTACCGATGTGGCGGTGCGGACGATTCCGGATCCGTCGCGGATTCGGCTGGCGTTGGAGGTTACGGGACGGGTTTCTTCGATGACCACGGCGTTTCAGGGGCCGGCCATTTTTTACAATCGGAGCGATGCGGTGTATGTGGCCCGCAAACCGTTGGAGGTGGGGACGTTTGGGATTCGGCTTTGGCCGGCGGAGGTCGAGGTACGCAATTCCACTCGGTTGCGGGGCCTGGAGACGGATTTTGATCCGATCCCGCTGTTGGGTTCCATTGTTCAGGAGGTGGCTCGTTCCCAGCACGAGGCCCGACGTTGGGAGGCCGATCGGGAGGTGGAGGCGAAACTGCGGGCGCGGGCCAAGGCCCAGATCGACGCGGAAGCCGACGCCCGCCTGACCAGCGTCTCCCGCAATTTGCAGGAGCAGATTCTGGACCCCATGGCCAGTCTGGGCCTGGGACCGGAAATGGTGGAGGCCAAAACGGACTCGGAGCGGATCACGATGCGGCTTCGGATCGGCGGGGCAGATCATTTGGGCGCCCACACCCCCCGGCCTTGGGCGCCCAGCGACAGCCTGGCCAGCTTTCAGGTGCATGAATCGGCGATCAACAACTTCCT
>Ga0308389_1002169_pt1 | contig 12532 bp, 8 predicted proteins | sample Hotspr2Sample148_FD_202362 | JGI IMG/M metagenome (GOLD analysis project Ga0308389, IMG submission 202362) | Hot spring phototrophic mat microbial communities from Mushroom Spring, Yellowstone National Park, Wyoming, United States - 20040719_148 ... | reverse complement strand
TAACCATGCAGGAATCGGGCGTGTCTAAGCAGGTCTCCGTCCGGTTTGAGGATATCAGCGAAGACGGCCGGGTGCCGATTCTGGAGTCCCTGGCCACGGCTGGCCCCCAAAGCGATCAACAGGCTGCCTAAAAGGCTGTCCCGAAACTCCGTTTTTTAGCCGGTTGGACCACCAAACCGGTAGCTCCCTGACTGGCAAAAACCCGCATCAACCATTTGGATAAAGCAGAACGGTTGGCAGCGGCATTGGGGTTAGCGCCCGGTTATCCATTTCGGGATAGCCTCTAAGGTTTCCCCTGGTTTTAGGTTGACTAACCTTTAGCCGACGGAAGTAACTCGCCTCTCCCCTGGCGGGAGAGGCCGTCTGAGAGCGAAGCGAAGCCGGTAGAGGGATAGCCTTGACGGCAGAGGGCGAGCCTTTATTGTCATTCCCGCGAAAGTGGGAATCCAGAAAGTAAACCTCCATACTGCCTGGATTCCCCTAGGGCGGGAATAACCCTGGATTCCTGCTTGCGCAGGAATGACACATCGGTGCACTTCATTCGGCTAAAGTGTTAACCAAATCCTGATTCCCGCTTCCGCGGGAATAAGCCTGGATTCCTATTTGCGCAGGAATGACACGTAGGGTGCGGGAAGAGCAGAGGGCGGCCTTTGTGTCATTCCCCCCAGAGGGGTAATCCGGTGGTTTTCTGGACTCCCGTTTGCGATACATGGTTCCCCTTCCTTTGGCTAAAATGGATATCCTATCCTAAAATGAAGGGGCAACTCAGGGGTTTTTCTGGTGGAGCTCCACCCAATTTGATAAAAATAGGTAATATAGACAATCTACATAAAATAATTTGAGAAAACAGAGAGCTTGGAGAATTTACTCAGTCTTTCCAATTTCTCCAAATTACCCAATTTAAAGTGCATCTTTCGGCCGATTCATCCCGTTGACTTGCAGAGGGCACATATTCCGCCTAGATTAAAAGAGAAAGAGGGAGAGTAACATTTTAACCGAATGAAAAGGCCCGGGGACCTGCTTCGGAGGTCCGATCCCTGGGGGTATCCACCTTGGATCGCCACTTTGGTGGGCCAGCCAAGCACGCCCCTCCATTTGGCTAAAATGTTCCAAGGGAGACCACCATTTTGCCCGAACGGACAGTTCCTTTCCCGCGTTTTGTGATCCCCGCACAAGCGGGATCCAAAGGCCACGATGATGCCAATCGACAGAGGGTACAAAATCGGGGTAGTCCGTTTACCTAGGGGAATACTCTGATGTTACCCGGGGATTTGCCCGGCTAAGGGGGAAGGCGTCCCCCCAGCAGGAAGCGGATGAGCACTGCCTCCTGCTCGGTGGGTCTCCCTCGGCGGAAGTCTTCCGGAAAAAAGCATATCCAGACGGCAGGGTGAGAGAGGCGGCGATGGGACTTTTGGATCGGCTTAAATCGGCCTTACGGCTGGATCGGGTAGATGTCCGGGAGCGGTTTGAACTGCTCCGGGAGGGTATTGCGGGGACCATGTCCAAGTTTTACATGGCCCGGGATCGGAAGACCGGACAGATTGTAGGCCTGAAGATTCTGGACCCCAAAAAGACCGCCCTCGTGGAAGAACGTTTTAAAGGCCTTCACAAACCTAGCGAAGGCGAGATTGCCATCCTGTTTGATCATCCGTATATTGTCAAAACCTTTGAGTACGGGTTAACCACGGATGGGTGCCAGTATTTGGTCATGGAGTATCTAGGTGGGCCGGGACTGAATACGGTCTTAGCCACCCGGGCGCCGGTGCTGGAAGGCAACCAGGTTCGCTACATTCGGCAAGCGGCGGAGGCATTGGACGCGGTCCATAAAGCGGGGTTTATCCATCGGGATATCTGTCCTCGCAACTTGATTCTGACCGAAGACTGTCAGACAGTGAAACTGACGGATTTCGGGCTTTCCGTGCCGGCCACCCCGCCGTTTATGCAGCCGGGCAACCGGACCGGCACGCCCAACTACATGGCCCCGGAACTGGTCCGCCGATTCCCAACCGATCAACGGATTGATGTATTTTCGTTTGGCGTAACTGCTTATGAAATTTGCACTTATGAATTGCCTTGGCCCCGAGGGAGCACGGGGCTGGCGGCCATGACCCATGACCAGCCGCCCACGGACATCCGTAAATATCGCCCCACCATTAACCCCCGGCTTGCCGAGGCCATCCACTGGTGCATCCAGCCCGATCCTCACCGTCGGTGTCCTTCGATGGAACGGTTCTTACAAGCAATCCGCCGGGTGGAGTCCATAGACCAAAAGTAGTTTTTTCGGTAGGATGCTCGGCACAGGGACAAACACTGAGATGAGGGAATTGGGGCCGCCTGCAAAAGGCCGCACCAATCCGGTGGAAGGGGGCTTTCGGAAATCTTTTGCCTTCCCGGCACACCAACTTATGGATCTTCGCAAATTGTAGAGACCCTGGAACACGTTAGCCGAAGGAAGGGGGCCGATGGGGCACTGCGGCTTAAGCAGCAGTCCAGGTTTATTCCCGCGTAAGCGGCAATCCAGCCTTATTCCCACGGAAGCGGGAATCTAGGCAATAGGGAGTTCTCCTTTCTGGATTCCCGCTTTCGCGGGAATGACACCCCTTAGCTGGCTTTGCTTAGATGGCCTCTGGAGGGCTAGGGGCGGGTGCTTCATTCGGCTAAAATGTTACAAGAGACTCAATTCCCTAATTTTCAGCCCCGTTTGTGTCCCTTGGTGTTGCGAAGATGAATAACCTGCTTAGCCTGATCTGTGGGGCGGAGGGATTGTTGTCGGTTTTGCTTGCCCAACGGAACCTACCATGAAACTGATTATTGCCATTGTGCAACCGCACCGTCTGGAAGCGATCAAGGCCGCTTTAGCCGAGGTGGAAGTGTTCCGGATGACCGTCATGGATGTCCAGGGCTTTGGCCGGCAGCGGGGGCAGCCAGAAATCTACCGAGGCCTTGAGTTCACCGTGGACCTGGTCCGCAAAGTACAATTGATGATCGGCGTCAACGATGAGTTTGTCCAGCCCACCGTGGAGGCCATTCTGAAAGCAGGCCGATCTGGTCCCAGCGGCGAAATCGGCGACGGCAAAATCTTCATCCTCCCATTGGAAGACTGCATCCGCATCCGGACCGGCGAACGGGGCGGCGAAGCCATCTAAACTCGACTTTTGCCTTTTTCCGTACCCCTTTGGGTTATCAGAAGGTAGTAACATTTTCGCCGACCGGAAAAACCCTGGGAGGGACCTGTTTCGGAGGCCCGGTCTCTTGGAGGGGGCTGCCTTGGAAGAGCGCTTTTGCGGGCCTGCCAAGCACGCCCTTCCATTCGGCTAAAAGCCTATCCCAAAATGCCGGTCCCCTTGTCCGATCCTCCGATGGCGGTAGGTTTCAGGGGCAAGATATCAGTCCAATCCCGCATGCACCTGCCCGATTTTGGGATAGGCTCTAAAATGGTACAGAAGTTATCACCAACCGCCTTTGGAGATTCTTTTTTTCCTAACGCCAAAATTTTCAAAGAGTTGGTGTGTTCCTCCATTGCCAGGTGCCCCAAATGGCAAAAGTCGAGCTAAGACAAAGGTGGGAAAGGACGACCCGGCGGGGCACTCGCTCGGAGGGCGATTGCTGGGTAGCCTCTCCTCCGTTACTCGAACGGACTCCACCGCCGAGGCATATATTTGCACATCAAAACACCTAATGCATAAAGAAACAGCAAAGGAATGGCCATCAGAAACATACTATACGGATCAGCCGGTGTAAAAACCATCGAGATAATAAAGATCACTAGCACGGAAACCCGCCAACTTGCCAGATACGATTGCACCGTGAAAATCCCGATCCGTTCCAGGAAAAGCATCGCCAGCGGCAATTGGAAGGCGATGCCAAAACCCAACGGCAAAAACAGGACAAAGGTGAGCCATTCGCTGATCCGAGGATCTGGATCGATCCCCAGCCAGCCGTTGAAACTAAACAAAAAGTCCAACACCGGCGGGAACACAAAGAAAAACGCCAGTGCTACACCAGCAAGAAACAGCGTCAGACTGATCGGCAAAAACACATAGACATAACGCTTTTCATGGGGATACAGCCCGGCAGCTACAAAAATCCATAACTGATAGAAAATCCATGGACTGGCTAAGATCGCTCCCGTCAGCAGCGAAGCCTTCACATAGATCAAGAAGCCTTCCTGGACGTTAAAACTTTTGATCTGGACCCGTGGGTCTTCGGCCACCCGACGCCAAAGAAACATCCGGACCAGTTTCTGCCGGTCGGAGGATTGGTTGTCGGATGTTCCGGCAGAGGGATTCCCGGCTGCAGCCTCGGCCCCAGCCGCTTCTTCCCAAAGCCCCCGACCGGCCGGCCTGGCAGGCGGCTGGGCGCTCTGACCGACAGACACCGCAGCCGCTTCCCCCGAACCTGCCTCCAAGCGACCCTGGCTCCTCGAAGACCTCTCCAGCATCTCTCGGAGATGCGGATAATGCGGCTGGAGACCCCGAAGGAGTTCCTCCGGCTGGACATAGACTTCTTCGGGTAACAAATGTTCTTCGATGACCAGCTTTTTGACCATTTCCAGATCCGTCGGGATGGGAAGATGTTGGTTTTGCAACTCCTCCCATCGGCGCTGGGCGTCCTCCAAGGCCTTCTTTTGGTAGTAGCCCTCCAAAGCGTTGCGAAGCGGAATTTGGATGAATTCGACCACATGTTGGCCAATGGCCAGCCCCACCAAAAACCCTACTATCAACCCCACCAACGCCCGAAACAAACATCGGCGCAGCTCCTCCAGGTGTTCCCCGAAGGTCATCGTGCTATCTTTGAAAATATCTTCATCATATGGATATCGAGGCATGGCCAACCGACCTCTGACAAAACCACATCGAAGTACCGTTCCGTTTCCGAGACTTGTCCCTGCCGGCCGAACATGGCAGGGTAGATTCCCTCCCATTCTACTTCCACTGGCCCCAGGCCCTCTATATTACCAGGCCATTCGCTGCGGTACAATGAATGAACTTTTATGGGGCTTCACAAGAGCAAGGGACACCAACGTGGCCAAAAACCAGGGTCTCTAGGATTTGCGAAGTTCAATAGGGACCCCCGCCTCGCAGGGGCCAAGATCACTCCCACTTGGAAGACCCGATGATGGAAGTGCCGCTGTATCCGCTTCGTTTTGAGCCTATTTTTCAGCGATATTTGTGGGGAGGGCATCGGCTGCGGAGCCTGCTAGGCAAACCCACCGGGCCGGAACCTTGTGCGGAAAGTTGGGAAATCTGCGACCGGCCCAACCTCCAAAGCCTCGTCTCCGCCGGGCCGTTGCAAGGCCGATCGTTGTACCGGTTGCTCCAGGAGTATGGGCGTCGATTGATCGGCTCTGGACCTTCCGGCGGGACGGAGAGGGATTTTCCCACTGCCCCACCTGAACCAGGGGCGCCGATTGGCCCCGAGCCCAAGGGGGTGGAGACCGCTTCGTGGAGTGTTCCCTCTTCGGGTCGATTTCCTCTGCTGGTTAAGTTTCTCGATGCGGCCCAGACCCTGTCGGTCCAGGTACATCCTGACGATACCCAAGCCGCCGCATGGAATCTTCCCGATTCCGGTAAAACCGAAGCCTGGGTGGTGCTGGCGGCCGATCCGGGAAGCGTGATCTATGCCGGCCTTCGTCCGGGTGTGGGCCGGGAACAACTGCTTCAAGCGGTTCGTCAAGGTACCTGCGCCGAACTATTGCACCGGTTTGAGCCGAAACCGGGCGATTGCATCTTTTTGCCCGCCGGTACGGTCCACGCCCTGGGTGCCGGCATTTTGGTAGCCGAAATCCAGCAAAATAGCGATATCACCTTTCGGCTGTACGATTGGGGGGATCGGCTGGGGCCGGACGGCAAACCCCGGCCTTTGCATATTCAGGAAGCCTTGGCGGTGATCGACTTCAACCGTGGGCCGGTGTTTCCCCAGCAGCCCAAGCCGCTTTCCCAAAAAGAGGGGGTCCAATTGCTCGAATGCCCCTACTTTACTATCCACCGATGGGTTATTCAAAATACACATTATGTGGGGGGGGATGGCCGATTTCATATACTCATCTTCCTGGAAGGCTACGGATGGGTCGAAGCAGACCCCGCCAGAGGGCCTTGGGGGCCGGGAACCTGCTGGCTGTTGCCTGCCTGTTTGGGGCCCCTGGCAGTTACCCCAGCAGGGGGGAGCCTCACCTTTTTGGATGTCTTCTAGGGGTAACCTACCGGGGAATCCCCAATGATGGGGGTGTATATTTTCGCTATCTTTAGGGGGATTTTAGCCCGTCAAAGGTAGGGAAACTGATAGATTTACCCAGAAAAGTTTATTCCAATCCCCCTAAAAGAGCGGTAGATTCCCCTTTCCCGAAAGAAAAGGGGTGTTTATAATCCCGGGGTTTTTGGAAACAAAAGACCATATTGTGCCCTCATTATAGGTATAGGTAGTGGTTCCCTCGGGGGAGGAGATTTCCCCCGGGGCCGACTTTTTCCAGGCTATTCCCCATCCGGACTCCAAGGATATTTCCTAAAAGTGCAGGGGGATTTCCTAAAAAATGTCCAGGCGAACTCCCGGGGATTACTCTCTAAATGGCCATGAAAGAAGGCTAGGATGGGCTTTCGGTATCAGCTAATTTCCTCTGAGGTGGGGAGACCGGGCGGGCATTGGGAAATTCGGGGGACCAAAGCCCCCTGTTCGACCCTCCAGCGGGTGTGGGGGGTAGGCCTTTGGCCATTTGCTGTAGTGCTTATTGGGGGGGCGGTACCCCTTCTGGGGTGTGCAAGTTTAGGGACGCCCAATTGGCGGCATCCTGGGACTGCCCAGAGCCAGCAGATGCGTGCGCATCAGTTTGACCCCTATCCGGAGGATGATTTGGGTCCTCCGGTGGAGGGGGCCAGACCGATGGAGTTTCTCCATCCTCCGTGGGATATCCAACGTGCTCGACCGCATGAGCTGCGGCGTCGGTGGTTTGGGTGGTCAACCCAACCGGCCCCGGCCGTCCCTTCGCCGCCTGGATAAGCGCAGTTTTGCCCCTCCTGTTCTAACTGCCGGTGTTCTATTTTCTTTTGGATGGGGCTATTTCTTCCCTTGGGATGTCGGTATTTCTCCTTCGTACCCCTTTGGCCGAGGGAAGACTACTATTTTGGAGAAGAATCCCTTCCGATTCCGTGCACTCTTTTGGGAAAGAACGTTCCGGCACTTGGCTCCCGCTGAGGGAAAACCTCCTCCACACCCCGGGATTCCAGGAAAACCTCCGAAATCCCACCTAAAAAGCCCGGGGAACACTAGAGGGGAGACACATATCTGCCTAGCCGGGAATCCCGTCTTTTTTGCCTTTCGACCGGCTCTGGGAGAATGACAAACCGGGGTTGCTGGGCTAAGATGCAATAGGCTTTCGCTTCCATCAATCCAAACGATTGCCAGGCGCAGACCCGGCCCTCCTGAATTTCCCCACCTGCCTCCGAAAATTACGTTCCAATAAAGGGACGATCTCCATATCCGGTTTTCTTGCGGGGTCATTTGTACATGTTTGGCAAAGGCGTAGTGTCATGAACCGAAAGACCGTTTGGTGGAAGGCTCTGGAAGTTCTTGTTGTGTTTTTGGGTGGTGTGGGTTTGAGGGCGGGGGAACAAGCGGGAAGTTCCCTCTCTGCCCAAGCCTTTCTTCTGGAGGCGGAAGAAGGTCAGACGGTAAGCGGAAAAGTTCTTCGGCAAGGGCATCCGGAGGCCCATGGTGGGGCCTATGTGGAGGCCGTGTCGGAAGAAGGGGCTCGTGTTAGGTACCGTTTTTCTTTCCCCCGACCGGGTCAATACCGGGTGATTCCCATTTTCTGGCGCAATAGTGCCAAAATGCCGCCGCGTTTTTTCCCGTTTCCAGCGCCGAGGGCGTTTGGCCCGGATGCCGTTGCCGCAATCGAAAACCGCTTCTTTTTCACCGCCCCAGCCGGTGGACAAATTGGCTCGGTCGATTTGGAGGGGAACCTGGTGGGTTCCATCCAGGTGGGCGGATATGTGACGGATTTGGTAGTGGATGCGGCCAGGAAACGGCTATTGGTGGTGGATGCGGCGGCCGGCCGAATTGTGGTCCTGGAACCAGGCCAGCAGGAGCCGGTTTTGCAAAGGCAATTGCCCGGCATATGGAGGTTGGCCATGGGCCGAGGTCGATGGGGGTTAGGGGAAGAGAGAGAGGTGCTTTTTGCGGCGAGCCGGGCCGGCCGGCGTCTGTACCTGCTGAATCCGGAAACTTTAGAGCCTTTGCAGGAGCATTCCTTGCCAGCAGGAGCGGTTCATATGGCCCTGAGCGGCGGGGCAGAGCCCCAACTGCAGATCGGGCTGGAACCGGTGGCGCCGGTGGTGCTGGAGATTACCGGGCTGGCGCCGGCGGAGGTGCCGGCCAGGTATCGGGCCGTTTTCTATGCCGAAGAGCCAGTCCGATTGAAACTGAGCCTCCATCTGTTGGAATCCGGTATGGCATTCCAAGGAGAATTAGCGGTTCATGTTTTTAATTCCATGGATGAATATGTTTGGAGTAATCGGTGGGAGGAGTATCTTGGCGGTCAGCAACGCCGATCAGAACGGATTTTGGAACTTCCTTTGAGCCAAACGGGGGTGTATCGGCTGGAAGCGGAGTTTCGTTCCTCGGCGGGCAAAGCGGAGAAGACGTTTTATTTTCTGCGGATGCCTCGGCTGGAGCGTCCTCGGCTTTTGGCCCGGCCAGCCCAATGGGCAGAGGCTAAGAAGATCATGGCCAAATATCCCCATCTATTCCAGCGATATTTTCAGTGGCTGGTCGAGCAGATGCAAACGCCTGGGTTTTTGCCTACCTCGCTCCTTCGGGCGGAATTTTTGCCCAGCCTGCCGCCAGAACAAAAGAAACTTGCCAACCAGGGGGGATGGCGGCGGTATGATTTGGCGTACCGGCTTCTGGGGGTGGAGTTGGCCTGCCACTTGCTCCCTGAACCCGACCGGAATCCCTTCCAGCAGAGCCTCTTGCAGGTGCTTCGGAGCGGTCGGAGTGATTCCTATTGCCATTTCCATCATCATGGGCCGTTCTTTCCGGGTTTTGATGCGGCTTTTTTGGATCTGGCGGCAGCCGAGCTGGGCGAACAGACCGAGCCGGTCCAAAAGCTTCGGGAATTTTTGGCCGGGAGGCTGGGGGATATGAACGTATTGGCCTGGACCTTGGCGGCCATGGGCGATCCACCTACGCCCAGGGAACGAATGCTCCTGTGGGAACTGATGACCTGGCGGGTGAATGCAGAGCGGTATTTCACGGTCCATGCAGGCAAACGGGGCGGCACATGGTGGCTGAACCACCGCACTGGATGCCATTGTCCTTTTGCGGGCTATGCGTATGGTTTTCTGTACCTTCGGCATTTCTTCGGGGAAGAGCGGTTACATGAACGAACATTTATCCGTGGATTTGTGACGCATGCTCGGCTTACTCGTCCCCGGCAGGATGTGCGAGGGATTTTCGGCCCGGAAAGCCCACCGGGTGAACCCCAACGGTGGATCACCCATGTGCTGAGCCGGCATCCGCTCACGGAAACGATCTACAATTGGCGGCCGATTCTGGATCGGCTTCAGCAACCGGAGCCACCCAGCAAAGAAGAATTGGCCCGGTGTTTCTTTTTTCCTGATAGCGCCAACAATAATTTGCCGGTGCCGTTTGTGCTCCCGTTGGGGTTGGCGTTAGGGTGGTACGATCCCCAGATGCCCCAGGTGGGATGGGAAGAAATGCCGCCTACCGTGCTTTTCGACGGCGAAGGGGAAGTGGTGATGCGCAGCGACTACTCTCCCCAGGCTACGGAAGTGTTTTTTGCCTGTGGGATTCGGGATCATGTGTATCGCCATCAGCCGACGCATCTCATGGTGATGAAAGCGGGAGAACCACTTTTGTCCACGGCTTCCTTTTGGGGCGATCATGGATGCCCCTCGTTGGCCATCTCCGAGGGGAACAGTTGGGGCAATGTGGTGGTTGTGGAACCATCGGATTGGCAGACTCGGTGGAAAAACAACTTCTTCCATCCGAGAGGGGAAGAATTAGCCCTGATCAACCGATTTACCAACGCCACATTCCGCCGCCTGGTGCGGGAACAGCGTCTGGCCGGTTACCTACCTGCCGAGAGTGGTTTCGGTGGGGGGCTGAACCTGCACGGCCATACCGAAACATTTCTCCACCGGGAGGGCCGAATCCTGGCCTTTGAGACCCATCCGGCCTTTGACTATGTCGCCGGGGATGGTACGCTCAGTTGGCTCCCCGAACAGGCCCGGCGAGTAGTTCGGCAGGTGCTCTTCGTTCGCCCTGATCTGGTGCTGGTGTATGACCGGGTTCGGTTGGGGCCGAAGGCGGAACGGGCCTATTGGCTGGCCGCCACCGGACTGAATCTCCAGACCAATGCCAATCGGTTTATCGTCCAAAGCGGGGAGGCCTTTTTGAACGGTTTGGTGCTGGCACCGGTCCAAGCCCGGTTGGTGGCCGTGGACCCGGCCAAATCGGAAAAATATCGCTCCCTTTTCGACAAGCGGGCCTTAAACCTGAAAGTGCTGGAAATTCATCCACCTAGCCTCCCCTCGGCGGAATCTTCCTCGCAGGGGGTGATCGAATTCCTGACGGCCATGCGAATCGGCCTGGGTAGCTCACCGGCGATCGCCGGTTCGCTGGAGCTAACGGACAAGCAGATGCATGTGGCCATCCAGGCAGAAGATCGAACGGTAGAAGCCGCCTTCGAGCGAGGCGATCTGTGCACCGGCCAGCTTTGGATTCGGGCCGGCAAGGTGCCGCCGGAAGCCAAAGCCCCGGCACCGACGGTCATCACCTACCGCTTTACCGAGCAAGTCCATGATGGCTATGAACTTTGGAACAAAGACCCTCGATATCCCCTCTGGTACCACGATCCCCGCTTTCGGTTTCTGGCCGTTGGCCATGAGAAACCGGAGTAAACCACCGAAGCTGGATTTCTGGTTTTCCCGCAGGAACATTAATAAATGGGAACATGGTAGCTGTATGGAGGGACGTGCTTGGCAGACCCCCCAAAAGCGGCGGTCCAACGCAGAGACCTCTCAAGACTATCGGACCCCCCAAGCAGGTCCCTCCAAGGGTTTTTTCATTTGGCTAAAATGGGACAGAAATGGTAACGCCCCTAAACTCCCCCGTTTTCAGTCCTATAGATGTCCCTTGGTTTTTGGGAGGATGAATAGGTATCCGAACCGGCAGGGCCGGGAATTTTGGGAAAGGTTGTTAATGGGAGGCCTGGGTTCGAGGCGGGGGTGGCTTTTACTGCCTGTCGGAAGCATGGGCAACGGATGGGGGACGGAGAGGCTGTCCCGAAATGGTCTTCCCGAGGCCATCGGCCGATCCTTTTACTCCATTCCCAGTTAGCAAAAGTTCCGTTTTTGTGCGGTTTTTCGGAAGGTTGCAGGGAGAAGGAGGACTTGTTCTCCCGGCTGAAACGGAATTTCGGGAGAGCCTCTGAGGAGACATAAATATTTATGCATATCATTTTGGTTCAACCCAGAGGGTTTTGTGCCGGGGTGCGGATGGCCCTGGAGACTTTAGAAGCAGCGCTCCGGCGGTTTGGCCCGCCCGTGTATGTTTATCATGAGATCGTGCATAACCGGTGGGTGGTCGAGCATTTTCGCCAGCAGGGGGCGGTGTTTGTGGAGGATCTGGCCGAGGTACCGACCGGAGCGCTGGTGATTTTCTCTGCCCATGGGGTTTCGCCGGCGGTTCGGGCCGAGGCGGCTGCCCGAGGCCTTCGGGTGATAGATGCTACTTGTCCACTGGTAACGAAAGTTCACAAAGAGGCCCGCCGCTTTGCCCAGCAAGGTTACCAGATTTTGCTCCTCGGCCATGCCGGTCATGACGAGGTGGTCGGTGTGCTAGGAGAAGCGCCGGAGGCGATTCGGCTAGTCCAGTCGGTGGAAGATGTGGATCGGCTGGAGCTGCCGTCGGACGCCAAAGTGGCCTATCTTACCCAAACGACTCTTTCCACCCAGGAGGTGGAGAAGATTGTTGCTCGGCTTCGGGAGCGATTCCCGCAGATTATCGGCCCGCCCAGAGACGACATCTGTTATGCCACCCAAAACCGGCAGGAAGCGGTTCGGCTTTTGGCCCCCGAAGTCCAAATGGTTTTGGTCGTCGGAAGTCCGAATAGTTCCAATAGCCGACGTCTGGTCGAAATCGCCCAGGCACAAGGTGTGCCCGCCTACCTAATCGACGGACCTCAGGACCTTCGCCGGGGTTGGTTCCGAGGTGATGAAACGGTGTTGCTTACTGCCGGTGCCAGTGCACCGGAACACCTGGTGGCTCAGTGCGTGGGGTGGCTCCAAGAGCATTTCCAGGCCACAGTCCAAGAGCGCACCGTTCGGGAAGAACATCTGCACTTTCTTCTACCAGCCGAACTGCGTCGGCCTGCCCAGAGCGAGGGAAAACACAACTACTCCGTCCAGTGAACGAATAAATATTCTACCGGCGGCAGCGAGGCCTTTTGTGTCATTCCCACGCAAGCGGGAATCCAGATTATACATCTGCCTGGGTAGGAGAGGTGGGCCAGGCC
>Ga0308389_1002167_pt1 | contig 12538 bp, 13 predicted proteins | sample Hotspr2Sample148_FD_202362 | JGI IMG/M metagenome (GOLD analysis project Ga0308389, IMG submission 202362) | Hot spring phototrophic mat microbial communities from Mushroom Spring, Yellowstone National Park, Wyoming, United States - 20040719_148 ... | reverse complement strand
TTCCGCCAATGGTTGTTAGATCGCGGAGAGATCGAAGAGCAAATTATCCGCCTTTCCGATTTAGCCCACTGCGAAGAACTGTTCTTGATTAATTCTGTACGGAAATGGCGCCGGGCAGTGTTGCTTACAAAATAAGGTGAAAAAATCAACGGTTACTTCAAAAAGTCTCCGGAGCAAAACAAAACTAGGGCTTCTTAAAGTTCTAATATTGAATGCCTAAAAGAACAAAGGCTAGGGCGGGATTAGCAGCAACCACCCGCTGAGCATTTTGGGTGGTAAGGAAGTCCTGATTCACGGCGAAGGGTGATGGCAACAGATCGCTTATCGCTAAACCCCAAACCAATCTTGTGCCCAGGTAATCGGCCTTCATCAACGTTGACCTCGTGTACACTGAAAACACCGTTTTCAATTGTCTAATGGCAGCGCAAGTGAGCAAGTGCTTAGGCAGCCGTCATGTGGCAGGGGAAAGCTGACTCGGCAATCCAAACGGCAAGCGTGTTTCCTCTTTTCCCTTGCGCCGGCGCTTACGCTCAATCCTGGCAAACCGCTCGGCTAAGTAGGGGCTCAACTCTTTACAAGCACCAAACCACACTAAGGGAGAAGCGACGCCGAGCTCCCACAATCAGCCAATCGTGTCTTGGGTGCAACAAACCACATCCGTAGGTCGAACTTGCTGCGGACTACTCCAATCCAAAATCAATTGATGCAACTCGAGCTGATAGCCCTTGATCACGCTGATTAGCCCCCCCTTTTTACTACCATCATCTTAACGAAGGGGGCGTGCAAAAGTCTCGCATCCGCACGGATGACCTTGCCTTCCAGCAAAAAATCTTCCAACAAGGCGATCGCAACCCCCAGTTCGTCGCCATCCCCCATCGCTGTTTGTTCGAACACCTGCTGTAAGCTGGTCCATACCAAAGTAATTCACTTGCAAGCCAGCCACCCCTTCTGCCGATTTACCCCGCATGCGCTTCCAAATCTAAAGCCATCTCCCCTCCTACACAAAGCAAATCCTGCAATACTCGAAAAAGCAATCCCCTAGACGACTTGCTCAACGCATACCAGAAGGTAGGCAACCCAAGAATGCACTTCACCGCTCGAAAGCCCAGCGACAGATAAATCAAAAATAGCGATTCTCGAACGCTTGTCCATTTCCATATCCCCTGCAACGAGTGTTCGACATGAATCGATGCCAAAAGCAAGAATGCCAACAATCCAGATGAGTATATGGGCGACCGTGGCGGTTGCGTGCATCGGTCGGATATTTCTTAAGTGCTCGTAGTATCGTCTTCATCATGATTGTAATACTCGTTTACCAATTTGGATTCTCAAACTTAATGAAAAGTTAATTTTGACTCCACTGCAAAAAGCCGAACGTTACCGACCAAGGCCTAGGCGTTGAAGGGGCTGTCAGGCCAGCAATAGCCATTGTAACGACCAAATTGCTCGAAGCAAAGAAAAAATAGCCGCATCTTCTGGCTGTTCTTCCCTTCCGATTTGTTCTTTCTGCCCCATTTCTTGCTGGCTTCCTCCCTGCATGGGCCGTATTTTGTCTTGCCAGAAGCGATGCAACCGCCGAATGTTGACTACCGCCGCCGCCCCCACCACCATACAGGTAATACGAAACAGACCCCTACAGGGGCTTTTCCGCCTGCAAAGCCATGCTTGATGCTGCGTATCGTCGATTCGACTGCCGCCCGCAGATTCCGCCCTTCTTCCTGATGCTGGCGCAGGCGACGCCTGCGCTCGGCGCGTTGCAGGTCTTCGCGCTTGAAACGCAACGCCCGCGTTCCCAACCGTTTCTTCTTCGCTACTGGGCAGCGATGCTGCACTTCACAGGTGGCACACCCCTCTCCAAAGACCGCTATCCATCCTTCTCCCGATGAAGACGCTTGCACCTGCCCCGTCTTCACTTTCGGACAGGTCAGTTGCTCTGGCTCATGGGAGGCATTCATCTGAACTTGGAAGTCTTCCAGGTGCAACCGCTCCGCGTCTTGGGGTCGCCCCCGAATCGCCGTCTGAATCAAGGTGACCTGATGCTCTGCCAGTAACTGGTCGTTTTGAGCACTCCCATACCCGCCATCGGTCAAGAGCGTCTCCACACCCGTTCGGGCTTTCAGCTCTGCCAGCACCTGCGCCAGCAGCGTGCTGTCATCCGTGTTGTTCGAGGCTACATGAACCTGGGTGATCAACTGCAGCGGATTTTGCCGCTCACAGCTCTCACTCACGTTGATGGCATAGCCCCGCTGCCCCTGTCCCCCTTTCTTCCGATAGGTCGCTTCCAGGTCATCCGGCGACTGCAGACTGCTAGCGCTCAATTCGCTGCCTTCCTTGACCCGGAGGGTCTCTTCTTCCAGGCGGAAATGCTCGGCAAACACCCGTGCCAGCACATGATACACGGGCTCGTTGCTGTAGCGAGCTTCCAATTCTTTCAACAGACGACGCATATCTTCCCCAAGGCGTCGCAGGTGAAGCGGCAGATCTTCTTTCTTCAGCCGATAAACGTATTGCCCGGCATGTCCCTTCAGATAGGGAGCAAACAGCTCGGAATAATGCTGCTGGTCGTCTTCCGAGAGCATCCGCTAGACGCGCTGCAAGACCGTCACCAAAAGTTGCACCCGCCCCATCTGGCGAATGTTGGAAGCCAGCAGGGTGCTATCCATGCGCTGCTTGCCGGTCTTGATCGAGAACGCCTCTAATGGTTCATCGGTCACCTGTTCAAATGCCTGTTGGAGCAGATTCTCACCTGTCTCCTGCATATATCGCGCCAGGCGCTCGCGGAAGTAATACAGCGTGCGTAGGTCAAAATACCCTTCGCCCAACTGGCGGTATCCCAAGGCATAGCGCACCTGGACGTTGTAGCAGAACTCGTTGTACATCTCTTCATCCGTCCAACCGTTGGCGGCCTTGAGAAACTCCAGCGATACCAGCACATTCACCGGTACATTCGGACGGGAAGGTTCATCGGCATACAGCACGGCAAAGGGTTGTTCGTCTAGACGACAGAAAAATTCCTGATAAAAGGTTTCAGCCCATGAGTTCCGCAACCGCTCCCGCAGAAAATCGGGCAGTTCGTCCACATGGCTGGTCAGCGGGATTTGCAGATGACGGCTGTTTTTGCGAAACATGCTGTGCTCCTCCAGAGGGGGTTGCCTGCATTATATTGCTGTTTGCCCTTTTTGAGGAGGCTATTTAGAGAAATTTCGTCCACTCGTTTTTGCAGTGGAGTCAATTTTAAATTAAATTTAACCAATTGCTATCAACTATTGACAAATTTATTCAAATAGTATATAATGGTATATACCAGACTATACCTGTATAAATCGAACAATGACAATCGAAACCGATCCTTCAATTCCACTATACATACAAATCAAAGACTATCTACATCAACAAATCAAACAGGGCGTTTATTCTATCGGAGAACGTTTACCCTCGGAGCGTGAATTGTCTCAAATGTTTAAAGTGAGCCGAATGACAGCACGTCAAGCACTACATTCCATGGTACAAGAAGGTATCGCTCATACTAGAGCAGGGAAAGGCACTTATGTTCGCCCTCCGATTATTGATCGGGAAATCCGTTCTCTAACAAGTTTCAGTCAAGAAATGAAAAATCGCGGTTTGACGCATTCTAGTTTGGTTTTAGAGGCTTTTGTCAGACCAGCGGATTACGAAATTGCCTCCCTATTGAAAATACATCCCAACTCGGAAATTGTACTCCTCAGCCGTGTACGTATTGCCTCGGGCCAACCACTTGCAATAGAAACAGCGTATTTAGTTCACTCTATGTGTCCTGGAATACTTGAGAAGCATGATTTCGGCAAGGAATCACTTTATGAGGTCCTCCGAAATGATTTTGGCTGGATTCTCTCCTGGGCAGATCAAACGATTGAAGCACGATTGCCATTATCCTGTGAAAGAAAATTACTTGGGATCAATAATAGGATACCTGTTTTGAGTATGAATAGAATTACTTTTACAAATCATAATGTGCCGATTGAATATGTACGCTCTACCTATCGAGGAGATCGATATCAATTACATACAATTCTGAGGACATTAATCTGAACGAGTTATACCTGCAAAGGTAAGCCAATCCATACTATCCACTGGAGCAAACCATGAATGACCTTGAATTACATGGAGCATATACTTACATGAATGCTGCTAGGACCGTTCTAGATAAAGTGGCTCAAACACAGGGAACTGCCATAGGACAGGCAGCACACGCAATTGCCGAATCTATCAAGTCTGGCGGAATAATTTATCTGTTTGGTACAGGTCATTCTCACCTCTTGGCTCTAGAAGGTCATCATCGTGCAGGTGGTCTCGCACCTGTATGTCCTATTCTCACCAGTAGCCTAATGTTACACGAAAGCTCTATCACTGCAGGTAAACTAGAGCGCATCGTAGGAATTGCGCCTATTATATTAGCTCGCTATCAGCCAACATCGAAAGACGTATTGATTGTTTTCTCCAATAGTGGTGTAAATGCAGTTCCAGTTGAAATGGCTTTGTCAGCCAAGAAACAGGAGATGACGGTCATCGCGGTTATTTCTATGCAGTATGCTAGTCAGGCACCTCTCAGCTCTCTAGGCGTTCGCTTAAGCGAAGTGGCGGACATTACGATAGATAACCTTGTCCCACCTGGAGATGTGATCGTTGACATTGAGGACATTGGTTTAAGAGTTGGGCCACTCTCCACACTAACAGGCGTATTTATTTTGAACGCGATATTCACCGAAGTGGCTTATCGGTTAGCCAGGGAGGGATATACCCCTATGGTATATATCAGCGCTAATATGCCAGGAGCGACAGAACATAATAATCAATTACGAAGTATCTATCGAAACAGAAATCCTCACATTTGATTAAGGGACATGTGTGAATAACTACGCAATCGGAATTGATATAGGAGGCACCAAAATCGCTGGAACTCTCCTCTCTCGAGATGGGAGAGCGGATTCCATCGTAACTTGTCCAACGAATGCGAACGGTCCAGTGGACGCTGTTATCGACCGTGTGATAGATCTTATACATAGTTTGCAAGCCAAGGCTGCAGGCCATGTTTCTGGCATAGGGATTGGGGTTGCTGCAATGACTGATAGCAAGAGAGGGATTGTTATTCACGCCTCTAACCTAAAATGGACTAATATTCCGTTACGCGAAATCATTCTCAAACGATTGGGTGAAGACTGGGAGCATCGTATCTGGGTGGACAAGGATACCAATGCTGCAATCCTAGGCGAAATGTTATATGGGTCAGGACGAGGTTCACAACATTTATTGTACGTGGCAATAGGAACAGGAATAGGGGGAGGAATGGTGCTTGGCGGTCATTTATATCATGGAGCTACCGAAGGAGCCTGTGACGTTGGACATTTAATCATAGAAGCCGAAGGTGAATTGTGTGGTTGTGGTAAGAAAGGCTGTTTGGAGACCATTGCTTCAGGCCCCGCAATTGCTCGGCAAATTAAAAAGGCTTTGCTAAGGGGGGCGGAAAGTATTCTATCTACGCTAGAAATTGAAAGCATCACCGCTCGCGAGGTTGTAGAAGCGGCAAAAAAAGGAGACGCCTTAGCGCAAAGTGTAATCAATGACGCAGGACAGAAACTTGGAATTGCTATAGCATATTATGTAGATATCAACAATCCTGAACTCATTTTGATTGGTGGCAGTGTGGCTGTTGCAGGTGATTTATTACTTGAGCCTATTCGAAAGACGGTTGCTAAACGGGCGTTGCCTGCGAATGCTAGAGCTGCTAGGATAATTCTAGCCCAGTTTGGTTCGGACGCAGGAGCCATTGGCGCTGCAGCATTGGTCTGGTATAAACTGAGTGAAAATTATGAAATGAGTAGATGAAAAGATGAGTAAAATTCTTTATGTTGGGGATTCAGCCATAAAAGCTGTTATAGCACTTGAAGGGTTTGATGCATTTTCATTCTTAGAACAAATATGGGATGCTGGTACGCTACTACAAAGCGCACTCGAAGCCTGCGGTCATAAAGTAATCCGCATGCTCTCGCACGAAGCATTCCATAACCTTCCGGAAACTGCGGAGGAGTTGGCAGATTTTGATGTGCTGATTCTCAGCGATATTAGCCATGATTCGATTTTGCTTTATCCAGGACCTCGCCGTAATAATGTTCCAATGGGACGCAATCGTATGAAGGAAATCGTTCGCTACGTGCAGAATGGAGGTGGTTTAGCCTATCTGGGAGGTTATTTTACCTATCAAGGCTATCATGGAAAGGGTCGTTGGTACGACACTCCTGTAGCAAAAATCCTTCCTGTGGAAATTCAATCATATTATGATGATCGAGTTGAGACTCCGGAAGGAGCCAGGATGCACGTTCTCAATACAGATCATCCCATATGGGATGGTATTTCTCTTAATTCATTACCCGTTTTTATGGGCTATAACAAAACCCTATCTAGGCCGGGAGCGGAGCTTCTAGCCCAGGTTGGTGAAGACAATGATCCTTTACTGGCTTGTTGGGAATTTGGAAAAGGTCGTGTTGTTGCTTTTACTTCGGATGCGGCCCCTCATTGGGGAAGCGATTTCATCCGCTGGACATATTATCAGCGTTTTTGGAACCAGGTAATAGTGTGGCTGAGCGGCAAATGAAGTCTAGTATTCCAAGTTTATTCCTAAAAAACCATGGGAGTGGGTGTCAACTAGCCATGTGCTAGATCATATCAATTAAACTATTGAAAGGAGAAAAATCATGATTAGAAAATCTTATCTACTATATTTAGTGGTAGCAATAGTTGCAATAATGCTCTTTGCCTGCCAACCAGCACAACCTACCCAAGCCCCTGAAACTGTGGAGATGACAGCCCCCCCCCAGAAGCCAAAGAGCCCGTGAAATTACTTCTTTGGCATATGGAACAACCACCTCACCGGGTTCAACGCTATCAAGAGTTAATTGACCAGTTTAACGCCGCAAATCCTGATATTGTTGTAACACAAGAGGTACAAAACTGGGCGGAGATATACACTAAAGCACCGGCAGCGGTTGCTGCTGGCAATCACCCCGACTTGCTCTTCACGATCCCGGACTTTACGCCAGTAATCAAAGAACTAGGTGTGGTTCAACCAGTGGATGATATTGTCGCTGAGTTAGACCAGAAATATAAATTTTACCCCTCGGTTATTGGGCCTTATACCTATGAAGGGCATATCTGGACAATACCAAATTGGAATGTTGTTCATTCCCTATGGTATCGCAAGAGCGCATTTGAGAAAGCAGGAATCAAACCACCAACATCGTGGGATGAATGGCTGAAAGCAGTGGAGGTGCTTACACAAGCAAATCAATACGGAATTGGTCTGCCGGCTAATCGACATCTTTATACCGATCAGACAACATACGATTTGATGATCAATAATGGTGCCGAAGAATTCTTTGACGCAAATGGCAATCTCAGATTCAACAATACCCAAACCGTGGAAGCCTTCGAGTTCTATCAACAGCTTTACAAATACTCGCCTCCAGACAGTCCCAATTGGACTTGGGGTGAAGCCGAAGCCTGTCTAAACAGTGGTACCTGTGCCATGATCCTGCAGTTTGCAGTAATAACCACTTACGACAAAGAGGTGGGGGATCCCAACGATCTGGGTGTGTCTTCTATTCCTCACTCTTCAAACGTAAATAAATCAGGGACAATTGCCTACCCGTGCGGGATTATGATCCTGACATCGGATCCAGCAAAGAAGGAGGCTGCCTATAGGTTTATTCGCTTCCTGTACGAGCCGGGGAACTATGGAAGGTTTGTGACCAGTGAACCGGGTCTCTTCCTACCTGTCACTGAAATGGGAGCAAAGGATAATAGCTTTTGGAGCGATCCACTGATTACTAAATATCGCGAACAAGTTGAGGGAATGTTAAAGAATTCTGAAAACGGTATGCTTTTTGGTTTCACTGGTGGTCGCGTCTTTCCTGAAGTTGCTAAAATTTCTGCACAAAACCTGATTGCTCAGACTTTGCAGAAGATGTTGTTAGAAAAAATGTCTGCAAAAGAGGCAGTCGAGTGGGGACAAAAAGCAATGGAAGAGGCTATTCGATAAGATATAAACAAATGGTCTGCTGGTTAGGAACAGGTAGGATGGACTGACCAGCAGACAACCTCTAACCATGGAATCGATAATGAACCTAATTACCTCTCTTACGAAAATAAAAACTCGAATCACATCTGTGAGGCGTGTATACCGTAATACTGAATCTATATTGGGCATCTTGTTAGTTATGCCTCTTCTAATATGGTTGCTAGGTACGATTTTATACCCCCTGTTATCGGCTATCCGTTTGAGCTTTCTCGATGTGGGAATTATTGGTACTGGAGGCCGTTTTGTTGGACTTGAAAACTACAAATATGCACTATTATCCCCTGAGTTCTGGTCATCATTGGGTCGTAGTATATTATGGGTGTTGGGCAACGGTGTGATTCAGACTGTGATTGCCTTTATTGCTGCACTTATCCTCAGGCAACCTTTTCGTGGACGTTCCTTCGCCCGGATATGGATTATTTTATCCTGGATTGTCCCCACCGTCGTTGTTGTCATTATCTGGCGCTGGATGCTAGGTACCTCTGGAGGTATCATCAATTATTTATTAGTTACCCTGAATATTGTCCCCTCTCCAGTTGGCTTTTTTGGATCTCCTGGCACTGCTTTCATTTCGGTTGTTTTAATTAACTCATGGAGATGGTTCCCATTGATGACGGTGATCTTATTAGCTGGAATGCTAGTCATTCCCGAGGAACTATATGAGGCTGCAAAGGTTGATGGTGCATCATCTTGGCAACGCTTCAAAAACATCACTATACCTGCATTACAACCAATAACATTTGTACTTGGGTTGGTTGGCACCTTATGGTCTATTAACGTTTTCGATGTGATTTGGTTGTTGACAGGGGGGGGACCCGGATCAGCTACAACAACGCTTCCTGTTCTGATTTACCACACAGCCTTTAAGGGGTATCGTCTTAGTAGGGCATCAGCAATATCTGTAATTTTTGGTCTGATCTTATTAGGCTTTATTTGGATGTATCTACGCTTTCTAGGCCGTTCTCAAGAGGAGAAAGAATGAATACGGTTATATCTGTTAGATTTTTGCGCTCTCTTGCGATTTACATCCCGGTGCTTCTGCTGTTATTTATTGTTATTGCCCCCTTTTACTGGATTTTTACCAGTTCGATAAAAACTCCATCAGAAATAATTGCCAGGGTGCCTACCCTCTTTCCTAGCTCATTCACACTTCAACATTATATTAAACTCTTTACATCCTCAGACTTCCCAAATTATCTTCTCAACAGTACGATTATTGCTTTGTTTACAATGGCCATCACAGTCATCATTGCAACTCTTGCTGCTTATTCCCTCTATCGCCTACGCTTCCCCGGACGCAATCATTTGTTTCGGATTATATTAATCACTTATGCGTTTCCGGGTGTTCTTCTGCTTATTCCACTTTATATGATGATGACTAATTTGAAACTTGTAGATACCCTATGGTCGCTTGTGGTTGTTAATGTGACCTTTGCAGCGCCTTTTGCTGTGTGGATGTTACAGGCGTTCTTTAGAGGTGTTCCTGTTGAACTGGAAGATGCTGCTGCATTGGATGGTGCTAATCATTTTCGAATTATGACTCATATTATACTCCCTCTGACGTCACCCGGAATCGCAAGCATCGCGATCTACGCCTTCTTGACCTCATGGACCGAGTATATTTTCGCTTCAATTCTGATAATCAGCGATCTCCGACGAACGGTCCCAGTGGGGCTGGCAGGAATAATCGGTCAATACCAGGTAGATTGGGGACTGCTGTTGGCAGGCGCAACCATAACAACGCTCCCCGTATTATTTCTATTCGGTTTGGTTGGACGTCACTTTGTAGAAGGTTTAATGGGTGGGGCACTGAAATAAGATGGAGGGTTTTCATAACTATGCGGATGATAATTGAAGGCGAAATCCGTATCACGCCCGAAGTAATCCTTCCAAATTACATGTTGGTTATTGAGGATGAACATATTCTGTCTCTCGAGAGAGGCATAATTGGAGAGGATAGCGAGATTTTTCGCATTGATATCTTAGGACAATGGGTGATTCCTAGCATGATCGATATCCATGTTCACGGTGCCTTAGGGTGCGAGGTCATGGATGGAACTAAAGAATCCCTTCACGCTATAGAGTGCTTTTTTATCAAGCATGGTGTGACTAACTATATTACCACTACTATATCAGCCTCCAACCAAGATATTTTTGCCGCTATCGAAAATGTTTCACGATCAAGCCAGCCCCAAGATGGAGTACAATAACTAAAATAATTTTATAGGTGTAAAAGGAGACATGTTAAGATGTACGGATTTCATGGCAAAATTCTGCATGTAGACCTTAGGTCACAATCCTTTGTAGTCGAAGAACCTGAGGAGGGGTTCTATCGAAAGTATATGGGTGGCAGTGCGATGGCTCTCTATTATTTACTTCGCCACACACCAGCACGGGTTGACCCTTTCAGTCCTGAAAACACTCTCGTTCTAGCGCTGAGTGTCATCACAGGTGCACCGATATCAGGCCAAAGCCGGCTTACTGTCACAGCTAAGTCGCCTCTTACAAACGGAGTTGGAGACTCCCAATCAGGAGGATTTTTCCCAGCAGAAATGAAATTTTCAGGATTTGATGCCATCGTCATTCATGGGCGAGCAGAAAAACCCGTTTATCTTTGGATAAACAATGGCGTAGCCAAACTGCTTCCGGCTGATCATCTTTGGGGAAAAACGACCCTAGAGGTCGAAACGGTCATACGTCAAGAACTAGGGGATGATAAAATCGAAGTTCTTCAGTGTGGCATGGCAGGAGAAAGGTTGGTTCGCTTTGCTGCTCTAATGAATATGTGTAATCGTGCTAACGGACGCACTGGAATGGGAGCAGTAATGGGGAGTAAAAATCTGAAGGCTATAGCAGTTCGGGGACAACTCAAACCCGCTCTGGCAGACAGAGACACTTTAATTAGTCTGGCAAAGTGGGGCGCTCATCATTTTAAAACCTCCGACGTGTATAGTCTAGGCATATATGGAACCAGCGATTTGATCGAACCTCATAACATCATCGGTGGTCTTACTACCCGAAATTGGCAAAGTGGCTACCTCGAAGGAGCAATCTCATTAGATGGCAAAACAATGGCCAGGACGATATTGAAGGAACGGCACACTTGCTACGCATGTACGGTGCGATGTAAACGAGTTGTTGAAGTAATCGAAGATCCTTATAAAGTAAAGCCTCACTATGGCGGACCAGAGTATGAGACCCTAGCAACCTTGGGTAGTTATTGCGGCATCACCGATCTCAAAGCAGTTGCCTATGCTAATCAACTCTGCTGTATGTATGGATTGGATACAATCTCTTGCGGTGCCACAATTGCCTGGGCCATGGATTGTTTTGAGCATGGAATACTAAATACCCGTGATACCGGAGGAATAGAGTTAAGGTTTGGCAATGCCGATGCTATGATCAAAATGGTGGAGCTGATTGCAAGACGTGAAGGATTTGGAAATTTGTTGGCGGAAGGCTCAGCCAGAGCCGCTAAGCAGATTGGAAGGGGTTCAGAAAACCTCGTTGTAGCGGTCAAGAACCAAGAGCTACCAGCTCATATGCCTCAACTCAAACGCAGTTTAGCATTAATATATGCTGTCAACCCGTTTGGCGCTGACCATCAATCCAGTGGACACGATCCTATCTACACTGCTTATGCGGAGAAACTGGCAAAAATTGGTCTGACAGACCCGCAACCAGACAAAGTGCTTAATGAAGAAAAAGTGCGTTTTGCATTGATTACTCAATATGTATATTCCTGCTTAGATACTCTCAACGTTTGCCAGTTTGTTTTTGGTCCCGCATGGCAACTTTATGACCTTGAGCAATTAGCTACTGTTGTCAAAGCCATAACGGGTTGGGATTTCGAAATTAATGATTTACTTCGTGTCGGTGAACTCCGCCTGAACATGCTGCGTGCATTTAATGCCCGTGAAGGATTTTCCAGAAATGATGATAATCTACCTTTGAAGCTTACTCAACCTCTTGTGGGAGGTAAAAGCGAAGGATTGTTTGTTACTGAGGAGGAGGTGGAAAGAGCAAAGGATTGGTACTATACTTTGGCAGGTTGGGATATCAAGACGGGGAATCCATCACGAAAAAAACTAGAAGAATTGGGATTGGATTGGATAGCCAATATGTTCGAATAATTCTCTTGTGAAGATCGAACAGTACTGAAAGACTTACGAGGGTAACATGTTAAGCCAAATGATAATGTTACTCAACGGCATCTCCTTTCTTTGGGGAATGAAAAGGCAAACAGCCACAAGCGAATGGTTGCTTGCCTTTCTGGAATAATAACCACCTTGGCGAAAACCCTGCACCGGTTTGTTCAGGCTGGTGACAGGGCTTTCTCAAACAGGGTGAGACGCACATCTTCAGTCACTCCTTGAGGAGCGCAAGGTAAAGCGCTCAAACGGTCGATCAGGGTTTGAATTTCGCGGC
>Ga0308389_1002162_pt1 | contig 12560 bp, 11 predicted proteins | sample Hotspr2Sample148_FD_202362 | JGI IMG/M metagenome (GOLD analysis project Ga0308389, IMG submission 202362) | Hot spring phototrophic mat microbial communities from Mushroom Spring, Yellowstone National Park, Wyoming, United States - 20040719_148 ... | reverse complement strand
GATTTGCCTCCCCTGCTGCCTCCCCCGCGTTGAAAAGGCCACGCATCCGCAAGGCGGATTGAAACCCCATGCGCGACCAATTCTCGACTCCGACGACATCCTGGTTGAAAAGGCCACGCATCCGCAAGGCGGATTGAAACGAGATTGCCCAGGAGCTGCCGCGCCCGCTCCTGGAGTTGAAAAGGCCACGCATCCGCAAGGCGGATTGAAACATATCCTCGTGTCGCGCAAGAACATTTTGCGCACGATGTTGAAAAGGCCACGCATCCGCAAGGCGGATTGAAACCCGTCCACCGAGATTGAAGCTCGCCTCATCCCGAGTTGAAAAGGCCACGCATCCGCAAGGCGGATTGAAACGCAAGTGCGCGTTCGAGATTGGTCAGGCTTGTTTGCTGTTGAAAAGGCCACGCATCCGCAAGGCGGATTGAAACATAGCGACGGCGATCTACACCTGGAAAGGAGGCGCGGTTGAAAAGGCCACGCATCCGCAAGGCGGATTGAAACATCAGCACTTATGGCCCAGACCTGCCCTGGCCCCCTGGTTGAAAAGGCCACGCATCCGCAAGGCGGATTGAAACGCCGCGGCATACGCCCAGCTAGAGGCGCTTGTTGGGGTTGAAAAGGCCACGCATCCGCAAGGCGGATTGAAACATCTGCGCCTATCACACCGGCATGCGCGAATATGTGGTTGAAAAGGCCACGCATCCGCAAGGCGGATTGAAACGTCTGGCCATGATCGCGCACACGTCCTGCCAGGTCTGGCGTTGAAAAGGCCACGCATCCGCAAGGCGGATTGAAACAGTTCGATTAGACGCGGCTCCTGGCCGTATTTCTCCCGTTGAAAAGGCCACGCATCCGCAAGGCGGATTGAAACCCCACGCCTTGCGCGCGTCATTGCGCGCAAGGACGGTTGAAAAGGCCACGCATCCGCAAGGCGGATTGAAACCTCCTTTCTCCACGCCGATCCCGCGCCGCTCGCGGGAGTTGAAAAGGCCACGCATCCGCAAGGCGGATTGAAACAGCCCGAGCGCTTCGAGCGCCTTTTTGTAGTCGCCGCGGTTGAAAAGGCCACGCATCCGCAAGGCGGATTGAAACCCTCCAGGGGCGGCCCCGCCGACGTGGCCCCCGGCGGTTGAAAAGGCCACGCATCCGCAAGGCGGATTGAAACGGGGCCACGATGCCGCGCCCGCCCGGCCACGCCGCGGTTGAAAAGGCCACGCATCCGCAAGGCGGATTGAAACAGCCAGCGCCGCAGGGGGCGATCCCGCCGGGGGTCAGGTTGAAAAGGCCACGCATCCGCAAGGCGGATTGAAACGGCGGATCGCGGCGGCGGGGGCGGCGACTCGCCCGGTTGAAAAGGCCACGCATCCGCAAGGCGGATTGAAACACGGTCTGCGGCCCGCCCACGCTGCTGACCAGCATCGTTGAAAAGGCCACGCATCCGCAAGGCGGATTGAAACGGCGGAGCGGAGCTGCCCCACGGTCCGACAGCCGGTAGTTGAAAAGGCCACGCATCCGCAAGGCGGATTGAAACATGAACAGCCGGGCGACGTGGCGGGGCGGCGCGCCCTGGTTGAAAAGGCCACGCATCCGCAAGGCGGATTGAAACAGGGGTGAGGTGCATGCGCTGTCACCACAACGATTGACGTTGAAAAGGCCACGCATCCGCAAGGCGGATTGAAACCATCTGGGAGCAGCGGGTCGCCGCGCTGTTCCAGCGGTTGAAAAGGCCACGCATCCGCAAGGCGGATTGAAACGCGACCCCGAGGGATCGAGGATGCCCTTTCCAAAAGTTGAAAAGGCCACGCATCCGCAAGGCGGATTGAAACCGCTTGACGCGAAAATCCGCGCGAACCGCTGCCGCCCAAGTTGAAAAGGCCACGCATCCGCAAGGCGGATTGAAACAACGGCGCGACCATACCCGGTCAACGATTGCCCAACGTTGAAAAGGCCACGCATCCGCAAGGCGGATTGAAACGCCGCCGCTATGCGGCTTGCCGCGCGGCGGCCTCGGCGAGGTTGAAAAGGCCACGCATCCGCAAGGCGGATTGAAACCTAGCCCCGTTCTCCCGACGCCCCCAGCGTGCTGCGTTGAAAAGGCCACGCATCCGCAAGGCGGATTGAAACCCTGGCGCGCAACTGGGATCTGACGGGGGACATGGTGTTGAAAAGGCCACGCATCCGCAAGGCGGATTGAAACGCGGCGGTGCACGTCGGCGATGCACGCATCGATGGTTGAAAAGGCCACGCATCCGCAAGGCGGATTGAAACGGTCGTCGCGTGGGGGTTGGTGGGCGACGCCAGCCAGTTGAAAAGGCCACGCATCCGCAAGGCGGATTGAAACGCTCTGGCATACATCATCCCTCCTCTACGCGATGCGGTTGAAAAGGCCACGCATCCGCAAGGCGGATTGAAACGTGCGAACGAACCTCCACGACCAGGCGATCCCCGTCAGTTGAAAAGGCCACGCATCCGCAAGGCGGATTGAAACTCGAACTGGGGGCGGGCAACCAGCAGAAAGGAGAACGTTGAAAAGGCCACGCATCCGCAAGGCGGATTGAAACGCGTTTGACGGTCTCACTCGATACATTGCCCGCCGTCGGTTGAAAAGGCCACGCATCCGCAAGGCGGATTGAAACGATGACGGCGGATACATGGATCTGTGGAGGGCGACGCTGAGTTGAAAAGGCCACGCATCCGCAAGGCGGATTGAAACAGCGCGACGAGGCTCAGTCCGATCGCTATCGCCCAGGTTGAAAAGGCCACGCATCCGCAAGGCGGATTGAAACGCCGACGCCGCGCGCGACCAGGCGGCGGGCAACGCGGTTGAAAAGGCCACGCATCCGCAAGGCGGATTGAAACATCGAACGCACGGCGGTAACGTTCGGTGACGCATTGAGTTGAAAAGGCCACGCATCCGCAAGGCGGATTGAAACCGTCCTTGCGCGCAATGACGCGCGCAAGGCGTGGGGTTGAAAAGGCCACGCATCCGCAAGGCGGATTGAAACACCCCATCGGGAAGGACCAGGTCAATGGGGAGGGGAGTTGAAAAGGCCACGCATCCGCAAGGCGGATTGAAACCGTTACGGCGAACGAACAACGCGCACTCAAGCGGCGTTGAAAAGGCCACGCATCCGCAAGGCGGATTGAAACACCTCCATGTCCTTACCACAGCCGATACCACCAGAGTTGAAAAGGCCACGCATCCGCAAGGCGGATTGAAACCGGGCCGCCGTCGGCATATCAATATAGCGAGTACCTGGTTGAAAAGGCCACGCATCCGCAAGGCGGATTGAAACCGCGAACTCCCAGCCGTCCTCCACGCTCCGCACGCGGGTTGAAAAGGCCACGCATCCGCAAGGCGGATTGAAACGCAGCCGCAACGGTCGCGGGGGCAATGACCCCCCCGTTGAAAAGGCCACGCATCCGCAAGGCGGATTGAAACACGCGCGCGCGCGGGCGACGCGCGCGGGCGGTCGGTGGGTTGAAAAGGCCACGCATCCGCAAGGCGGATTGAAACACACCGCGCCGCAAGGGCAACGGCCCGACCAACGGCGTTGAAAAGGCCACGCATCCGCAAGGCGGATTGAAACCAATCGCTTGATGGATACATAGAGCGACTTGAACGAGTTGAAAAGGCCACGCATCCGCAAGGCGGATTGAAACTCTTATCCTCTATCGGCAGATTCCCATCCTTGAAGCGTTGAAAAGGCCACGCATCCGCAAGGCGGATTGAAACGCGCACCGGCTCCTCGCCGAGGCGCCAGAGCTCCCAGTTGAAAAGGCCACGCATCCGCAAGGCGGATTGAAACGCACATCTCCTCGCGGATAATCAGCTCGATACGCCAGTTGAAAAGGCCACGCATCCGCAAGGCGGATTGAAACGAGGTACACCGGGATGCGCGGCACCACGTAGATGATCGTTGAAAAGGCCACGCATCCGCAAGGCGGATTGAAACGTCATAGTACTGTTCCGGGCGCGATAGTCTCGCCCGGTTGAAAAGGCCACGCATCCGCAAGGCGGATTGAAACATTCGTCCAGTCGTGCGGCCCCGCCCCCAAAGGAGCGTTGAAAAGGCCACGCATCCGCAAGGCGGATTGAAACCGCGCATGCTGCGCCGATCGCTCGCCGTGCTCCGCGAGTTGAAAAGGCCACGCATCCGCAAGGCGGATTGAAACATGACATACCGGGCTCAGCGGTGTCAGTGCGGCGCGTTGAAAAGGCCACGCATCCGCAAGGCGGATTGAAACGAGGGGCGTCGCCGAAGTGCCAGACGGGGTACGATGGTTGAAAAGGCCACGCATCCGCAAGGCGGATTGAAACCACAGCGATATCACGAATTTTGCCCCCACATAGACGAGGTTGAAAAGGCCACGCATCCGCAAGGCGGATTGAAACTCAAGCCGCTTTGATGTTGCCATGGTTGTCCCTCCTTGTTGAAAAGGCCACGCATCCGCAAGGCGGATTGAAACTTTGGTCCACGCGAACTTCACGTCGCGATCCGTGCGGGTTGAAAAGGCCACGCATCCGCAAGGCGGATTGAAACCCGAAGCACTCGCGTCACGCCGATCTCCCGCGTGAGTTGAAAAGGCCACGCATCCGCAAGGCGGATTGAAACCCGGGACCGGGCAACGGCATGGTGCTGTGGGAGATCCAGGTTGAAAAGGCCACGCATCCGCAAGGCGGATTGAAACCTCTGGGCCGGCGTCGGCTTAGTCGCGGTGGCCGCGCTGGTTGAAAAGGCCACGCATCCGCAAGGCGGATTGAAACATTTTGAGCACCTACGGCCCAGATCTCCCCTGGCCCGTTGAAAAGGCCACGCATCCGCAAGGCGGATTGAAACGAGCACCACCTGTTGGTGCCCGACGAGCGCCTCGACCAGGTTGAAAAGGCCACGCATCCGCAAGGCGGATTGAAACGCTCGTCAAGCACCTCGACGTTGACCCCGGGTGGAGTTGAAAAGGCCACGCATCCGCAAGGCGGATTGAAACCCGGATACTGGCCTCTGGCGTCGCATCGCCGAGGCCGTTGAAAAGGCCACGCATCCGCAAGGCGGATTGAAACTGAAGTCGCACCGCGCATCGATCTCGACGTTTCGCCGTTGAAAAGGCCACGCATCCGCAAGGCGGATTGAAACCACTACGTTGCACTCGAACCAGACGGCCATTGCGCAGTTGAAAAGGCCACGCATCCGCAAGGCGGATTGAAACATCGGGGCGTTTGTGTTTTCGGGTCATTCGCGCGGAGCCGGGTTGAAAAGGCCACGCATCCGCAAGGCGGATTGAAACGAGACCGCCGCCGCCAGCGCGTCCACTTTGCTCCAGAGTTGAAAAGGCCACGCATCCGCAAGGCGGATTGAAACGTTCTCTCTGACCAGCTCGCTGAGCACCATGAGGATGGTTGAAAAGGCCACGCATCCGCAAGGCGGATTGAAACACCGATCGCACCGGCGACCGCCCGGCGCCGCTCCTGGTTGAAAAGGCCACGCATCCGCAAGGCGGATTGAAACCGCGCCCACCACGTCAAACGCCCACTCCCCCGCCCAGGTTGAAAAGGCCACGCATCCGCAAGGCGGATTGAAACCATTCCTGACCTCCTTCGTCACCTACCAGCGCCACGTTGAAAAGGCCACGCATCCGCAAGGCGGATTGAAACCGGGCGGCGCTCGCGGAGGGCATCCGCGGTGCCGGCCGTTGAAAAGGCCACGCATCCGCAAGGCGGATTGAAACGGCGCCGCCCTGGGCATACGCAACGCCGCTCCCCGGTTGAAAAGGCCACGCATCCGCAAGGCGGATTGAAACCACAGCGAAATGATGAATTTCGCGGCGACGTAGACGGTTGAAAAGGCCACGCATCCGCAAGGCGGATTGAAACGGGTCTTCCCCCGCGCGACCGTTGCGCGCGCAACCATCGTGTTGAAAAGGCCACGCATCCGCAAGGCGGATTGAAACTCTCAGCGTGGCTGGGGCGGTGGAGCTGGCGGAGGTTGAAAAGGCCACGCATCCGCAAGGCGGATTGAAACGACGAGGCCGTGCCGGTGGAGGATCGGCGGTCGCCGTTGAAAAGGCCACGCATCCGCAAGGCGGATTGAAACCAGTACCTTAACAAGTCGTTCGGTTCGGTCGCCCGCGTTGAAAAGGCCACGCATCCGCAAGGCGGATTGAAACCTCGCCGGGGAAGAGGAAGCTCAGGAAGAGGAGGGAGTTGAAAAGGCCACGCATCCGCAAGGCGGATTGAAACGTCGGTCAGGCGGATGACGGCGCTGAGGTCTACCGCAGTTGAAAAGGCCACGCATCCGCAAGGCGGATTGAAACAACAGAATCCTGGCAGTGGGATCGTCCAACGCGGCCCGTTGAAAAGGCCACGCATCCGCAAGGCGGATTGAAACCGTTGACTCCCTGGATGAGCTGGCTGCCGTCTTCCAGGTTGAAAAGGCCACGCATCCGCAAGGCGGATTGAAACAACTCACGCACCTCGAGGACGCGCCCATAGGCGACCGTTGAAAAGGCCACGCATCCGCAAGGCGGATTGAAACAGCGCACCCTTGACAACCCGCCGGGCCGCCGTATCCTGGTTGAAAAGGCCACGCATCCGCAAGGCGGATTGAAACAGCTTCGGTCTGCCGCTGACTACGAGTGTTTCCTCGGTTGAAAAGGCCACGCATCCGCAAGGCGGATTGAAACATCCTTTCATATATCAGGACGTCATACGTTCGGACCCGAAGTTGAAAAGGCCACGCATCCGCAAGGCGGATTGAAACTGTATACATACGCGATGCAGAGCCGCAACCCCCACGGGTTGAAAAGGCCACGCATCCGCAAGGCGGATTGAAACGATCCGGCACAGGTACGTTCCGGGGGTGGTCCACCGGGTTGAAAAGGCCACGCATCCGCAAGGCGGATTGAAACAGCAGAACTGGCAATTGTGGGCCGGGATATCGAGCGTTGAAAAGGCCACGCATCCGCAAGGCGGATTGAAACGTTAGGTTGCCGATAAGCAATGATATTTATTCACCAGTTGAAAAGGCCACGCATCCGCAAGGCGGATTGAAACATCGCTCCGGGACGACCCCGCGCTTAACGCGCATCGTTGAAAAGGCCACGCATCCGCAAGGCGGATTGAAACCCAAGTGGATACCCTGCTCGACGGGTTGTCTGGCCCGTTGAAAAGGCCACGCATCCGCAAGGCGGATTGAAACCTTTGACTTGCTCGACAACCCGTCAGCGCGCACTGGTTGAAAAGGCCACGCATCCGCAAGGCGGATTGAAACGCACAAGGCCGTGCTACCGGCAATCGCCCGCCACTTCCGTTGAAAAGGCCACGCATCCGCAAGGCGGATTGAAACTGAACTCTGTCACCTTCGCTCGGCCGCTGAGCGCGAGTTGAAAAGGCCACGCATCCGCAAGGCGGATTGAAACCCCCCGGGTACGTTTCTGTTCCCCTTATCGTGATCGTGGTTGAAAAGGCCACGCATCCGCAAGGCGGATTGAAACGCTTACCTGCTTCACGAATAGCTCTACCACTTGCATGTTGAAAAGGCCACGCATCCGCAAGGCGGATTGAAACCTCCTTTCTCCACGCCGATCCCGCGCCGCTCGCGGGTTGAAAAGGCCACGCATCCGCAAGGCGGATTGAAACTCTGCTTTGCGATTACCTGGTTGTCTCTGCACCCGGTTGAAAAGGCCACGCATCCGCAAGGCGGATTGAAACGACCAGCAGGATGACGGCGCTGAGGTCTACCGCAGTTGAAAAGGCCACGCATCCGCAAGGCGGATTGAAACTATTGAAGAGGCAGCTCGGCAACTCTGGGGAGTTGGTTGAAAAGGCCACGCATCCGCAAGGCGGATTGAAACCTTGTGTTTTAGGTAGGGGGTATGGGGGAGGATTGGTTGAAAAGGCCACGCATCCGCAAGGCGGATTGAAACCTAATTAGGGAAAGGCTTGTCTGCGCCAGTGCCGCGTTGAAAAGGCCACGCATCCGCAAGGCGGATTGAAACGTCGAGCTATCCGCGCCGACCGTGCGCTCCATCCTGGTTGAAAAGGCCACGCATCCGCAAGGCGGATTGAAACCTCATCGTCGTCCTCGAACACATCCCATCCTAGGCCGTTGAAAAGGCCACGCATCCGCAAGGCGGATTGAAACCTCACGCATCTCCGCGTCCCCGTCGTTGCCGCTCACGTTGAAAAGGCCACGCATCCGCAAGGCGGATTGAAACGGTGGCGCAGTCCGCATCGCGGATGTCATCGCGCCGCCGGTTGAAAAGGCCACGCATCCGCAAGGCGGATTGAAACGCCTATGTGCCGCCGGCTACGGCGCCCGCATGCCGAGTTGAAAAGGCCACGCATCCGCAAGGCGGATTGAAACTGAAGTCGCACCGCGCATCGATCTCGATGTTTTTCCCAGTTGAAAAGGCCACGCATCCGCAAGGCGGATTGAAACACTGATGACCGATTTCGGACGGTCGCCCAGAAGCGTAGTTGAAAAGGCCACGCATCCGCAAGGCGGATTGAAACGAAGACGACCCCTATTTCCAGGACATGGCTCCCTGGTTGAAAAGGCCACGCATCCGCAAGGCGGATTGAAACCCGCATTGGCAACCTCTTTCGGGCTCTGCCCCGCCAGTTGAAAAGGCCACGCATCCGCAAGGCGGATTGAAACTGTCTGAGCGACGTCGTCCGGGTCGTATCGACTCGTTGAAAAGGCCACGCATCCGCAAGGCGGATTGAAACCGAGCGTCCATCGCTCCTCCTCCTCCTCCCCAGTGGAGGTTGAAAAGGCCACGCATCCGCAAGGCGGATTGAAACCGGCACCTGGTCCCCCAGCGCATCGCGCACATCGGACGTTGAAAAGGCCACGCATCCGCAAGGCGGATTGAAACGAGCTCATCCTCGACGCGGCGCCGCCGGAGGGGGAGGGTTGAAAAGGCCACGCATCCGCAAGGCGGATTGAAACACCGAACGTAGCCGGCCAGGCCGAGCGCAGCCGACCAGTTGAAAAGGCCACGCATCCGCAAGGCGGATTGAAACTATATGGTGGTGCTGCTCAGGCTAGACGGCCGCGGGCGTTGAAAAGGCCACGCATCCGCAAGGCGGATTGAAACAACGCGATGATTGGCATCATCTAGGCTTGGCGCGCGGTTGAAAAGGCCACGCATCCGCAAGGCGGATTGAAACGCGGGCGCAACCATGGCGAGCCCGACCGTTGCGCGCGGTTGAAAAGGCCACGCATCCGCAAGGCGGATTGAAACGCGGGCAAAATCGTTGCGCGCGCAACGATTGAGGCTGGTTGAAAAGGCCACGCATCCGCAAGGCGGATTGAAACCAGCGGGTTGGTGGTGGGGCCCACGCCGCAGACGTGGTGTTGAAAAGGCCACGCATCCGCAAGGCGGATTGAAACTGTCGCCGAAGTGCCAGACGGGGTAGGAGCTGCTCTGTTGAAAAGGCCACGCATCCGCAAGGCGGATTGAAACCCTACCTTTCTTCAATCGTCGGGGCTACAACGCACTGTTGAAAAGGCCACGCATCCGCAAGGCGGATTGAAACGAGGTTAAGCATCGAGTTGGCGTGGAAAGAGCCGAAAGTTGAAAAGGCCACGCATCCGCAAGGCGGATTGAAACTATTCGAGAAGCGACTCGGCAACTCTGGGGGGGCGTGTTGAAAAGGCCACGCATCCGCAAGGCGGATTGAAACTGCGCAACAGCGCCCCGACGCCCCTATCGTTGCTCATGTTGAAAAGGCCACGCATCCGCAAGGCGGATTGAAACCTCAGTCGAGGGTCCATCGCTCCTCCTCCTCCTCCGTTGAAAAGGCCACGCATCCGCAAGGCGGATTGAAACGCGGGCTCTCCTCCCGGCCTGCTTCTTGCGCTCAATGTTGAAAAGGCCACGCATCCGCAAGGCGGATTGAAACTCCGACACTCTGTGCGCCCTGCGCCGCGGAGCGGCGGTTGAAAAGGCCACGCATCCGCAAGGCGGATTGAAACCACCACGGCACCCCCGCAGGGATGACGAGGCGTTCCTGGTTGAAAAGGCCACGCATCCGCAAGGCGGATTGAAACTTACTATTCCACACCCGAAGAATGGCGCGACCTGGTTGAAAAGGCCACGCATCCGCAAGGCGGATTGAAACCTACCCCATGATTCCCCGGGAACGTTTTCCATGACGTTGAAAAGGCCACGCATCCGCAAGGCGGATTGAAACCGCACGACGGAGGAAGCACGTATTATGACGTGCTGGGTTGAAAAGGCCACGCATCCGCAAGGCGGATTGAAACCTGGATGCGGGCGCGTATGCGCACATGAGATCCGGGGTTGAAAAGGCCACGCATCCGCAAGGCGGATTGAAACCAATGACTGAGGTCGATCGCATCACTGCGTGGGAACAGTTGAAAAGGCCACGCATCCGCAAGGCGGATTGAAACTTCAGATTCCGGTAGTCTGTCCTTCACAATTGCCAGGGTTGAAAAGGCCACGCATCCGCAAGGCGGATTGAAACGTTGCGGGGATCGGTCACCCACCACGTCTGCGGCGTCGTTGAAAAGGCCACGCATCCGCAAGGCGGATTGAAACGCACCACTGGGCGGCCGCTCAGGCGTCTAGCCTGAGTTGAAAAGGCCACGCATCCGCAAGGCGGATTGAAACGCGACGCAGCCCCTCTCCGAGGTTCGCACCGCCGAAGTTGAAAAGGCCACGCATCCGCAAGGCGGATTGAAACCCTCCGGCCCTCCCGGCTCCGCGCGAATGACCCGAGTTGAAAAGGCCACGCATCCGCAAGGCGGATTGAAACCCTGGCATGGTTGTCTCCCAAGCATCGGACCGCCACGTTGAAAAGGCCACGCATCCGCAAGGCGGATTGAAACTCCGACGCCAGATCCCACAGATGGCGCGCTTTGCGGGTTGAAAAGGCCACGCATCCGCAAGGCGGATTGAAACGGGGCTTGGACAAGTAGGGGTGACCCCGCCCCACTATTGTTGAAAAGGCCACGCATCCGCAAGGCGGATTGAAACGAGTCGAAAGGAGGGAAGACATGAAGGAGGCAAAGAGTTGAAAAGGCCACGCATCCGCAAGGCGGATTGAAACCGCGCGCGGCAGAGGGCAATTTCACGGATCGATGCGGTTGAAAAGGCCACGCATCCGCAAGGCGGATTGAAACGTCGTGGAGACGCCCGGCAAGCACTGGTGGCTCACCGGTTGAAAAGGCCACGCATCCGCAAGGCGGATTGAAACGGTAGCGAGCGCGGGGCGCGGCCTGGCCGCGTCCCGTTGAAAAGGCCACGCATCCGCAAGGCGGATTGAAACGAGGTGCTGGACGAGCTCCCCGAGGGCGCGTCCATGTTGAAAAGGCCACGCATCCGCAAGGCGGATTGAAACCTGGGCAGCGCATCGCCGCGGTCGTGGCGGGCGGCGGTTGAAAAGGCCACGCATCCGCAAGGCGGATTGAAACCGCGGCGGGAGTGGCTCAGCGGCCTGGTTGTCGGGCCGTTGAAAAGGCCACGCATCCGCAAGGCGGATTGAAACTCTCGCCTGTCATGCGGGCTGGGACTGCGACAACCGTTGAAAAGGCCACGCATCCGCAAGGCGGATTGAAACTGGACCAGATCCCGGACCTCCTCCAGGTTGTCGCAGTCGTTGAAAAGGCCACGCATCCGCAAGGCGGATTGAAACCATAGCGGACGTGGAAGAGATTCGGCGTCGGGTGAAGTTGAAAAGGCCACGCATCCGCAAGGCGGATTGAAACTGCGCGCGTGGGCGCGTGGGCGCGTAGGCGCGTAGGGTTGAAAAGGCCACGCATCCGCAAGGCGGATTGAAACGCTCGTAAGAGCAACGTGCATCGTAAATGCCTCCCGGTTGAAAAGGCCACGCATCCGCAAGGCGGATTGAAACTCCTCGGCTGGAATGCCGAGGTATGTTTTGATGTCGTGTTGAAAAGGCCACGCATCCGCAAGGCGGATTGAAACGGGCGAGACGATGCGCGACGCGCATCTGTGGCTGACGGTTGAAAAGGCCACGCATCCGCAAGGCGGATTGAAACGCAGGCGAGAACGTTGCGCCTGCAACCATCGCAGCGGGTTGAAAAGGCCACGCATCCGCAAGGCGGATTGAAACCTACGTGGAGTGGATTAGCTGGCGCACTGCCGTGGCGTTGAAAAGGCCACGCATCCGCAAGGCGGATTGAAACTGGATCTGTGGAGGGCGACGCTGGCGACGCTAGGCGCGTTGAAAAGGCCACGCATCCGCAAGGCGGATTGAAACCGCGCGCGGCCGCGCGCGCCTCCCGCTTTGCCTGCTTGTTGAAAAGGCCACGCATCCGCAAGGCGGATTGAAACTGCGGACACGAGCGTACACCGCTGCGATTCCGTCCCGTTGAAAAGGCCACGCATCCGCAAGGCGGATTGAAACGGTGGCCGCGGTGTGCACATACGCGGCGCGATACGCCGTTGAAAAGTATCCTCTCCATAATCGCTGGAAGGCTCGGTGACAAGCCAGCGAAGGTCTGGTAGACTTTCCACTATGCAGCTTCCCGATGTCAACCTTGATGCCATCTCCGACCCCGCAATCC
>Ga0308389_1002153_pt1 | contig 12591 bp, 14 predicted proteins | sample Hotspr2Sample148_FD_202362 | JGI IMG/M metagenome (GOLD analysis project Ga0308389, IMG submission 202362) | Hot spring phototrophic mat microbial communities from Mushroom Spring, Yellowstone National Park, Wyoming, United States - 20040719_148 ... | reverse complement strand
GATGTTGTTGCCTCTGCAATACTTGACAGACTTTTACATCATTGTTATCCTTTTTTAATACAAGGAAAATCATTTAGAATGAAGAATTTTAATGATAAATAATGTATATTAGGGTGGGTCAATTTTGCTGAGAAAAGTGGGTCAATTTTGAGCGGGAATTTACAATTTTACTAAAGAAATTCTTAAAACATCTTTTACGAAATGGGAAGAGATAATTCACTCGGCTAAAAATTTTTTTAAACAAATCACTTCAAAATTCAACTTTGGTATCGACCCTATGAATGACTTCTCGGTGAGTTTTGATTGGAATGAAGTTAAAAAATCACCAGATGACATTCTTAACTTACCAGAAGCAATTAGTAAAAAGAAAAAATTAAAAATTATTGTTTGCCTTGATGAATTTCAGAACATAGCCTTTTTCGATGATTCTCTTGCATTTCAAAAAAAATTACGTGCACACTGGCAGCATCATAAAATTGCATCTTATTGTCTTTATGGAAGCAAAAGACATATGATGACAGAGTTATTTGAAAATAAATCAATGCCGTTTTATAAATTTGGTAATGTTATGTTCCTTGAAAAAATTTCCCAATCATATTGGATAGAATTTATAACTAAGAGTTTTGAAAAAACTAAAAAGCATATAAAGAAAGAAGTAGCAGTAAAAATATCAGAACTAATGGAGAACCATCCTTACTTTGTACAACAATTAGCTCACACTGCTTGGGACCTAACTCATAAAATTTGTACAGAGAAAGAATTAAATTTAGCTATCGATAAGTTGCTTAATCAGCATACAATATTGTTTCAAAGAGAAGTCGATAATATCACAAATAATCAGATAAACTTTCTCAAAGCACTATGTAAGAATGTAAAACATTTTAGTTCAGCCGAAACTTTAATTGAATATAAATTAGGCTCTTCTGGAAATGTAAATCGCATTAAAGAATCTTTGAAGAAAAAAGAAATATTAGACATAACGCCTGGCAATATTGAGTTTATTGATCCGCTATTTAAGCTCTGGTTCATCAATATTTATTTAAGGATATAATTTGCCTTTTTGCTAATCAAACTCTCACTTCAAATTACAAAGCTGCAAGGTTTAATCTCTTTTAATATAATCTTGTAAACATCATTTTCTTTCAAACCAAACTGAGACTAATTTGCTTCAAAAGTAATTCGATCTTCTCACGCTATTTCGATTACTTGGGATATATCTTTAAGGAAAAGTTTTTATTTACAATTCTTTAGGTTCTATGTCAGGTTTTGCGTAAGATAATCTTGCAATCCTTTTAGTTTCGTGATAAGTATCTAATCCGCTTATGGTAATTGTATTAACTTTTTCAATATCAACAAATCCGTCTTCGCCAATAATGCTATCTGGAAGAATTACTTCAAAAATTTCTCCAACTATAAAAATTGTTCCATTAAATTTTATTTCGTGTTCTTCAACATAACGACAACCGATTTTTATTAATGATTCTTTGACATAAGGTGCTTTTATTGAATCGCTATATTCAGGTGTGAAACCACACGCATCAAATTCAGATACATCCTTAGGATATCTTGCTGATGTTTGGTGTGCTTTCTTTAAAATATCGCTGTTGATATGATTGATGGTGAAGTATTTTGTTTCTTTAATGTTCACATAGGTATGTCTTTCGACTGAAATTGGACGCATTAAAAATCCTATTGCAGGAGGATTTGCACCCACATGAATAATAGAGCTAAATATTGCAAGATTAGTTTTTTCATCTTTGGAAATTGTTCCAATCAAGTTGGCACTTTTAAAGCCAGCGAGAGAATTGACAAAATTAACCCTGTAAAATTTTTCAAATTTTAAAATATCTTCGTTTGTTATTTTCATTTTGCCCTGTTCAAATTAAATTTTATAACAACTTTACAGATGAAATTCCGCCATCAATTTTAATTATTTGTCCAGTGATAAATCCAGATTTTTCTGATAACAAAAACTCGACTGCTTGAGCAATCTCCTCTGCGCTTCCAATTCGTTTTAATGGATGTCTTTTTTCCGATACTTTAATTTTTGCTTCATTGTTCAATAGTTTATCTGCAAGTGGCGTATTTGTAATTGAAGGGGCAATACAATTTACTCGAATGTCAGGAGCGAATTCAGCTGCGAGTGTGCGTGTTAAACCTTCAACAGCACCTTTTGAAGCAGCAATAGATGCGTGATAAGGCATTCCTGTTTGTACTGCAACTGTGCTGAATAAAACTATACTTGACTTTCCAGCTGATTTTAAATTATTAAAGTATTTGTTTATAACTTTTACAGCACCAAGAACATTAACTTCAAAATCGTTTTGAAAGTCTTCTAACTTTAAACTTTTCAAAGGTTTTAAGTTTATTGTCCCAGGACAGTAAACAAGTCCATCGATCGACTCGTCAATTTGTGGAAATTCTTCAGCTGACTTAGTTACATCTACAGAATGAAAATAGACATTTATTAATCCATCAAGATTTTTATAAGTTCTGCTCAAAACAATAACGCGATTCTGATTGCTTAAAATTTTTGTGGTTTCTAAACCAATGCCTGAAGTTCCACCGACGACTAAAAATGTTTTCAAAATATCCTCCTTATAATTTTATTTTGATTACAATTCCAGCTCCGTTTGAGAGAAAAGTTTCTAAATGTGGATAAAGATTTATGTTTGCAACATTCTGGTGAATTAAAAATAGAGTTACATCAAATAATAAAAGAAAACTTCCTTGGAGAATTAAACTGTTTCCATAACCTCGAAACAGATCTTGTTTTGAAGAATTTCTTGCTCTTTCTTTTAAATATAGTCCAGCGGTAATATAGGCAACATCTAATCCTGCATTCAGAAGTAGAAAATTTTGTAATGAATTGAAGTCTTTAATTATTTCCACATTTGACAAATTAGTAGGATTAGAGTTTATCGCATTAAAATATCCAAAAGATGCAATGCCTAAATTCACAACATTCCACATTGCATTAAACTGATGAAAATATTTTGTTTCACCATTTAGTCTAAAGTTATAAATAGAACCGATAATAATATTCCCTAAAGCCCAAGAACCAAGAATTATCATAGCATTTTTATTTATCATCATTTTTTTCGAGTCAAAATCCTGTAATGAAGCGTGGGATTGAGAATATACTGATATGGAAAAGAATAATACGATTGAATAAAAAAATTTCTTAGTAAACTCTTTACTCATAATCATATCTCTCTAACAACTTATTCACATTCATGGTTCAAATAATAAAAATAATTCTATAAAGATTAAATAAAATAATTTTTACAGGTTAAATAAATCAGACATCAAATCAATTGAGATTTATTAAATATTACTTGATTTACCGTATTGATTATGTAAAAAGATTAAATTAAATCAATTCAAGAACTTTAAAGGTAGTATTTTGTATTTATAATGATATTGAATTAATTTTTCGAGGTTTCCAATAATTATATCATTATTTAAAGATTTTTTTATTAAAATCTAATTTTTTTTAGGGATATAATTTTTCTATAATAAAAGTGTTGTGATATAATTGGGCGTTGTTAAAACAAAACTTAAATTATAATTGAGAGTTATTCTTGAAAAATACTTTTTATAAAGTTAAATTCATCTTCGGACAAAGGTTTTTCAGCACAGGAGAGATTGGCTTTAACTTGTTCTAAATTTCTGAAGCCTGGTATAACTGCACCAACTTGTTTGTAATGTAGCAAATATTGTAAAGCTGCTCGTGCAAGTTCATCAATTGAAGAGCCAAATTTTTCTTTAAGTTTTTTAATTTTAGGTTCGATTTTAGAAAGATATTCTGGTTTAAATCTTTCTGAATTTGCTCGATGGTCACCAAATTCAAAAGTAGGTGGATTATTAGAACTATATTTACCAAGAAGAATTCCTTGAGCAAGAGGTCCAAATGCGATAAATGAAATTTGATATTCATCTAACAATTTTCTTGTTGGGGAATCTTCTTTGAGGAATCTATCATCAATTGCGCTTGCAAAACTTTGAATTACATCAGGTTTGACTTTTGGTATAAGTTTAATAAAATCTTCGTGTTTATATGCAGATTGTCCAATCAATCTAATTTTACCTTCATCTTTAAGTTTGCACATAACTTCAATAGCATCATCAAGATATTCATCATTTTCACCGAAATAGCCGTGATGGAAATAGTAAATATCAATGTAATCCCGATTGAGATTTATTAATGATTGCTCACATTGATGTCTAATGTGAGTTGGTTCATATGCATTTGCAGCTGTTCCTTTGAACCATCCTACTTTTGAAGCAATGATGAAGTTATTTGTGCGTTTGCCTAATATTTTAGCTAGCATTCTTTCTGCCCGTCCATTACCATATACGTCAGCATTATCAAAATGATTAACGCCATTATCTATAGCGAAATAAATTGCTTCAGCTATTTCATTTTCATCTACATTTGCCCACCCGTTGGGTACGCCATCAACCCAATTTAATCCCCCCATTGTCCAACAACCAAGACTAATTTCTGATACTTCTATGTTTGTTTTACCAAGTTTTCTATACTTCATTTTTATCATTAATTTTAATTCGATAATGAAATATTAAGAAAAAATCCTATTGAAAAAATGAAAAAAAATAAATTTTTATTTTAGAAATAATTATTATTTTTCAAAATAAATGATATTTCCTTATGAAATTATTAGCCCTAATTATTTTATTTTGCAATCTGATTTACCCTTTTGATGATAGGATATTAACAAAAATTAATAAACTTAAAAATCTTGTAGAAACTTCAAACGGGCTGAAAAAACTTGAATATTATGTTGATTTGTTAGAATATTTAGTCAAAACTAAGCCAAATAAAGCACTATTAGAAAAAGATATAATACTCTCATTAAGTGACTCCCTTAAAGAGCAGTTATTTAAACCGAAAATCTATCTATCTATTGGAAAAATTTATGACATATATAACACTTATGATACTGTATTAATCAATTACCGCAAGGGTTTACAAATTGCTGAATATATTAGAGATAGTTTAAGCATTGCCAATTTTTGGGTTCAAATAGGTAAAATACATACCTCTATTGGTGAATTTGATACTGCACTTACTTATTTCGATAAAGCTTTGGAAATTGCTGATCGTAATAATTACAACAAAGTAAAAGCTTTATCTTTTAATTATCTTGGAATAATAAATTATTTCACAAATAATTTAACAGAAGCTGAAGAATTAACATTAAAAGGTTTAGCTTTATCTGAAAAAGAGAATTTTTATAAAGGTAAATCTCTTGCAAATGAACATCTTTGTATTATCAAAATTAAACAAAAAAAATTTCAAGAAGCGTTAAATTACAATAATAACTCCTATAAAATTTCTTTAGAAAATGATGATATTGTTAATATCCCTGCTGTTTTTTACAATTTTTCAATTATATACAACTTATTAGGTGAATATGATAAGGCAATTGAATATTCATTTAAAGCTTTGGATATAGAAAAATCATTTAATAACTCAAAAGGACAAGCGAATGAATTTGTTATGATAGGTAGGATACTTCAAAATAAGGGAGATTTTGATGGTTCGAAAAAATATCTTCATAAAGCATACGAAATTTATAAGGAATTAAAATCATTACGTCATCTAATTTTTGTTTTAAGAGCATTATCAAGCGCTTATGAAATCACAGGGAATTATAAAACTAGCTCTACTTTACTTCAAAGAACTTACAACATATAATGATTCAATGTTTAATGAGAAAGTTAAAAGAGAAGTTGCTCTTTCAAACACAAAAAGAAGTCTAAAAGAAAAAGAAGAGAAAATAGCCTTACTTGAAAAAACTAACGAACTTAATAAGTCAGTTCAGAGATATTTAACTTTTATTATATTTTTTACACTTTTTTCATTTTTTATTATTTCAATACTATATCTTAAAATTCTAAAATCCAGAGAAGAAACATTAAAGATTAATGAAAATTTAGTTAAACTTAATAATGAAAGACAAAAATTTTTCTCAATTATTTCTCACGATCTTAAAAGCCCATTATTAGGAATATTAGGTTTAATTGAAATTATTAAGGAAAAACTTTCCTATTCTGATAATGATGAAATTAAATCTATGTTTAATAAGTTAGAAAATGCTGTTAATAATCAATTCAAATTAGTTGAAAATCTTTTAAGTTGGAGTAGTTTACAAACAGAGAGAATACAAAAAAAACCTGTTAAAATAGATCTAAATCGACTAATAGATGAAGTAGCAGAAACACTAAGTAGTTTTGCAAATCGAAAATCAATAGAGATTATTAAAGAATTTGAAAATGGAATAACAGTTTATGCCGATAGAGATATGATATTTTCAGCTTTAATGAACCTTGTTTCTAATGCTATAAAATTCTCACATAAAAATTCTCAAATAATTATTATCAGCAAAAAAATGAATGAAGATTTTGATATAATCGAAATTAGAGATTTCGGTTTGTGGATTAAAGAAGAATATAAGGATAAAGTTTTTAGCATTTCTCATAATATTTCAACAGAAGGCACTGAAAAAGAAAAAGGTACTGAATTAGGATTAATATTAGTAAAAGAAATGATAGAAAGAAATAATGGAGAAATTGATTTTACAAGTCAAGAAAATGTTGGGACAAGTTTTAGAGTTATTTTACCAATTTCAAAGAATTAAATTACTTTAACTCGTGAGATTCTTCATCATACTTCCCTTTAAGTTCATCAATATGAGTTTTATCCCATATAGGTACTTTATCAAAATATGCGGCTTTGCCAATTATATGAGCTGCGACTGGAGCAGTTAAAAATAAGAAAATAATTATTGCAATTGAACGAACTATTATTCCCAAATCCCCCCAAAAAAATGAAGTTCCAATTAAAACTAATCCAATTCCCAGCGTCGAAGCTTTTGTAGTGGCAGACATTCTTGTAAATAAATCTGGCATTCTGATTATGCCGATTGCTGAAACGAGAATTAATAAAGCACCAAGTAATATTAAAATCCCGCTGACCAATTCAATCATTTTCTTGTCCTCCTTTCCAGGTAAAATGAGAAAGCTACTGTTCCTAAAAAAGAAATAAGAGCAAATATTATTCCGACATCTAAAAATTTAATTGAACCAGTTTGCAATGAATAAACTGCTATAAATGCTATTGCATTTGAAGTAAGTAAATCTAATGCTACAATTCTATCTTCGGTCGATGGTCCTGCCAAAATTCTATAAAAAATTATTATCAAAGAAAATCCGATTAAACCTATAGCTATCTGAATTGATAATTCAATAAAACTCATCTCAAAACCTCTAATAATCGTTTTTCAAGACCGTTTTTTATATCATTCCTAAAACTTTCAGCATCTTTCACATAAAGTCCGTGGACATAAAGAGTTTTATTGTCTTTTGAGACATCGAGACTCAGAGTACCAGGAGTTAAAGTTAATAAATTTGCTAATAGTGTAATTTCAATATCTGTCTTTGCATCAAGTGGAATTGCAACAATTCCTGGCCTCATATAATCTTTAGGAGTAATTATGTCGTATGCAACTATCATATTAGCCTTTAAGAGTTCTTTAATAAAGTAAAAAACAAATTTCACTGCAACAGGAATTTTATTAAAATATTTCGAGCCACCTAAAGCCGTTTGTGAAAACCAGAGAATAATATAAGAAATAATAATTCCTTCAATTAATGTTTCAGCGTTGGGTTCACCACTTAATAAAACCCATGATAACGCAAGTAGAATATTTAATAAGAAATGATTCACTTTAACCCAAGCACAGAATTTTTATATATCGAATTATCTATTAATTGATTTGCAGCATTATTAGCAAATTCAAAAAATGGTTGCGAGTAAAGTCCAATTATTATTGTTATTAGAGCAAGAACAATAATAGGGCATAACATCATAAATCTCTTATAAAGTGTTGAATTAGCATATTCGTTATTTTGAAAATTATTAAACTTATTAGATTCATTTTTCCAAAAAACTTCATTCCATATTTTAGTCATAGAGAACAATGTAAGTAATCCTACAAACAATGCTACACCGACCAATAAATATTGACTTTTTTCAATTCCTGATTTAATTACAATGAACTTTGCCCAGAATCCCGATAAAGGTGGAATTCCAGCCAAAGAGAATGCGGGAATAAAGAATAACAATGATATCATCGGATTAGTTTTATAAATACCGCCTAACTCGTCAAGTAAATAAGAGCCTTTTATCTTTTTTACTATTCCGCTTACAAAGAATAAATTAGTTTTAACAATTATATGATGAATTATATAAAAAACTGACCCTGCAATTGCCAATGGTGAATATAAAGAAAGTCCCATAATCATATAGCCAATTTGGCTGATTATATGAAAAGAAAGAATTTTGCGAAAATCATTTTGGACTGCTGCGCCTAATACTCCTGTTAACATAGTTAGAGCAGAGGAAACTAACAAAATTGAATGAGTAAATTCCACATTGTGAGTAAAAATGATTGTAAAAAATCTTATAAGAGAATAAACACCAACCTTAGTTAAAAGTCCGGCAAAAATTGCTGAAACAACGACTGGAGGTGTATGATAAGATGCAGGAAGCCAAAAAAACATAGGGAAAATAGCAGCCTTAATCCCAAAAGCAGCCATAAACAAAATAGAAATTACATCAACTAATTCTTTTTGTTTTATAATTGGAATTTTTTGTGCAAGGTCTGCCATATTTAATGTGCCCGCCAAACCATACAATAAACCAACCGCAGCTAAAAAAATTGAAGACGCAAGTAGATTTAATGTAACATATTTAATCGCACCTTCTAATTGAGCTTTTTTACCACCCAAAGCTAACAACACAAATGAGGAGATTAACATCACCTCGAACCAGACATATAAATTAAAAACATCCCCTGTAAGAAATGCACCATTTATTCCCATTAACAAGAATTGAAGCAAAGGATAATAAAGATATTTCTCTCTATAAGGATCAATTGTTCCAATCGAATACATTGCAGTTACGAATCCTATAATAGCAGTGATTACAACCATAATTGCAGAGAGAAAATCTGAAACCATTACAATTCCAAATGGGGCATACCAACCACCCACATAAAGGCTGATGATTTTATTTTCATTCACTAAATAAAAAAGCCATAAAGAGATAATTAATGAAATAACAGAAGCAAATAAATTTATATATTTATGTAAAGAAATTTTATTCCACAAAAACAGCATTAAAATTGCAAAAAATAAAGGGGTTATTACTGGAAAGGTAACTATTTGCTCCAAATTTCACCTATCTAAATTAATCAGTAGATTTTAATTTATCTAAATCATCTGTACCTGCCGTTTGATATACCCTCTTAAACAAGACAATAGTAAAAGCTTGTACTCCAAAACTAATAACGATTGCAGTGAGAATTAATGCTTGAGGAAGTGGGTCAGCAAAAGGTTCTGATAATGTCTCTGAATCAAGTGGAATAAATGCAGGAAAACCTTTAACCAATCTTCCGATGCTAAAAATCAATAAATTAGCTGCGTGACTGAGAAAGAATAAACCAAAGATTACTTTAACAAGACTTCTACGTAATATCAAATATGTTCCTATTGCGTAAAATAAACCTATAATAAAGGCTATAATCATTATCATCATTTATCCTCCTCAGCTAAAGAGAAAATAATTTTTAAAGTTACTCCTAATACAAGAACATATACACCGATATCAAAAATAAATGGGGTACCTAGCTTACCAACAATTGGAAATTTTATATCTGACCAAATACCTGTCATAAAATTTTTACCCCAAAAAATTGAAGGTAATGAACTAAATAAAGCAATAGATAATCCAATGGCAATAAGTTTAATTGGTTCAAATTTAAGTAACCTTCGAGTTTCATCTACACCATTAGCTATAAAATAAAGTGCAAAAGCAGTAGCAGCAACCAAACCACCGACGAATCCACCACCAGGCTCGTTATGACCTCTCAAAAGAAGAAATAAAGAAAAAATTAATAATAATGGTAAAAGATATCTTGATGCAGTAGAAAATATTATAGAAAACATTATTCCTCCTTATCATCTAATCTTAATTTCAATAAAGCGTAAACTCCTAAAGCTGCAATCCCTAATACCGTTATTTCTCCAAGTGTATCCAATGCCCTAAAGTCAACTAAAATAACATTGACTATATTTCTTCCCTTACCTTCAGTAAAACTTTTTTGAGCATAAAAATTTTTTAATTCATAGGAAATTTCAACGGAGTTTACATATAGAACCATTAAAGTAATGAAAATTCCAACTGAGGCAGAGATTATTGTATCTCTAAGTTTCGTTGATAAATTGGAAAACTTTAAAAATCGTGGAAGCTTATAAAGGACTAAAACAAAAAGTATGACAGTTAATGTTTCAATTGCAATTGTAGTTAATGCTAAATCAGGCGCACTGAATATTATATAAAAAATCCCAACTATAAACCCCACTACTCCAAGTGCAATAATTGATTTAAGTCTTGAAATAGAAAAGACGACCATAAAAGCGGCCATAATAATTACTATAGAAATTGCAATCTCATAAATTGTTATTGAATAATCAAAAGGTAAATAAATTTTAAGTTTTGCATTAAAAAGAATATAAAAAGCTAAAAAAATAACTGAGACTATGATAGAAATTATGTAATTTCTTAAGTATCCATTTTGTAAAACTTTAGTTTGAAATTTTGCAAACGATAAAATACCTTCTATAAAATATTCATAACATTGCGAAGGTTTTAGAATAGGAATTAGTTTTATATTTTGAGTAATATAGTTATATTTTTCTCTTAATATATAAAGTAAAATTCCTAATGCTAAAGTTAACAGACTAAAAAATAGAACTACATTGAATCCCTGCCAGAGTTTTATTTTTAATATTAATTTTTCTGATAATATACTTAAAGATGATTGTTCAAGAAGTTTCCCCATAAAAAAATTTGGGAAAATTCCTGCCAATAATCCCAAAACTGCTAAAACTATAGGGCCTAAAAGCATTTTTAAATGTGCTTCGCGTGGAAGTTTTAGATTGGGGATTTTATAACTCCAGAAAGGTTTGAAACCAACATAAATAGTGATCATAACAATTAAAGCGTTAGAGATAATTGCGAATAAAATTAAAGTTAATCCCCAATTTTCTATTTCCAATATTGAAGCATAAACAGTTTCTTTCCCAATAAAACCAACAAGTGGAATAATTCCCATCATTGATAGCGAAGCAAAAACTGCAATGTAAGTTGATATGGGCATAAATTGTCTTAATCCACCAAGGTTAGAAACATCTCTTGTACCAGTATGATGATCAATAATACCTGCTACTAAAAATAAAGTTCCCTTGTAAAGAGAATGAGCAATCAAATAAATGAAAAATGCCTTTATAGCCAGTTTCGACCCAATCCCTAAAAGAAGTGTTAAAGTTCCAAGAACACTTAAAGTAGAATAAGCAAGTAATTTTTTAAGGTCATTTTGATTAAAAGACAATAATGCTGAAAAAAGCATTGTCAAAGTTCCAATCAATATAATTGTATTTTGCCATAAGTCAGTACCTCCAAGTGCATGGTTCAATCTTGCAATAAGATAAATTCCTGCTTTAACCATTGTAGCTGAATGTAAATATGCACTTACAGGAGTAGGTGCTTCCATCGCATTTGGTAACCAAAAATGAAATGGGAATTGTGCAGATTTCGTGAATGCTGCTAAAAGTATTAAAATTACTATAGCTGGATAAAAATCTGAGTTTCTAATCACATCATTTAAGTTGTAAAGGGATGAGATTTCAAAATTTCCAGATATTTGAGATAATAAAATAAATCCCGATAATAAAGCAAGACCTCCGGCTCCTGTTATAAATAATGCTTGCAAAGCGAATTTTCTGGATTTTTCTTTGTAATGCTTAAAACCTATAAGTAAATACGAACTTACACTTGTTAACTCCCAGAAAATAAATAATGTTATCATATTATCACTTGTAACTAAACCAATCATAGAGGTCATAAATAAACTAATGTAAACATAAAATCGATTAGTTTGCTGATAATCTTTCATATAAGTACCAGCATATAAAAACACTGCAGCACCAACTAAAGTAATTATTAAAACAAAAGTTAGGCTTAGTCCATCAAGTAAGAAAGTAAGATTTATTTCAAGGAAGGGTATCCATTCATTTGTTTCGAGTATTACTTTACCAGCAGCAATATCTTGATATTTACTCATAAAACTAATAAACATATATAATGGAAAAGTAACAGCAATCCAACCAAAATAATTCTTCAAAGGCTTGTAAATAAAAGCCGCCAGAAAAGATGCAAAAAATCCTATAATGATTAAATTTAGCATTAAAACTTATAAGTTTATTTATTGAAATTTAACAAATATTCGAATCTTAACCATAAAAACTATCACTAATTTAATTCAGTTCATTTAAATCTTATAAATAACAAAATATTAGAAATTTAAATACTAATTTAAGGGCATCTCTAAAAATTCAACCATTTTTATAAATTTTCATATCAGAAGGGGAAAAAATATAAAAGTTTCATAACATTGAATAAAATTAGTAAGTAATTATATAACTTTGTAAAAACCTTTACAA
>Ga0308389_1002146_pt1 | contig 12615 bp, 8 predicted proteins | sample Hotspr2Sample148_FD_202362 | JGI IMG/M metagenome (GOLD analysis project Ga0308389, IMG submission 202362) | Hot spring phototrophic mat microbial communities from Mushroom Spring, Yellowstone National Park, Wyoming, United States - 20040719_148 ... | reverse complement strand
CTGGACGTCTACAGCCACGTTCTGCCGCACATGCAGGAGGACGCGGCACGGCGGATGGCAGCGCTGCTGGAGGACAGCGGGGGCCACTTGGCCGCTGAACGGCACACTATAGGCACACAAGAGCCCGAGATGCAGGGTCACGGATATTCATAATCTGCTGATTAAAAGTGATTTCACTGCGAAACATGAAATTGTGATCGGTTGATGGCGAAACAAACCCCCGGAAGATACAAGAAGCCCGGCCCATGGAAACGGGCCGGGCTTTCCTGGTGCGCAAAATGAAGCTGCCGCGCGTTCCCTCCGCTCAAGCCACCTGGCTCGCCTTGTAGCGGGCCATGATCTGATGCATCTGGTCCTTCACATGAAGCTTCAGCTTCTTCAGCCGGTGCTCTTCCAGCTCGTCCTCAGGCGTGAGGTGGGGTTTCGACTCGATCGCCTCGATCAGCCGCTTGTACTCGGCGTGCTTTTCGGCAAGAGCCCGAAACTCCTCGTTGTGTTGCATGAGGTACTCCTTGAGTTGATCCTGGGTGAAGTTCTCCATGTGAATCGTTCTCCTTGTGAGTGGGGAGGTCCGCGCCTCGCCTCCTGGAGTGCGGGGGAGTGGCAAGGTGGCGCGGCGCAAGAACCGTTGCATCAGTGCTACCCGGCGGCGGGTGTCCGACAACCGCCGTCATCCTGAAACTAACACGTTTGAAATCTTCTTACAATCCCGCCTTCAGGGGACGGCCGGGCGCCTGGCGGGCGCCACGCGCGCCGGGGGTGGAAACAGCCGCGGCTCTGTTGTAAGAGAGGAAGTAGAGACGGGAGGTTCCGTATGCCTCACTATGTCTATGTCTGCAAGGACTGCAAGAAAGAGTTCGAGAAAGTGATGCACATGGACGAGCTCGGCAAGAAGAAGGTCGAGTGCCCGCACTGCGGCAGCACGAAGGTGGAACTGGCGGTGACCACCTTCTCCGCAGTGACCTCGAAGAAGAGCTGAGCCCGGCGGGGGGCGCCGCCGCTTGCGCCGGCGTCCCCCAGTCCCGCTCCGGCGGCAGCGGAGGGAAGACCCGCCGGGAAAAGAGGCCCGTTTCTGGAACAGCGAAGCGAGCGCAAGTTCCTTTTCCGGCCCGGCGGACGGGCCCAGGCGGTTCACCACCGCGGGACGACCCGCTTCCAGGCCGGGTCGACGCGCTTGCGCATTTCCTCCGCGTCATCCCGTTTCCGGTAAGGCAGCTTGCGGTACCGTTCTTCCAGCCGCGCGACCTGATCCCAGTCGATTTCGGCTCCGAGGCCGGGCCGATCGGGGATTCGAACCGAGCCGTGATCGAATTTCACCCGGCCGCCAGCGAGAATTTCGTCCTTTTCCTGCTGCCAGGGGTAATGCGTGTCGCAGGCGAATTTCATCCACGGCGTGGCGCAGCAGGAATGGGCCATGATGAGCAGGCTGAGGCCGAGGTGAGTGTTGGAATGCATCGACAGGCCCAGGCCGAGGTTTTCGCACAGATCCCCCAGCCGCTGGACGGCGCGGATGCCGCCCCAGTAATGCGGATCGGACAGAATCACCTGGGCGGCGCCGGTGCGCCATGCCGGCACGACGTGCTCGAAACCGGTGACGGCCACGTTGGAGGCCAGCGGAATGTCGGCGCCGGCTTTGAGAAGGCGGCGGCGCACCTCGGCCATCCCGTCGAGGCCGGCCGTCGGGTCCTCCAGGTAACCGCCGCCGGACAGCTCCTCTTTGAGCGCCAGCCCGACGCGCACGCTGGTTTCGACGCTCCAGGCGCAATTCGGGTCGATGCGGAGCGGGCAGGAAGGCCCGAATTCTTCGCGCAGCAGACGCACGGTGCGGATTTCCACCTCCGGCTCAAGCACGCCGCCCTTGAGCTTGATCTCGCGGAAACCGTAGCGGCCGATCATCTGGCGGCACTGCCGGACGATGGATTCCGGCGTCAGACACTCGCCATACTCGTCCACGCGAGCATCGGCGCCTTCACCGCCCCCGCCCGCGTGCTTGTAGAAGAGGTAGGCGGAAAACGGGGCGGCATCGCGGGCCCGCCCGCCCAGCAGGTCACACACCGGTTTGCCCACAGCCTTGCCGATGATGTCGAGGCAGGCGGCCTCGACGGCAGCAAAAGCCCGCCGCCGGGCGTCGGCGGGATTCTCGCCGGGGACGAGCCACGTTTGCGAGCGGTCCCCGCTGTTTTCTCCGGCGCCCCAGCGCATCCACAGCGCGTGAAGGGCGAACGGGTCCATGCCGAGCACGTGCTTGCGGATGGCCTCCAGGGCCGCTACCGAGCCTTCACCGCCATGCGCCTCGGCCGCGCCGGAAATGCCGTCGGTGGTTTCCAGCCGGATCACCGTGCGCAACGCGTAGGGTGCATGCAGGCCGTATGAGCTGCGCAGGGGCGGGTCAGCGACCGCAAGCGGGTGGATGCTGAAGCTCTTGATGACCACAGAAGGCACGATATCACGGGCAAGCGCCATGCGCAAAACCGGGGGAACCATGCGGAAGGCGCGCAGAGGGCCTGAGGCGGCGGACGGCTGCTGCGCGGGAAAGGACGGCCGGAGAAACGCTGAAGCTCTTGCGCAAGGGCGAAGGTGAAATCCGCAATGAGGGCGCGGAAAACAAGAGAGAGACCCCGCGCAGGCGTGAGGGGGAAATCGGCGGCGTGCTTCGGCCGTCGCGGATGAATCCGCCGGCGAAACGCTGAATCCGCGCGCGAACCGCTCGCTCTCGCGGGCCTGCGGCCCGCTTCGCTCGCGGCTCTGAATGGGCATGGGACCGTTCTGTTCGCAGTCCGGAAGGCGCATTGGTCGGCCGCGGTCGCTGCGGATGGATCCGCGGGCGAACCGCTGAATCCGCGCGCGAACCGCTCGCTCTCGCGGGCCTGCGGCCCGCTTCGCTCGCGGCTCTGAATGGGCATGGGACCGTTCCGCTCGCAGTCCGGAAGGCGCATTGATCCGCTCCGGTCGCTGCGGATGGATCCGCGGGGGAACCGCTGAATCCGCGGGCGAACCGCTCGCTCTCGCGGGCCTGCGGCCCGCTTCGCTCGCGGCTCTGAAGGCGCATGGGACCGTTCTGTTCGCAGTCCGGAAGGCGCATTGGTCCGCTCCGGTCGCTGCGGATGGATCCGCGCGGGAACCGCTCGCTCTCGCGGGCCTGCGGCCCGCTTCGCTCGCGGCTCTGAAGGCGCATGGGACCGTTCTGCTCGCAGTCCGGAAGGCGCATTGGTCCGCCGCAGTCGCTGCGGATGGATCCGCCCGCGAACCGCTGAATCCGCCCGCGAACCGCTCGCTCTCGCGGCGCCTTTGCGCCGCTTCGCTCGCGGCTCTGAGGGCGCATGGGACCGTTCTGTTCGCAGTCCGGAAGGCGCATTGGTCCGCCGCGGTCGCTGCGGATGGATCCGCGGGGGAACCGCTGAATCCGCGCGCGAACCGCTCGCTCTCGCGGGCCTGCGGCCCGCTTCGCTCGCGGCGCTGAAGGCGCATGGGACCGTTCCGCTCGCCGCTCGGAAGGCGCATTGATCCGCTCCGGTCGCTGCGGATGGATCCGCGCGCGAACCGCCCGCTTCGCTCGCGGCTCTGAAGGCGCATGGGACCGTTCTGTTCGCAGTCCGGAAGGCGCGGGCCGATGGGTTCAGAGCCGCGCGCCGGGGCGCGGGAATAGGCGAGACTCACCCCGGAGCCGCGGGACGCACGCCTCGAAATCGGTTCTGTCCGCAGCTTCGACGCTGGTCCATTGCCGGGGCGAAGCCGCAAACAAGAACACGCGCCCTGCCGGAGGGCAACCGCGGCGCGCCGCCGGACAGCGGCAGCGTGATAGGCTCGCCCCATGAGGTTTTCACCTGTCTGCCTGTGGATCCTGCCCGCTCTGCTTGCGCAAAATTTCGCCGATATCCGCCCGAGCCCGCAACAGCTCGGCTGGCACGAGCTGGAGATCGGCGTGCTGGTGCATTTCGGACCCAACACCTTCATGGACCGCGAGTGGGGCGACGGCAAGGCCGACCCGGCCGTTTTCGACCCGAAGCAGCTTGATGCCGAACAGTGGGTGCGCGCGGCGAAAGCCGCCGGCGCGCGCTACCTGATCATGGTGGCCAAGCACCATGACGGCTTCTGCCTCTGGCCCTCGCGCCACACCGATTACAGCGTGAAGCGCAGCCCGTGGAAGCAGGGCAAGGGCGACGTGGTGCGCGAAGTCGAGCAGGCCTGCCGCAAGCACGGGCTCCGGTTCGGCGTCTACCTTTCCCCCTGGGACCGGCACGACCCCCGCTATGCGGACAACAGGAAATACGACGATTATTACGTGGCGCAAATGACCGAATTGGCCACTCAATACGGGCCGCTCGTGGAATTCTGGCTCGATGGCGCCGGCAGCGAAGGCCACGTTTATGACTTTGTCCGTTACATCCGCACGATGCGGACATACCAGCCCAATGCGCTGCTGTTTGCGAGCCTCGACTTCATGCCCTACGGCGACATCCGCTGGGCAGGCAACGAAAGCGGGTTCGCGCACGAAGAGAACTGGAACGTGGTTGACAACTACGGCATCGTGCGGTGGCGCCCGGCCGAGGCCGACACGCCGCTGCGGCACGGCCACTGGTTCTGGCACCCGAACTCGGAAAAGCGCCTGAAATCGCTCGATGAACTGATGGAGATCTACCACAAGACGGTCGGCCGAGGGGCCCAGCTTGTGCTGGGAATTGCCCCGGATGACCGCGGTCTTTTGCCTGAGCCGGACGTCAAAAGACTGGAGGAATTCGGCGCGGAAATCCAGCGAATTTATGGCGCGACGCTGGCGGCGGCGGACCGGAACAACCCGCATATTCTGAGGTTGCCGGAGAACCGGCTGGTGGACCGCGTGGTGCTGGCCGAAGATCTGGCCCACGGGCAGATGGTTCGCTCGTTTGCCGTCCAGGCCTGGATGGGCGGCCGTTGGCAGGAGGTGGCCCGCGGCTCGACGATCGGCCACAAGAGGATCGTCGTCTTCGACCCGGTGGAAACCAACCGGCTGCAGGTGGAGGTTCTCGAAAGCCTCGGGCCCGTGCGGCTGAAACCGATGACCGCGCACTTCGGCGGGCGCAGATAGCCGCGCAGTTCGGCGAGCCGTCTTCTGTCCTGCCGGCGGATGCGCACGACGGCGTCATGGCGGCGCCCGGGCGGGAAGCTCATCCGTGAAGTCACGTCATCAAACCGCTTCCGGTCCGCCGTGCGGCAGGCGCCGCAGTGTTGCGGCTTGCCGTAGTGGCCGATGCAGACAAGCCAGCCGCCTTGGTGCCACCGACGGGCCGTCGACCCAGGACTTCGGGAAAGACTGCGGCCCGGCCTGCCACGGGCCGGCGGGGTCGCCGGCCCAGGCGAGGCGCAGGTTCTTCTTCAGCGGGTCGCGGCGCTCGTCCTTGAAGACCATCCGCCAGCGCGGGCCGGCCCGGACGATGGGGGAATCAATGCAGTTGAGCCGGGATCGAAGAACAGCTCAGGCTTCGTGACCGTCGCGAAGTCCCGCGTGCGCATGGCCCGGATGCGGCGGTCCTAGCCCAAGCCGCCGCTCGCATCGCTTTCGGGAAAGCGGCCCGGTACTGTGCTGGCCCAAAACACGATCCACTGTTTCTGTTCCGGGCGCCAGACCGTCTCCGGCGCCCGGGCGTTGCGCACGCCCTCAAGCGGGACGGGGACAGGCTTTTGCCAGGACCAATGGATCAGGCCGGAAGAGCTGGCGAGGCCGATGGTGAGCGAACCATCGTCTTTCGAGCGGGTCCAGCCGGTGGTCCACAGCATATGCCAGCGGCCGTCCGGGCCACGCACAAGGAATGGGTCGCACGTCAGCCTGCCGGGAATTCGCGGCGGCACGACGGGCCTTTCGCCGCGCACGGCTCCCGGCGGCGCCCGTCGTCCGACAAAGCGAAGGACACGCCGCTTTCGCCGTTGCCGCGGTAGGAAGTCAACAGGAACGGCTGCGCGGCGGCAGAGGCGGCGAGCAGGCAGGCGATTGCAAGCGGCTTCACTGTTCATGGATGATATCGAAGATGAACGTTCTCGCCTGTACGTGGGAAAATTTCCAGTCGCGTTTCGCGCCGCGCCAGCTGTTGCACCGGGTGATCGACGAGTGGGCGGAGCGGCAGCCGGAGCAGCCGGCGGTGCTCAACGCCACGCGGGGCACGTCGATGACGTACGCCGAACTGCGGGACCGTTCGCTGGCGGCGGCGCGGGCGCTGGCGCGCCTTGGTTTCCGCAAGGGGGATTTTTTCGCCACTTCCCTGCCCTTGACGGACGACCATATCGTGCTCGAGTATGCGTGCTTCCGGGCCGGGGTGGTCCACGTGCCGCTCGATTTGCGCCTGTCGCGGGACGAGCTGGTGCGGGCGCTGCGGCTGGTCGGGGCGCGCGGCTATGCGACGGCGCTGCCGCACAGCGTGTCGGCCGACGTGCCGACGCTCGAGGCCGTGCTGGACGCGGCCGGATTGCATGAATTTCTCGAAAAAGCGAAAGAGATTCCCGCCGGCGCGCCGCTGCCGGACATCCGGCCGGAAGACGGCGCGCAGGTGATTTTCACCACGGGATCGACAGGCGCGCCAAAGGCGGCGCTGCTCACGCACCGCGGCATCGCCGTGCAGAATTACTGCCTGGGCACGGCGTTCGAATTCGAGGCTTCGCGCGTGATGGTCCATTTGCCGCCGTCGCACGTCGGATGCCAGGCGGAGCTGCTGATGACGACGCTTTTCTGGGGCGGCACGGCGGTGACGCTGGAGCTGTTCGATCCGGGAAAAACGCTGGAGGCGATCGAAAAATACCGGGTGCGGCTGCTCGGCCAGATTCCGGCGATGTTCCACATGGAATGGCGGCACTCGGAGTACGGGAAGCGCGATCTCGGGTCGCTGGAGATCGCGGTTTACGGCGGCCAGAGCGTGCCGCGCCCGTTTCTGGAGAAGCTGCGAACGATGGCGCCGCGGATCGGCACGGGCCTGGGGTTGACGGAGGCGTCCGGGTTCTGCACCTACACGCCGGTGACCGGCGACGTGGACCGCGTGGCGGCCAGCCTGGGCCATGCGGCGCCCGTGTATCCGATGACGGTTCGCGAGCCGATGCGGGCCGATGGCAGCGCGGGCGCGGAGCTGCCGCCCGGAGAGATCGGCCATGTGTGCTTCCGAGGGCCGCAGACGTTCGCCGGTTACGTGAACGACGAGGAAGCGACGCGGGGCGCAATTTCCACCGACGGCTGGCTGTATACGGGCGACATCGGTTCGGTCGATGCGGAGGGACTGCATTTCAACGGGCGGGCCAAGTGGGTGATCAAGCCGGCGGGCTATCAGGTCTTTCCCGGCGACGTGGAAGACTATATCTGCACGCTTTCCGACAAGGTGGCTTCCTGCGGCGTGGTGGGCGTGCCGCACCCGATCTGGGTGGAAGCCATCGTGGCGTTTGTCGAGAAGCGGCCGGGCGCGGAGCTGACGGAAGCGGAGCTGCGGCGCCATGCGCGAGGGCTGACGTCGTACAAGCGCCCGCTGCACTATGTGATTCTTGAGCCGGGGCAGATGCCGCTGAACCGCGTGGCGAAGGTGGATGCGCTGCGGCTGAAAGAGCTGGCGCTCGAGGAGGTGCGGCGGTTGCAGGAGCGCGGCCGTTGGGCGGCGGAGCCGATGGAAGAGTGAGGCATCGAGGCGCAGGTTCCGGGCGGAAAAAAACGCCGGCTGGGCGAGCCGGCCGGCGGACGTGGAAGGTGGGAGTCAGCGGAAAAGGCTCAGGGCGGGCCTTGAGACTGAAAAAGTGCGCGAGCGTCCCCGCACACGAGGGCCGGAATCAGTAGTAAAGCTTCAGTGCGAACTGGATCTGGCGCGCGGGGAAGGCGTTGGTGACCGTGCCGAAAGCGGCGGCGCTGGCGTTGCTGTTCGGCGAGCCGAGGTTGGTCACGTTCAGCAGGTTGAAGAACTCGCTGCGGAACTCGACGCGGGCGCCCTCGCGCGGCAGGTTGAATGACTTGTAGACGCCGAGATCGCTCTGGTAGAAGGGCTCCATGCGGCCGATGTTGCGGCCCGCCGTTCCGAAGGGCCGCGTGACGTCGGTGGGGATGACGACGTTGGCGCGGATGAACCAGCTTCCCGGGTCGTAACGGTTGTCCTGCACGGGGCCGATGGCGTCGGGCCGGTAACTGCAACTCGAGCAGACCTGCTGGGCAGAGACGGGGCTGTAGACGATGTTGATGGGGAAACCGCTTCTGGCGGTGTTGATCAGGGTGGTTCGCCAGCCGCCGAGGAAGGCGTTGATGAACGGGTTCCAAGCCGAACCCCAGCGGCGGCCGCGGCCGAAGGGCAGCTCATAGATGAGGCTGGTCACGTTGTTGTGGGTGACATCGTAGCTGGAAAGCGCCCTTTCTCCGCGCAAATCATAGAAATTCACGCGGGAATTGTCGCCGTTGTAAGTCTCCAGGTGGCCGGGGGCATTGTCGATGGTTTTCGACCAGGTGTAGGAATTCAACAGATAAAATCCGTTGGAAAACTTTTTTTCAAGCTTGGCCTGAAGGCCGTGATAAAACGTGTTTCCTCCGGCGAAAGCGATCTGGATAAAGCTGAAATCGCGGTAGGGCCGGCGCAGGTCAAGCGAGAGGTTTTGACCGGGCTGGTTCGGCCGGGCCTGGTTGAAATCGGCGAGGATCAATTGCTTGACGCCGCGGTTGCCGACGTAGCCGACGTCGAACAGCAGGTCGCGGGCGAGTTCCCGCTGGATGGTCAGATGCCATGTCTGGACGTACGGGGCGGGCGTGTCGGAGGGGATGTAGTTCACGCGCGTCGTGCGGGTGTTGTAGAGGCGCGGGTCAATAAAGCCGTCGGGGAAGCCATCCTGGGTGCGCTGGAAGCAGGTGAGGAAGTCGCGGCCCGGCGTGCACAGCGGCAGGGGGTTGGCGCCGCCGGCGGCGGGAGCGACCTGGTCGCGGCCCACGGCGAACACGAAGGGCCCGGTGAAACCGAGAATGTTTTCCCCGCCCATGCGGTTGAAGTGGACGTAGCTGACGCCGTAGGCGGTGCGGATGGCGGTCTTCGCATTGAGGGCGTAAGCCAGGCCGACGCGGGGCCCCCAGTTGTTGCGGTCGGGGCGGATGGTGGAACGGTCCTGAAGGGAGCCGTTCCTGGCGAAAATCAGCCGCGCATTGACGGGATCGAAGTTGCCGAGGCGGTTGTTGGCCTCCCATTGCGGAGTGGAGAACTCGTAGCGGACGCCAAGGTTCAGCGTGAGCTTGCGCGAGGCTTTCCAGTCATCCTGGAGGTAGAAGAAGTGCATGCGCTGGCGGTAGTCGAGGACGGCGAAGTTGCTCATGGCGTACTGGCTCTGCGCACCGACGAGGAAGTCGGCCAGGTTGGCCAGCGGGTTCAGCGCCGAGGAGAGGCCCGGCATGGCGCTGAAGCGGCCGTTGTAGGTGGACTGGCCGTAAACGGGGGCGAGGTCGTTGATTTCGGTGTTAATGGCCTGGTATTCATAGCCGGTTTTCAGCGTATGGGCGCCGGCGAGGCGGGAATAGTTGACGCGCGGGTTCCAGACCGTCGGCCACTGGAATTGCGGGTTGCTGCTCTGGCGGCCGAAGCCGGTGAAACCGGTGACATTTTGGGTGTTCAGGCCGCCGCCGACGCGTCTGTCACGACTGATGCCCTTGATGCCGTAGGCGTCCTCGATGTGCGGGTCGCGGTAGTTGACCGGATTCTTGCCCGCCTCGGTGACGGTGTAGCCGAAACGCATTTCCAGCAGGGAGGCCGCATTCAGCGTCCAGGTGCCGCCGGCGGCGAGCGAGTAATTGCGCACGTAAACGTGGCCGTTGGAGTTGCCGCCCGAGGGGCCGGGGATCGAGGGCGGCTCGAAGGCGTTTCGCTCCCGCCAGCTGTAACGGACGAAGGAGGTGAACGCGGAGCTCCAGAACTGGTCAAGCTTGACATTCCACTTGTTGTCCGGGGTGTCGAACACGCCGAGCGTCTCGAAGTTGTTCCCGACGCCGAGCGGCCCGGCGCCGGGGCGGTTGGGAGCAGGCAGGTCGGAGAGGACCTTGCGTGCGAAGGACGTTTGCAGCGACGCCGGGACGCGCCCGTCGGGGTATGGCGTGCCGTCGTAGGGGTTTCGCAGGGCGACGCCCGGGAACTCGCCCTGCCGCATCGGGGCGGAAGGGAGGCTCGCATACATCAGCTCGCTGAGCTTGCGGCGCAAGCCCTCGTAGTCGGCGAAGTAGAAAAGGCGGTTTTTCAGGATCGGGCCGCCGCCGGAAATGCCGAACTGATTCTGTTTCATATCCGGCTTTTCTCCGGTGACGGGCTTGAAAAAACCGACGGCATTCAGCGCCTTGTTCCGGAGAAATTCCCAAGCCGTGAAATGCAGCCGGTTGGTTCCGTTGCGGTAGGCGACAATGACGGCGGCGCCGCCGGCGCGGCCGTACTCGGCGGAGAAATTGTTGGTCACGACGCGGAACTCGCCCACCGCGTCCGGCGACAGTTGCACCACCTGGTTCGAAAAGCCCTGGTTGGAGGTGCCGTAGGCGTTGTTGTCCACGCCGTCGAGCATGAAGTTGTTGTAGGAGCTGCGGAGGCCGTTCACGTGGTAGCTGGCGTCGCGGGCGCCGCCGATGCTGGTGCCGCGAAGCGCCTGCACGGTGCCGGGGGTGAGCAGCGCGAGATCAGCATAGGCGCGGCCGTTCAGGGGGAGATCCACGGCCTGGCGGCTGCCGATGACCGTGCCGCGAGAGGAAGTGTCGGCTTCTACAGCGGAGACCGCCTCACTGACGGTGACCGACTCTTCCACGCTGCCCAGCTCGAGTTGGAGATCCACGCGCTGCCGCGTGCCGACGGTGACGGTGAAGGCTTGCGAGACGGCCTTCTTGAAACCAGCGGCCACGCCGGAAAGGGTGTAACGGCCGGGGCGGACATTGAAAAATTCGTATGCGCCGTTGGCGTTGGTGGTTGCGGTGCGGACGACGCCTGTGTCTTCGGCGCGCAGATCGACTTGCGCCCCCGAGACTATGGCGCCGGTCGGGTCCGTGACCGTGCCGAGGACTGCTGAGGTTTCAAACTGCGCAAAGGCCGCCGAAGGCAGCCCGAGTGCCAACGTCAGAAGAACAGCAGCACGAGTTTGCATGGTTGTGATGGTTCTCCGTTCCTTCATGCCCCTTGTGTTGAAAGCGCCTGTTTGCCTTCGGGGCAATATTGCCTGGGAGAGATGTCAGGAGAACGAATCCGGAGTGTCATTCCGGTAAATTTCTGCGGGCTTGGGCAACAGCAAGGCGGCGGCCGGTCGTAGAGTCCGGATGTCACGGCGGGCCGCCCCGCCAATTCTGCCGGCGGCCGATCCGGCGAAGAAGGGGGACGAAATCGCCAAGCTAACAGTCGGCTCGGTCCCCTTGAAAGATGCGCCAAGGGCTCAGTTCAGGCTGTCCCCAACTGTGTGGCGCGGCGGCGCGGGGGCCGTCGGGTCCTGGGCTGGCGGCCGGGCAAAATCAGACTCCCCGGTCTGATATGGTTGTACTGAAAGCGCCATGTTTTCGCATCAGCCGTTCCACTACCATACGCTCGAGGAGCTGGCCCGCGACATCGAGCGGCTCGGGCTGGATATCCCGGTTTCGGAAGATGTCTCGCCGCTGGCCGCGCCGCTCGATTGCGGCAGCTTCCGCCTGCCGAGCCGCTTCGTGGTGCTGCCGATGGAGGGCTGCGACGGCACGGCCGACGGGGCGCCGGACGAGCTGACCTTTCGCCGCTACCGCCGCTTTGCCGCGGGCGGCGCCGGGCTGCTGTGGGTGGAAGCGTGCGCGGTGGTTCCGGAGGGGCGGGCCAACCCGCGCCAGTTGTGGATCCACAAGAACAATGTTGCCGGCTTCGCGCGGCTGCTCGAGGAAGCGCGGCGGGCGGCGGCCGAAACAATGGGCGCGTCGCACCGCGCGGTGTTCGTGCTCCAGTTGACGCACTCCGGGCGGTATTCGAAGCCCGGGAGGAAGCCCGCGCCGGTCATCGCGCACCATTCGAAGTACCTGGATGCGGTGATGGGCCTGCCGCCGGACTATCCGCTGATCACGGATGAAGAGCTGGAAAGGCTCGAGGATCTTTACGTCGAAGCCGCCCGCTGCGCGCGCGAGGCGGGCTTCGACGCCGTGGACGTGAAGGCCTGCCACCGGTACCTGGTGAGCGAGCTGCACGCCTCCTTCACGCGCGAAAATTCGCGCTACGGCGGGCCGGAGTATGAAAACCGCACGCGCTTCTTCCGCAATGTGGCGGGCAAGATCCGCGCGGCCGTGCCCGGCATCGCCGTCACGACGCGCATGAATGCCTACGACGCCATGCCGCACCCTTACGGCTGGGGCATGGCCGCCGACGGCAGCGACCGGCCCGACCTTGCCGAGCCGCTGCGCCTGGTGGGGTTCCTCCGGGACTCCGGCGCGCCGCTCGTCAACATCACCATCGGCAACCCGTACTTCAACCCGCATGTGAACCGGCCGTTCGACCTGCCGGTCGCGGGGGCGCCGCTGCCTCCGGAACATCCGCTGGAAGGCGTGGCGCGGTTCCTGCACATCGTGCGCGAGGTGCAGCAGGCGTACCCGGCGCTGCCGGTGGTCGGCGGCGGATATTCCTGGCTGCGGCAGTTTCTGCCGCACGTGGCGGCGGCGGCTGTGCGGCGGGG
>Ga0308389_1002145_pt1 | contig 12616 bp, 15 predicted proteins | sample Hotspr2Sample148_FD_202362 | JGI IMG/M metagenome (GOLD analysis project Ga0308389, IMG submission 202362) | Hot spring phototrophic mat microbial communities from Mushroom Spring, Yellowstone National Park, Wyoming, United States - 20040719_148 ... | reverse complement strand
TCTCCAACCCCATGATGCTGGGGCAGGCTTTCATGATCGAGGATCTGGTGCGCACCCACCTGGACGACCCCGAGGTGGCCGGGGCCATGCGCCGCCTGATGGCCACGGTGGCCGCCATCATCGCCTATGGCTATGAGAGAGCCCAGCTTCTGAGCGTGGAGGAGAGCACCGGGATGGGGCAAGAGCTGATCCGCACCAACACCCGGCTGGGGGTGGAGCGCCTGCTGGAGGAGTAGCCCTCCTGCGGCGGCTCGATCTGGAAGTCCGCACCCTGCGCGACTGCCCCCTGGGTCCATCAGGGCCCCCAGGTAGTCCCCCGGGCCTACCACCCCGTCTCCGTTGACGTCCTTCCAGCCAAAGATGGCTACCGCCCCGGTGCCAGCCCCTCTATCCGGTAGCCCGCCACGCGGCCATCCCTGTCCACCCGAAGGCGAATTCAGCCCCCTCTCCGCTCTGCGCTTCCTGGAGCCCTATTGCGGTAAGGTCAAGTCTGGGTGCAGGGCCCAAGAAATGGCCTAGGTAGCAACTTGGGTTATGATACAAAAGGCCGCTATGGTGTGCGAGAGCATAGCGGCCACTATTTTTTCTGGTCCAGGGGGTAGGTAGCAACTTGGGTTAGAATATCGCGGCGATGCGCTCTAGGGCCTGGCGGATGTTGGCCTCGCTGGTGGCGTAGCTAAAGCGCACATGGCGGGGTGCAGCAAAGTCGGTGCCGGGCACCACCGCTACCCGGGCCTCGTTGAGTAGCTTGAGGGCTGCCTGGCCCTCGTTGGGGTCAATCCTAGACACATCAGAGAGCACATAGAAGGCCCCGCTAACCCTGGGGGTAGGAAGGCCCAGGGCGTTCAGGCCCTCCACAATAAGGCTACGCCGCGCCCGGTAGGCTTCGCGTGCCATGGCGATGAACTTCTGCGCCTCTTCCACGTTGCTGAGGGCCTCCACCATGGCCCACTGGGCGATGGTATCGGGGCTGGTGGTGGACTGGCTGGAGACGTCAATGATGCCTTTGATAACATCCTTGGGGCCACCAGCGTAGCCGATGCGCCAGCCGGTCATAGCGTAGGCCTTGGCCGCACCGTTGATGGTGATGGTGCGGTCGGAGGCCACGTGAGCGGGTGAGAAGTGCTCGCCCTCGTAAATGAGGTGCTCGTAAATTTCGTCAGAAACGATATAAAGGTCGTACTTGTTGGCCAGCTCGGCGATGGCTACCAGCACCTCTTTGGGATATACCGCCCCAGTGGGGTTGCCGGGCGAGTTGAGCACGATGGCTTTGGTGCGGGGCGTAATCTTGTGCTCGACCTCACCAGGGTCGGGGATGAAGCCCGATTCGGGGCCGGTGTGCACCTCCACCGGTACCCCCTCGGCAAAACGAACCATCTCGGGATAGCTCACCCAGTAGGGACTGATCACAATCACCTCATCGCCGGGGTCGAGGATGGCCTGGAATAGGTTGAACAAGGCCTGCTTCCCGCCAACCGTCACCACGGTCTGCTCGGGGGGGATCTCGAGGCCATTTTCCCGCTTGAACTTGGCGCTAATCGCTTCCCGCAGCTCGGGGATGCCCGCTGGCGGGGCATACTTGGTTTTGCCAGCCGCCATGGCCCGGACGGCTGCGTCTTTGATGAATTGTGGGGTATCGAAGTCGGGCTCGCCCGCTGTCATGGCGATCAGGTCTACCCCCTGGCGGCGCAGCTCGAGGGCTTTAGCATTCACCGCCACTGTAGCGGAGGGCTTCATGGTTTTGACACGCTTGGAAAGGCCTCGCATAGTTGTAGATTGTCTGGGGTCAGAAGCCAAGGGTCAAGACCTGGGGCTAGGGCCGCTCGAGCCAAGCCCTACCCTGTCCTGGGGGCAGCACCGGCCACGCTCTTAGGCGCATGTGCTGCTCTATCTGTCGCACTGCCCGGTGGGCCTGCTCCACCCATTCGGCAGGATAGAGCGGGGCTTTGGCAGCGAACTCCTCGAGGTCAAAGGTCTGACAGCGATGATCGGCCTTGCATTTGACGTCTATCTCCAGGTCGTACTGCCAGATGCGCTCGGGCTCAAAGCGGGGTGGGGTCTGGATGTTCCAGTAGTATTCCAGCACCCGGCCCTCTGTATCCAGGTCGGGCCCGCCCGAGTACCAGCGCCCCAGAAAAAAAGCCACATACGCCTGATGGTCTACCCGCAGCACCCGGTTCTTGCTGACGTGATGAAATTCAAAACCCAGGGGCATATGAACCAGCACCGCCTCCGGGCGAATCTCGCACACCCGGGCCTCCCACCAGTAGTGCAGCCTATCGGCAGGATACTTCCAGAACTCGACGCGCACTGCCTGTCCAAGCCGATAATTCATCTGCGCTGCTCCCTACATATCTTAGCCGCTTATAATCAGCCCAACCTGAAACAAGCCGCCTCAACAAGGTGAGCAGCTCACTTTGAATTCTGTGGCAGCTCGAGTTAAACTTGTTAAAACTAACGAGCGTTAGTTTGGTATGTGGGAGGAGAGATGCCAGCCAAGTACGGAGTGCCCAGCGACCCCGACTACAACGAGCGCCTGGCCGAGTTCGAAGCCCGCATAAAGCGGGGCGAGAAGATCGAGCCTGGCGACTGGATGCCCGAGGAGTACCGCCGCCAGCTCATCCGCATGATCTCGCAGCACGCCCACTCCGAGGTGGTGGGGATGCTGCCCGAAGGTGCCTGGATCACCCGCGCCCCTAGCCTCAAGCGCAAGATGATCCTGGTGGCCAAGGTGCAGGACGAGGCCGGGCACGGCCAGTACCTCTACCACGCTGCCGAGACCCTGGGCATCCGCCGCGAGGCCATGATCGAGGCCCTGCTCACGGGCCAGGCCAAGTACTCCTCTGTCTTCAACTACCCCACCCTTACCTGGGCCGATGTGGGCGTCATCGGCTGGCTGGTGGATGGGGCAGCCATCAAGAACCAGACCATGCTGGCCCAGTGCTCCTACGGCCCCTACAGCCGGGCCATGGTGCGCATCTGCGCCGAGGAGACCTTTCACCACAAGCAGGGTAAGGAGATGGTGCTCCTTTATGCCAAGGGTACTCCAAAACAACGCCGGATGGCCCAGGATGCCATCAACCGCTGGTGGTGGCCGGCCCTGATGATGATGGGTCCCCACGACAAAGACAGCCCCAACACCGAAGTCCTGGTGCGCTGGGGCATTAAGACTAAAACCAACGACCAGGTACGCCAGGAGTTCATCAACGAACACGTGCCCGAGATTCTGGAAGCAGGCCTCACCCTCCCTGACCCCCACCTGCGCTACGACCCGTCCACGGGCAACTGGCTGCACGGCCCCATCAACTGGGAGGAGTTTTGGCAGGTGGTCAAGGGCAATGGCCCTATGAACAAAGAGCGTCTGGAGGCCCGTCGGCGCGCTCATGCTGAGGGAGCCTGGGTGCGCGAAGCCCTGGAAGCCTACGCTGCCAAGAAGCGGAGAACTGCTGTGGCTGTGTAGCGCCATGGAGGGGAGCTATGGACACACAGTGGCCCCGCTGGGAAGTCTTCAAACAGGACACCCCCTCTAAGCCTCATCAGGCGGTAGGCTCGGTGCATGCCGCCGACCCCGAGCACGCCCTCCTAACTGCCCGCAACGTCTTTGCCCGGCGGCCCCAGGCCGTGAGCATGTGGGTGGCACGAGCGGACGACATTCATAGCTGGACTCGAGAGGAACTCCTCGAGGGCTTTCCCAAGGTTAGAGCCGATGCGAGCCTAGCTCCAGGCCGGTACCTGGTCTTCCGCAAAACCAGCCACAAGCGCTCCATGACCTTTGTGGACTTCGTGGGTGAGGTGGAGGCCCGTTCGCCTGAGGAAGCCCTGGTGCAGGCCCAGGCCACCTTTGGCGACCTCGAGGCCCTGGTTTGGTGGATCGTGCCCGCCGAAAAGGTCTACCGCAGCGACCCCAGCCAGGAGACACTGGAAAGCTGGTTTGCCCCGGCCAAGGACAAGACCTACAAGCAGCAGCAGTATTACGCCACGGTGGGCTCGCACGTGAGCAAGCACCGCGGGGGACGGGGGGTGGAGGATGAGGAGTGAGGTACGCGAGGCCCTGATCGCCAAGCTGACCGCCCTGGCCGACGACGAGGTAATCCTGGCCCACCGCAACAGCGAATGGACCGGCCACGGGCCCATTCTGGAAGAGGATATTGCCCTGGCCAACATCGTGCAGGACGAGCTGGGCCACGCCACCTTGTGGCTCGGTCTGCGCCAGCAGCTCGACGGCTCCGACCCCGACCGGCTGGTCTTTTTCCGCGATGCCGATGAGTACCGTTGTTGTGCGCTGGTCGAGCTGCCCAAAGGCGACTGGGCCTTCACCATGCTGCGCCAGTACCTCTTCGACCTGTACGAAGCGCTCTGGCTCGAGGCCGCCCGGCACAGCAGCTATCAACCCTTAGCCGACGCCGCGCAAAAGATCATCCGCGAGGAGCGCTTCCACCTCCAGCACACCCATGCCTGGGTGGAGCGGCTGGGCCAGGGCACCGACGAATCCAACCGGCGCTTGCAGCAGGCCCTGGACATGCAGTGGGGCTATGCCCAGCAGCTTTTTGTGCCCATCCCCGGCGAAGAGCTGCTGGTGGCCGAGGGCATGGTACCCGACCTGGCCCTGATAAAAGAAGGCTGGCTCGAGCATAGCACCCGCCACCTGCGAAACGCTGGCCTGAAGCTGCCCGTCAACCCCGGCTACCAGCCCACCACCCGCACCTACCACACCGAGCACCTGTGGAGCCTCCTGGCCGAGATGCAGTCCACCGCCCGCTGGGATGCCGAAGCTGAGGTTTGGTAACATGACCACTCTGCCCAATACCGAGCAAGTCTGGAAGGCCTTAGCCCAAATTCCCGACCCCGAGATTCCGGTAATCAACGTGGTCGAGATGGGCATCGTGCGGGACGTGCGGATTGAGGGCAACAAAGCCGTCATCACCATGACCCCCACCTTCTCAGGCTGCCCGGCCCTGCACCTGATCCGAACTCAACTAGAGCAAACCGTCCGCTCGCTGGGCTTCCAGGAAGTCGAGGTGCAGACCGTGCTCTCACCGCCCTGGAGCACCGACTGGATTACCCCCGAAGCCAAGGAACGCCTGCGCCAGTACGGCATTGCACCCCCCAAGCCCAGAAGCGAGCTGGACACCTTGATTCAGCTCGAGGCCTCCCCCACCCCCTGCCCCCGTTGCGGCTCCCTTGGCACATCGGTAAAGAACACCTTTGGCCCCACCCTGTGCAAGGCCCTTTACGTCTGCAACAGCTGCAAGGAGCCTTTCGAGGGCTTTAAAACGGTTTGAGCTGGGTCAGATGTAACCGCCCTTTCCCCCACCGGGTGGTATAATAAAAGCTGCCTAATTTAGGTTAGGAGGAGCCTATGAAACGCATAGCCTCACTAAGCGGCCTTTTGGCTTTGGTGTTTGTAGGTTGTGGACTCATCAGCAGCCCGCCCATCGACAACCCCTTTGGCTTGCGGGGCGAGCAAAGCACCATTAACCTCCAAGCGGCCACCGGTAACGCCACGGCTACGGCCACTTTCAACGACATCACCCTTAACTCTTTAACTCTCCGCTTACACCCACCGGTTTCACCTACAACCTGGCCATCTCAAACGTGCAGTTTAGCGGCAGTGGCTGCCCCTCGTCCTTGCCCGGCAGCGTCCAGGTCAAGATGGACGTGAGCATCACCGTCTCGGACAACCCCAACCCCACCTCCAGGCCACGGACGGCCTCGGCACGGGCCACCAACGTGCAGTTCAACCTGAACGCCTCGGGTAGCGGTTATACCGTGAGCAACCTGACGGGTGGGTCGCTCACCTTCTCTAACCTTCAGACCTTGCTCAACATTCTCCAGGACGGAGGCCAGAACACGGCTACGCTGAATGCCACCGTCAACACCACCAGCAACCCCGACCTGGCCGGCTGCACCATGACCATCACCTGGGGCGGTGGCCAGGGGGTCTTGAAGTTCTAGCTGCAACTCCTTAGGCAGTTACCTGCCCATCCCTGGGCAGGTTTTTTAGGGCGGCAGCTCGAAGTAGCGCCGCAAAAGCTCGCGCACCTCGGGGGGCAGGGGCTCGGACTCGAGGTACTTCTCGGCCTGGCGCTGCACGTTTTGCGGGGGCTGGCCCGAGGGCCAGGGGCTGGGGAGGGGGGCAGGTCTACCCTGCCGGCCTTCCCCCCGGCTCAGCGGGGCCTCCCCGGCGGGGCGCTGCGCGTCCACAGATGGGCTGAGAGGGGGGCGGGCTTGCTGGCCCTGGCCCTCCGTGCCTTTGCCACTGCGGGGCTGGCCCGCGCCCTGTCCCGGCTCAGCCACAGCAGGCTGGCCCTGCCCTGGCTGAGCTTGTCTGGGTTGACCGGATGAACGCTGTCCAGGCTGAGGTGGCTGCGTTTGTCCGGGCTGCGTTGGCTGTACCTGCCCCGGTTGGGCTGGCTGTGCCTGTCCGGGTTGAGTTGGCGGTGGCTGTGCTCGTCCAGGTTGCCCCGGCTGGCTGGGCTGGGAGGAATCCGGCACGGGTTGTCCTGGGCTGGGCTGGGGTTGCCCCAGTGACGGACGATCCATTTGCACGGGCTCTGCCTGCCCAGGCTGAGCCGGCTGTGCCTGCCCAGGTTGCGTTGGCTGCGCTTGCCCAGGTTGCGGGGATTGCGGGTCTTGCCCAGGCCGGTTGCTCTCGGGTTGTCCGTTCTGGGTCTGCCCAGTCGGACCAGGTTGGTTCCGGTCTGTGAGCGGATTCTGTTGAGATTGCAGAGGATTCTGCCCATCTGGCTGGGGCGCTTGCCGTTCGGGGCCTTGCAGGTTTTGGCCTGGCGGAAGGGGGCGGTTGGCATCTTCACCAATAGCCTCCGGCTGGCCCTGTGCGTCCGGACGGTTCTGGGCCTCCTGGCTTGGTAGCGCAGGCTGTATCTCGGGATCATCCCCGGACTCCCCACTGGGTTGCTGGCTTTTGGGTAGATCCCCTTGCAGGGGTGGGGGTTCGGTTCGCCCTGAGCCAGGTTGAGCAGGGTCGATCAGGGGGGTTTGGGGGGCAGCAGAAGGAGGGGGGCTCGAGGTCGCCACAGGCGAGGTAACTAGCTGAAGTGGGGGAAAAACCCAAGCCATTCCTACCAGGGCCAGGTATGCCAGCGCCGGTACCCAAGGCCAGTTGGGCGGGCGCGCCCCGCGCAGGCTAGCTTCTGCTTCCGCTTGTAGCTGGCTCCGCCAGGGATGATGAACCGGGGCTTCCAGCGCGCTGCGGTAGGCCAGGCCGTAGCGTCGGTCAAGCTCAGCCAGCGCCCGCGGCTCTTCCCAGCGCGAGGGGTACAGCAACCCCAGCAAGGAGGCCAGAACCCAGGCCGGGTGAGCGAGTAGGCCCAGTGGCAGCAGCAAAAGGGCCAGTCCTACAGACAGCAAGAGGCGCACCCGCCAGGCCCGTCTGATAGCCCACACACGGTGCATACCGCCAGGGTAGGCCATGCCGTCGCAAAGTTATAGGGTGCAGCGCACCTTATGGCCCTAGAGTTGCCCCAAAACCTCTTCTGCCTGCTGGAAGTAGGCATCCCTGGGAATAAGCACATACCCCCCCTGACCTCGAGCTGGGTAATAAGCCACCTCGAGCGAGAGCACCCGCCTGGCTCCGTCAAAGGGGCGAAACTGGACTTGGTTGAAGGCAGGCCGGGGTCGGGGTTGCACAGCCTGGGAGATGCGCTCGATGAGCAGGGCCAGGTAAGCTGCAGTTCCCCAGTTTTGAGCTGCTTTCACAAGGGCTAGTGTAGCCGAAAACGGCAGGCAAAAGATGAGCCAGGGTAAGTTTGCCGCTCAGTTGCGGCTCACCTTACGGTTTAGGAAGTCCATCAGCACGTATCTTCCGATATTCGCGGGGGTGGTGAGGTAGGCCTTACCCTTGGTGATCTGGGTGATTTTCTTGACGAAGGCCAGCAGCTCAGGCTCGCGGGCCAGCATGAAGGTGTGAATGGGTATACCTTCCTTACGGGCTAGAACCGCTTCTTTCAAAGTCTCGGCCAGGATCACCGGATCGAGGCCCCAGGCGTTCTTGTAGATCTGACCCGAGGGCAGGGTGAGGGCCGAGGGCTTGCCATCGGTAATCATGATGATCTGCTTCATCTCACCGCTCATCTTCCTGAGCATCTTGCGGGCCAGCCGGAGGCCCTCGGCGGTGTTGGTATGGTAGGGCCCCACCTGCACGGTAGGGAGCCTGCCCAGTGGCACCTCCTCGGCGCTGTCGTGAAAGATGCCAAAGCTCACCTGGTCACCGGGGTACTGGGTGCGGATCAGATGGGCCAGGCCCAAAGCCACGCGCTTGGCCGGGGTGAAGCGGTCCTCGCCGTAAAGGATCATGGAGTGCGAGCAGTCGAGGAGGACCACCGTGTTCATGGCCGCGGTATACTCGGCCAGCTCGATGACCAGGTCGCGCTCTTCGATGTTTTCCAGCCCCTTCATCACCACCTGCTTGAGCGTCTCGCCGATGTTGAGGTTGGGCTGATCGCCAAACTCATAAGGCTTGGTCTCACCGCTCGATTCCACCCCCGAGGCGTAGTGCCGCGTAAAATGGGCCCCAGGGGCGTTTTTGCCTAGCGAACCCAGCAAGGAGCGCAGGCTTTTGAGGCCCAAAAAGTCTACCGACTTGTTGGTGAGCTCGAGGCGGGTCTCCTGGACCTCCCCCTGCATGCCCTGGTCGGCGGTTTCGGCATCGGAGAGGCGGATGTAACCTTCGTCCTGTAGGCGCTGAATAAGTTTCTGAATCTCCCGGTAAAGCCGGGTCTCCTCTTTGCGGTTAGCAAAGCGGGCCTCCCGCAACCACTCCTCTGGGATACGACCTTGCTCGAGCAGTGCCTGAAGGAGGGCATCATACAAGTCTTCAGCGGTAGGAGTGCGGTTGGGATCAGGCTGGTAACGGTTATAGGGGTCAGAAAAGCCCGAGTCCATCAGGAAGTCCTGGATCATCTCCATCAGGTCAGCGCCGGTGAGATCATCAAAACCGGGCTCGTATTTGGAGTAGCGGACACGCATAACCCTCCTTTAGTTGCCACTGCCCCAGCGCTCGCGCTCGAGGGGGGCGCTGTAGCTCTCCTCGCCCCGGGCGATTTTTTTGCGACCTGCCAGGCCCTCCAGGATGAACTCTCCCGCTGCTACCAAGGCTTCGGGGGAAGTCTGGGCCTCGAGCTTCCTGGCCGCCGCCAGCAAACCCGGCACCTTCTCCATCTCCCTCAGCACATTCTTAGAGCTACCCTCAGGCAGGGTGAGCAGATTGCCTTCTGCAAAGTAATGCACCACCGGGTCAACCTGTAGGCCCCGGGCCCGCTCCCCATAAGCCAGCGCAAAGGCCTTCTGCAAAAGGTCGCGGGCCACCCGCTCGGCCCCTTGCAGTTCGCCCTCGTATTCCAGCTCGATTTTACCGGTGATAGCTGGCAGGGCCGCGTAAAGGTCCAGTGGCCGAGCCACCGGGCGCTCACCTAGCAAAAGCGCGCGGCGCTCGGCATTAGAAGCCACCAGCTCGAGCAAGCTGATAGAAAGGCGCTGTGAGACCCCCGAGGTCTTGTCGACCCGCTTGTCCTCACGGGCCACGAAGGCCACCGCCTCCGAGGCTTCTGCCACGTAAGTGGGTATGTAGATGCCCTCCTCTCGAGCCACCCAGGCTTCCTGACGGGTAATGGAGAGACCCTCCTCAAGGGTGCGGGGGTAGTGGGTGCGAATCTCCGAGCCGATGCGGTCTTTGAGGGGCGTGACGATCTTGCCACGGGCGGTGTAGTCCTGGGGGTTGGCAGTGAAGGCGATCCACACGTCCAAGGTCAAGCGCACCGGATAGCCCCGGATCTGCACATCGCCCTCCTGCAGGATGTTGAAGAGGGCCACCTGTACCTTGGGGGCCAGGTCGGCCACCTCGTTGATGCCGAAGATGCCCCGGTTGGCCCTGGGCAAAAGGCCATAGTGGACGGCTTCCAGGTCGGCCAGCCCGGTACCCCGCTTGGCCGCTTTGATGGGGTCAATGTCACCCAGGATATCGGCTACGGTGGTGTCGGGGGTGGCCAGCTTTTCCACGTAGCGCTCGGAGCGCGGAATCCAGACGATGGGGGCATCGTCCCCAGCCTCTTCCAGCAGGCGCTTGGCCTCTGCTGAAAGGGGGAAGAGGGGGTTGTCGCGGATCTCGGTGGGCAGGGCGGGTATCTCGTCGTCCAGGAGATCGATCAGCTGGCGCAGGATACGGCTTTTGGCCTGACCGCGCAAGCCCAGCAGAATAAAGTTGTGCCGGGCCAGGATAGCATTGACTAAGTTGGGGATGACCGTGTCGTCGTAGCTCTGAATGCCCGGAAACAACCGCTCACCAGCGCGCAGCTTGGCAATGAGGTTTTCCCGCGCCTCGTCCTTTACGCTGCGGCGCAGCTTCTCCAGGGGATAGGTGCGCTTGAGTTCACCGAGGGTTCGGGCCTTGGTCATGGCCCAAGTCTAGAGCGGTTGAGCCCAAGACTGTGTAAAGCAGACCGGTATTGGTTACTCCAGCAGCAGCGCCACCACCAGCCGCCCTGGCCCATGCACCCCCTTGACCATAATCTGGCCGATGTCGGCTGACTTGCTGGGGCCAGAGTGCAGCCCCAGGGCTGAAGGGAGCCGGGCCTTTAGCACACCCAAGGCCTCCCCAAGGCTGGCGTAGACCCTGCCCGCAGGCACAAACACCAGGTGCGCAGGGGGCAAAAGCTGACTAAGTCGGCCTTCCTCGCTGCTCAGAATGACTGTGCCGGTCTCAGCCACCGCGCCAAGGGCCCAGGAGATGCCCAGAGGGGCCTCTTCAGGGGGCAGAACCGGCAGCTCGGGGTGCAGTTCTGGTGGAACGGTACGGCCCACTGCTACCCCTGCAAAGGTCTGAGCAAAGCGAGCCAACCATTCCCGGGCGGCCTCGAGGTGCTCAAGCCGCACCACCTCTCCCCCGTTCCCCACCAGGCGCTCACTGAAGAGGTCCAGGGCCTCCGCTTGCGGCAGTCCCGGAAGCACCAGGGGCTCGGGTAATGCGGGCTTGAAGCGGTGCTCGAGGGCGCGCTGGATGCGCCCTAGGATTCGTTCGCGCATAGCTGGAGTATACCAGCGCCGACGTCCGCTGGTGAGCAAGCGGAGTCTTTTTCTCATTGCCCCAAAGCCTGCAGGCCCATTAGCATAGGGCCAGATGATCCTGATCCTCAACGGCCCCAACCTGAACCTTCTGGGTAGGCGCGAACCCGAAATTTACGGCCATACCACCCTCGAGGAGCTCGAGGAACTCTGCCAGGCCTGGGGTGCCGAGCTGGGCCTGGGGGTGGTCTGTCGGCAGTCCAACTTTGAGGGCCAGCTGGTGGAGTGGATCCAGCAGGCCGCAGATGAGGGCTTCCGGGCCATCGTGCTGAACCCCGGGGCCTTCACCCACTACTCGCTGGCCCTGCTGGACGCCATTCGGGGACAGCGCCTGCCAGTGGTGGAGGTGCACCTGTCCAACCTCCACGCCCGCGAAGAGTACCGCCGCCACTCGGTTACAGCCATGGCTACTAAAGGCATCATCTCGGGCTTCGGGCCGATGTCCTACAAGATGGCGCTGGTCTACCTGGCCGATCTGTTGGAGGCCCAGCCATGAGGGTGCATAGGCAGGAAGTGGCGATGGTGATCGCCATCGTCTGGATTTTTAGCACCGTCGCACAGATTCAAAAGATGGGCTTTTGGGCTTCGCTGCTGGCAGGCCTGCCACTGGGCCTGCTGGTGGGGGCTCTTTACTGGCTTCTGATGCCCTGGGTTATCCGCTGGGCCGCCAAAGGAGTCAAGCCAGCAGAAGAGGCGCCCGAAGAGAACCTCCCTCCCGGTAGGAGGGAGGACGGAAACTCGGACCCTAACGAGACACAAAACGCCAGGCGGTAGGCAGCAGGGCTGCGGCAATGGCCGCTTTGATCAGGTCGCCCAGCAAGAAGGGCAGCATCCCAGCCTGCAGCACCCCCCAGACCCCGGTGTAGCGCCCCGCAGCCGAAAGCGCAAAGCCCAGCCAGGTTACACCAATGGCGTAGATGACCAGGCTGGCCAGCAGCATGGCCCCAAAGGTCTTGAGCACGCTGCGGTCGGTGCCGTAGCGCTCAACCAAGTAGCCCACCAGGTAGGCCGCCAAGGGAAAGGCCAGCAAATAGCCCGCGGTAAAGGGAATGCGCGGGTGGAACCAGGTGGCCCCCCCGGCAAACACCGGCAGCACCAGGCCCTCCAAGAGATACGCCACCACCGCCAAAAAGCCCAGCCGGCTGCCCAGCGCAGCCCCCACCAAGAGCACCCCCAGGGTCTGCAGGGTGATGGGCACCGGCTGCAAAGGAATGACCGCCTGCGACAAAAGCGCCAGCAAAAAGCTGCCCCCCAGCACCAGCAGCAGGTCGCGCTGCCAGCTTCGGGCCGGGAAAAGGGACTTGGAAAGGGGTAGGTACGGTAGGTTTTGGGTTGGGTTCATCTGCTTCCTCGTGACGACTCCCCGTTCTGAAGAACGAGGCTTCTCGGGCATTATGAGACTGTTTGCACAACCCCAATTCGGAAAAGCCACCAGCCACATTCCCCCAAGCTGCGCCAACAGGAGACGCCAAGCGGGGTTGTGCTCCATCAGCTTGAAGAGACCATAGCCCAGCAGCACCGCATAGAGGTGAAAGAC
>Ga0308389_1002141_pt1 | contig 12643 bp, 12 predicted proteins | sample Hotspr2Sample148_FD_202362 | JGI IMG/M metagenome (GOLD analysis project Ga0308389, IMG submission 202362) | Hot spring phototrophic mat microbial communities from Mushroom Spring, Yellowstone National Park, Wyoming, United States - 20040719_148 ... | reverse complement strand
ACCCGACAAACTCAACGGCACGGTCCAGAACGACATTCTCAAGGAATACATTGCGCGCGGGACGTACATCTATCCGCCCCGCCCCTCCCTGCGGCTCATCACCGACCTGTTTGCCTACTGCGCCCGCGAGGTGCCCAACTGGAACACCATTTCGATTTCGGGCTACCACATCCGGGAAGCCGGGGCGACGGCCGCCCAGGAAATTGCCTTCACGCTGGCCGACGGCATTGCCTACGTCGAAGCCGCCATTGCCGCTGGTCTCGACGTGGATACCTTTGGCCCGCGCCTGTCGTTTTTCTTCAACGCGCACAACAACCTGTTTGAAGAAGTCGCCAAGTTCCGCGCCGCCCGGCGCATGTGGGCCCGGATCATGCGTGAGCGGTTCAAAGCCACCCAGCCCAAGGCGTGGCAGTTGCGCTTCCACACGCAAACGGCCGGCAGCACGCTCACGGCCCAGCAGCCTGAAGTCAACGTCATTCGCACGACGGTGCAGGCGCTGGCGGCAGTGATGGGCGGCACGCAGTCGCTGCACACGAACGGCAAAGACGAGGCCTTGGGACTGCCGACGGAAGAATCCGCCCGGATTGCTCTGCGTACCCAGCAGGTGCTCGCCTACGAGTCCGGCGTCGCCGACGTAGCTGACCCACTCGGCGGGTCCTACTTCATCGAAGCCCTGACCGATGAACTCGAACGACAGGCGACGGCCTACATCGAAAAGATTGACACGCTGGGCGGCATGCTCGCAGCCATTGAGCAGGGCTTCCCGCAACGCGAAATCCAGCAGGCGGCCTTCGAGTACCAGCGCGCCGTGGAGCAAAACGAAGTGGTTGTTGTCGGCGTCAACCGCTTTCAGGTCGCTGAAGAGCACCCCATTCCCATTCAGCGCATTGATCCCGAAATCGAACGCGCGCAGGTTGAACGGGTACGCAGTCTGCGGGCACGGCGCGACACAGCCGCCTGCACGGCTGCCCTCGACGCCCTTGAAGCCGCCGCCCGTGGGACAGACAACCTGATGCCCTACATTCTCGATGCTGTTGAACGGTACGCCACCGTAGGCGAAATTTCCGACCGCCTGCGCCGCGTCTTCGGCGAATACCAGGAAACGGTTGTCTTCTAGGCAGGGCCCTCTGTTCCGGGCGGTGTCCCGACGGTCTGAAACCGTATTTCCGGCCGGTGAACCCGGTTTTCTTTCCGCAACCCATTTCACAGCCATGCTTGCCCTTGATTTCATCCGCCAGCACCTCGACCTCGTTCGTCGCGCCCTGCTCAACCGCCGCACCGATCTCACGCTTGACAGCTTCACCGAACTTGACGCCACGCGCCGGCGGCTGATTGCGGAAGTCGAACAGCGCAGAGCTGCGCTCAACCGGGTCAGTCCCCAGATTGGCGCGCTGCTCAAGGCCGGGCAGCAGGACGAAGCGGAAGCCAAACGTGCTGAAATGCGGGAACTCAAGGCCAGCATTGAAGCCCTCGAAGCCGAACGGGAAAGTGTTGAACAGCGCCTGCAGGAACTCGTGCGCATCATTCCGAACGTGCCCCACGAGTCCGTCCCGGTCGGCGATGAATCGGCCAACCAGGAAGTCGCGCGCTGGGGTGAACCGCGCCACTTCGATTTCCCGCCCAAAGACCACGTCGAACTTGGCACGGCGCTCGGTATTCTGGACCTGGAACGCGCTGCCAAGGTGTCAGGCGCGCGCTTTGCCGTCCTCAAGGGGCTGGGAGCCAAACTGGAACGGGCGCTCATCAGCTTCATGCTCGACCTGCACCTGACCGAGCACGGCTACACGGAAGTGCTCCCACCGTTCATCGTCAATGGCGAGGCCCTGTTTGGCACGGGACAGCTTCCCAAATTCGAGCCGGACCTGTTCAAGCTGACCGATGAGCGTGGTCTGTACCTGATTCCCACGGCTGAAGTCCCGGTCACCAATCTGCACCGGGGTGAAGTGCTCGACGGCGCGCAACTGCCCATCCGGTATGTTGCCTACACGCCCTGCTTTCGCAGCGAAGCCGGCAGTTATGGCCGCGACACCCGTGGGCTTATCCGCCAGCACCAGTTTGACAAGGTCGAACTCGTGGCCTTTGTCAAACCCGAGGACAGCTACGCGGAACTCGAACGCCTGACGGCCAACGCAGAAGCGGTGTTGCAGCGTTTGGAACTGCCCTACCGCAAGGTCGTGCTGGCCACCGGCGATCTGGGCTTTGCGGCGGCCAAAACCTACGATCTGGAAGTCTGGCTGCCCAGCCAGCAGACCTACCGGGAAATTTCTTCGTGTAGCAACTTTGAAGCGTTTCAGGCACGCCGCGCCGACATCCGCTTCCGGCGCGAACCCGGCGTGAAGCCGGAGTTTGTCCACACGCTCAATGGCTCCGGGCTGGCCGTTGGGCGGACGTGGCTGGCGCTGCTCGAAAACCACCAGCAGGCTGACGGCTCGGTGATCATTCCGCCGGCGCTGCGTCCATATCTCGATGGACGTGAACGACTGACTTGAGCCTTGGCACAAAACCGCTCCGGGGAGCGCACATGAGCGAAGTTCCAGTGACGACGGAATCAACGGCCGGGCAGGCAGGCGAAGAGCCGCCCCTGCACGGACGCCTGCACTACAAAATCCTGCTCACCACGCTGCTGTGCGCCGCGCCGCTCATCTTTGGCGTGGACTATCTGTTTTACCGCAACCTGCGGCGCGACAAGATTGCGGAGCAAAGCCGCCAACTACAACACATCGCTGCCACAGTTGCGGTAGTGCTTGATGTGTCCCTCATCCCGTGGGAGCAGGACGCCGCTCCTCCGGTCCCGGAAGCCTTACGGTCACGGCTGCGCGATCTTCAGCGCGCCAACGAACTGGAACAGCCGATTGACCTGTTTTATCGCTGGAACGAGACGTGGATGCCGGTTTTTACAGACCGCCCGCCGGCCCACGAACTGCGCCCGGAAGCCTGGCAGGTCATCCGGCGCCAGGAACCACTGGCAACGGATGTTTACACCGACCAGCAGGGCGCATGGATTTCCGCCTATGCTCCACTGCGCGCCGGGCCGGAAAGCCCAGTGGTGGGGTTGGTGGCCGTCCACACCCGCGCCGACCGGATGAACATGCTCATCATTGACCACTTCAAGCTGCTGTTTCTGGAAGTGACGCTGACGGGTCTGTTCATCATTGCCTTTTTCTCGCTCATTCTCCGGTACTTCGTCACGCAGCCGCTCGGTCAGCTTCTGGAGGGCGTACGCGCCATGGCGCGGCGCGACTACACCTATCCCATCCCGACCACGGCCAACGACGAACTTGGCGCGCTGGCCCGGGCCTTTGTGCGGACCCGCGAAACCCTTCAGCACTACGTCGCTGAGCTGGAATCCTTCGCCCAAACGCTCGAAGAAAAGGTCGAGGAACGCTCCATTGACCTGATGAGCGCCAACCAGGAACTCCTGCTGGCCAACTCCGAGCTGTATGAAAACCAGCGCCAGTTGCGCAAAATCAACGAAGACCTGCGCCGCGCCAATCTGGCCGTAATGGAGAGCAACCGGCTCAAGTCCGAGTTTGTGGCAAACATGTCGCACGAACTGCGGACGCCACTCAACGCCATCATTGGCTACACCTCGCTGCTCCAGCGCGGCCGCTACGGCCCGCTTTCCGAGGCCCAGATGCGGGCGTTGACCCGCATTGCCGAGAATTCGACGAACCTGCTCGAACTCATCAACACCTTCCTGGATTTCTCGAAAATTGCCGCCGGCAAGATGGAAATCCAGGTCAGTGAAGTGGACCTCGTGAAGTTTTTGTCCGAAACCATTACGCCGCTCGAAGCGTTGGCCCGGGCCAAAAGCCTGACCCTGAGCTTCATGTCGCCGCCCCAGGTGCCCTCAGCCCTGACGGACCCAGCCCGGCTGCGCCAGATCGTCACGAATCTGGTCTCCAATGCGCTCAAATTCACCGAACAGGGCAGCGTCACTGTGGTTCTCGACGTGGACCCGGCAGCGGAAACCTTCACCATTGAGGTGCGGGACACGGGAATTGGCATTGCCGAGAAGGACCTGCCGCACATCTTTGAGGAATTCCGCCAGGTGGATGGCTCGGCCACGCGCAAGTACGGCGGCACCGGACTCGGCCTCTCCATTGCCAGGAAAAATGTGCTGCTGCTGGACGGCACGATTGAAGTCGAAAGCGAAGTGGGCAAGGGTTCGGTGTTTCGCGTGCGGCTTCCCCTTCGTCTGCGTGAGCACGAGAAGATGGAGGCCAGCGAAAAACCGATTGCCCTGCCCTGTCCTGCCCCGGACAACCGCATCATTCTATGCATTGATGACGAGCCAGACCTGGCGCAACAGTTGAAAACCATGCTTGACCTGACCAGTTACACGGTCATCAGCGCACGCAACGTCACCGAAGGTCTCGAACTCACAGCCGTGCTACGTCCACGTGTCGTTGTCCTTGACCTGATTTTGCCCGGAATCAGCGGGCTGACCTACCTCGAACGGCTGGCTGAGGACCCTCTGCTCAAGCACATCCCGGTCATTGTTGTCAGCCAGGCCGACCGGCGAATGGCCCAGACCGCCTTCGAGTTTCCGATGGTCATCGGCTACCATCCCAAGCCGCTCGACCGGACGTGGCTGCTCAACAACCTTCAGAAAATCGAACAGGAGACACAGCTTCGCCGCCAGACGGGTCAGGGTGTCGCCAACTCCGTGGAAAACGTGCTGTCATGACGCGCATTCTCGTAGTGGAAGACAACGCCGACAGCCGGGAAATCCTCACCCTGGAGCTGGAAGCTGAAGGTTACGAGGTCTGTGCTGTAGGCGATGGTCTCAGTGCGGTGGAAGCGGCGGCGCAGTTTCAACCCGATGTCATTGTCATGGACATTTCCCTGCCCAACCTGGACGGGCTGGAAGCCACGCGCCGCATCAAGGCGCAACCGGCGTTGGCGCGCGTCCCGGTTATTGCCTTGACCGCACATGCCATGACAGAAGATGAAGCCCGTTTCCGGGCGGCAGGCTGCGACGCCTACCTGGCCAAACCGGCCAGCCCAGAGGCTGTGCAGCGCATCGTACAGCAGCTCCTGGCGCACCCCGACCGTTCCTCCCCGACGCCGTAACGCCCTCCGTCCACCGCACCTGTGCCCTGCCGCCGACAGACGCCCACTGCCTGTCAGCCGCCGCGAGCCGGCTGACAGCTCAAGGTGGACAATTGCTGTCAGATCGTGGAAAGTGGAGTTGCAAGTCTGCATCTGCCGGTTTCAGGCCGGCCTACTTTCCCGTCCCCGCCGGTTGCACATGGGACGATTGCCGAACACCCCACCGCGCATCCTTGTCATAGATGACAATCAGGATGTTCTCGACCTGCTACGCGACGAGCTTACGGCTGAAGGGTACGAAGTCGAAACGGCCGCCGACGGTCTGGCCGGCCTGCGCGCCCTCAAACGCTCCAAACCCGATCTGGTCATTATTGACATCATGATGCCGCACATCAGCGGCCCGGCTGTGATGACGCTCATCGGCGAGAAGGAACACTACCGCGAGCTGCGCGACGTACCGATGATTATCATCTCGGCCCAGTCCAACATCGAGTATGTCCGGGAAGAAGGACTCCCGCTGGGTGAGTCGGATTACCTGATCAAGCCGATAGACTTTGACCGGCTGCACCAGTTGATTCGACAAAAGCTGGCACAGCCACGCACTGAGACGCCTTCCCAGCCCGACGCGGCCCAGACAGCAGGTGTCTGAAATACCGCCGGCTGCTGTGGCAAACAATCCGGCGCAGGTCCGGTTGCAGACTCGGCGGGCAGGTCACACGGGCAGCCTGTTTCCGGCGCTGCATCCGGCAGGAAGGCGGAAAAGCTGCCCGGCAAAACGTACGCTCACACACAAAAGCACATTGCAATCGGCGGGGCCCGGCCTATAATCCTTGGTAGTCTTCCTCCGCCGGCCGGCGCATGTCGGATTCAGAAACGGATTCCCCTCAGCATCATGCGCGGCCGAGATTCGTCGTCGCCCGATGCCCCAAGTCGTCCTGATTCCCGTTGTGTGTCCGTCAGGTGGGAGCGTTTGGGAAACACGTACGTCACCCGGTTGTCTGAGGTCTCATGAGCGTCACCCTGAGTCATCACTTTCTTGCCCGTCGGCTGCACTCGCTGAGTGGTGTGATTCCGATTGGGGCTTTCCTGCTGGAACATCTCTACACCAACTTTCACGCTGTTGCCGGTCCGGCAGCTTTCAATGAAGCGGTTAAAGGGATTCAGGACATGCTGCCCGGACCGTTGTTGCCCCTCGCCGAACTGTTTCTGATTGGGCTGCCGATTGCCTTTCATGCGATTTACGGCGTCTATATTGCCTACACGGCGAAGAGCAACGTGCTGAGCTACGGCTATGCGCGCAACTGGAACTATCTCCTGCAGCGCGTCACTGGCATCATTCTGCTGCTGTTCATCACGGCGCACGTTCTGACGATGCGCTTTGGCGTCGGCGGTCTGGGGCTGGCCGTAGCGCACCATCCCGACCAGGCATTCACCATTGTGCAGTACTGGTTGGCGCAGCCGCTGATCATGGCCTTTTACGTGCTGGGCATCTTCTCGGCGGCGTTTCATCTGGCCAATGGTTTGTGGACGTTTGCCATCGTGTGGGGCATCACCGTCAGCACGCGGTCACAGCAGGCGTTTTCCTATGCCTGTGCCGTTTTCGGCGTAGCTGTGTTCGCCATTGGCGTTCGGGCGGCGTTTGCCTTTGTTCCATAAGACCCGACTTTTCACGAAATCAGAGCACTCATGAGCAACAAACCAAGCATCATTGTCGTGGGCGGTGGACTGGCCGGGCTGATGACAACCATCAAAGCCTGCGAACTCGGTTACACCGTTGATCTTTTTTCTCTCGTCCCCGTCAAACGGTCCCATTCGGTGTGCGCCCAGGGTGGCATCAACGGCGCAGTCAACACGAAAGGGGAGGGGGATTCAACCTACGAGCACTTCGACGACACGATTTACGGTGGCGATTTCCTTGCCAACCAACCGCCGGTCAAGGCGATGTGCGACATGGCGCCGGACATCATCTACATGTTTGACCGCATGGGCGTTCCCTTCTCCCGGACGCCCGAAGGGCTGATTGACTTCCGGCGCTTCGGCGGCACGAAATACCACCGTACGGCGTTCGCTGGCGCAACCACAGGTCAGCAGCTTCTCTATGCGCTCGACGAACAGGTACGGCGCTACGAAGCCGCCGGCAAGGTCCGCAAATACGAAGGCTGGGAGTTTCTCTCAGGTGTCATCGAAAACGGGCGCTGCTATGGCATTACGGCCATGAACCTGCAATCGCTGGAAGTGAAGGCCTTTGCCGGCGCGGCTGTCGTCATGGCGACGGGCGGGATTGGAGCCATTTTTGGCAAGTCCACCAACTCCGTCATCTGCACCGGGAGCGCGCAGGGGGCACTCTACCGGCAGGGCGTCAAATATGCCAACGGCGAGTTCATCCAGGTTCACCCCACGGCCATTCCGGGCGAAGACAAACTCCGCCTGATGTCAGAAAGCGCGCGCGGTGAAGGCGGGCGGGTCTGGGTGCCACGTACGCCGAAGGACCAGCGTGCGCCGAAAGACATTCCGCCTTCGGAGCGGTGGTACTTCCTCGAAGAAAAATACCCCGAATACGGCAACCTTGTTCCGCGCGACATTGCCACCCGTGAAATTTTCCAGGTCTGTCTCGACGGCTATGGTGTCGGCGGCAAGTTTCAGGTCTATCTCGATCTGACGCACATTCCACGCGAACAGCTCGACCGCAGGCTGGGTGGCATTCTGGAAATCTACGAGATGTTTGTCGGCGAGGACCCGCGTGAAACCCCCATGCGCGTCTTCCCCGGCATGCACTACACCATGGGCGGTTTGTGGGTGGACTATGAGCAGCAAACCAACATTGCCGGTCTCTTTGCCGTCGGGGAGTGCGACTACTCCATTCACGGGGCCAACCGGCTTGGGGCCAACAGCCTGCTGTCCTGCGTCTATGCCGGCATCATCGCCGGGCCGGCCGCCGTCAACTTTGCCAAGAACAACTCCACCAAAGACCTGCAAGACCCCATTTTCGAGCGTGAGCGCGCCCGGCAGGCGGCAATCAATGAAGCGCTCAAAACGAAGCGGGGCACGGAAAACCCACGGGTGCTGCACGAAGAACTGGGACGCCTGATGACCGAGAACGTCACCGTCATCCGGTACAACGACCGCCTGCGGTACACGGACGAAAAAATCCAGGAACTGCTCGAACGCTACGAGCGCATCAACCTCAACGAGCAAAACTACTGGGCAACGCAGGCTATTCCACACGCCCGCCAGTTGGAAAACATGCTTCACCTGGCGCGTGTTATCACACTGGGCGCGCTCAACCGGGATGAATCCCGTGGCGCACACTACAAACCCGACTTCCCCGAACGGGATGACGAGCGGTTTCTGAAAACGACGATTGCCACCTGGACCCCGGAAGGACCGCAACTGACCTATGAAGATGTTGACATCAGTCTCATCAAGCCGCGCAAGCGTGACTACTCAAAGAAGAAAGCGGCTTAGCGCCGGCCTGTGGCCTGGACGGCTGCTGGTCACAGGCGCGGTGGGCAGTTGGCTTCTGCTGCTTCCGGTGGGCGTGACTCCCCCGTTCAAGGCTGCGGCGGGAATGGTCCCACGTGAGCCGCTTCAGGCGTTTCCGCTGGACAGCCTGCCGGCGGCCGCCCGTGGACTGGTCAAAGGCCGCTTCAAACAGGGCTTCCGCTGGAATGACCTCGATGGCGAAAACTATCTGATTCTGACGGAGACCGGCCCGTTTGAGACCCCGGGCCAAAGACGGCGTCAGGACTTCGATGCCGGTCAGGACGCCGAGCTGTATGCCCACCGCTTCGTCAACGTCAACGGTCAGTTCTCACTGGTCTGGCAGGTGAGGGATTTCGTCCGTAACTGTCCGCTCGACATCACGGCGGAATTCCTCACGGCGGCAACCGAAGTGACGGACCTCGACAACGATGGCTTTGCGGAAGCCTGGGTGATGTACAAAACCGCCTGCCGCAGTGATGTCAGTCCGGCGACGCTCAAGCTCATCATGTACGAGGTCAACCAGAAATATGCCATGCGCGGCACGACCCGCATCGCGCTGCCGGAGGGTTCAGTCGGCGGAGAAAAGACACCGGATGCCAGGCTGCGTGCCAACCGCGCGTTTCTGCGGCATGCCGAACGCAAATGGAAGCAGTTTTACGTGGAAATCTTTCAGTAACGAGTCACGGCCCGGAGCCTGAAGAGAGCCGAAGGGCCGTGACATTCAAGGCTGTGCCGCTGGCACGTCCAAAGAGATAACCTGATGCCGCCCCCCGGAATGGAGATGGCTCGATGACCCGTGAAAAGATTGTTCTCAAAATCAAACGCCAGGATGCACCCGGCAAGCCCGCCCGGTGGGAGGAGTTTGCGCTTCCCTACCGCCCGAACATGAACATCATCAGTTGCCTGATGGAAATCCAGAAAAATCCCGTCACGGCTTCCGGCCAGGCGACCACGCCGGTGGTGTGGGAGTGTTCCTGTCTTGAACACGTTTGTGGTTCGTGCTCGATGGTCATCAACGGCAAGGCACGTCAGTCGTGCAGCACGTTGGTGGACAAGCTCGAAGACGGCCCCATCACGCTCGAACCGCTGACCAAGTTTCCGGTTATTCGGGACCTTCAGGTTGACCGCTCACGGCTTTTCGAGGACCTCAAGAAGGTCAAGGCATGGATTCCCATTGACGGCACGTACCCGATGGGTCCCGGCCCCCGGCTCGACCAGAAAACCACGGAGATTCGCTACAAGCTCTCCACGTGCATGTCGTGTGCGGTGTGCATGGAAGTGTGTCCGCAGTACAACGAACGGTCTTCTTTCGTCGGGCCTTCGGTGCTCAATCAGGTTCGACTGATGAACCTGCATCCCACTGGAAAGCTCAACCGGGATGAGCGGCTGGAAGCCATCATGGGCGATGGCGGCATTACCGACTGCGGCAACGCGCAGAACTGTGTCAAAGCCTGCCCCAAAAACATTCCGCTCACGGAGTCCATTGCTGATTTGGGACGGCAAACGACGATTCATGGCCTTCTGGGCTGGCTGATGCCCTGACCCACGCACGGACGGATAGGGAATGACAGACATCCAGCAGATCACGGCGCCTGAACTGGCCCGGCGTCTTGCGGCAGGCGACCCCATACAGCTTCTTGACGTGCGCGAGGACTGGGAATATGCGTTCAACCGCATTCCGGGCAGCCGCCTGTGCCCGATGAGCCAACTGCCGGTGTGGGCTGCGGAGCTTGATCCCGCCCAGGAATACGTCATCTATTGTCATCACGGCATCCGCAGCCTGCACGCCTGCGCCTACCTGCGCAGCAAGGGCTTCACCCGTCTGGTCAACCTCATCGGCGGCATTGATGCCTGGTCGCACGAGGTTGACCCGACGGTGCCGCTCTACTGAACCGGGCGGGAAGTTACATACAAACACTGGCAAGCTGTCGGCTGAGAGCGAGGCGTAGCCGTTGCCAACGGGGAGGGGGCGATGAAGTACGATCCGGAACGCCACCACCGTCGCTCCATCCGCCTACGTGGTTACGATTATTCCCAGGCGGGCGCGTATTTCGTCACCATCTGCACACAAAACCGTGCCTGTCTGTTCGGCGAGGTGGTAGATGGGACTATGCAGTTGAACCCCCTGGGGGCAATCGTGCAACAGACCTGGCACGATCTGCCCAACCATGTGGCTGGGATCAGGCTGGATACATTTGTCGTAATGCCGAACCACGTTCACGGAATCATCATGATTGTTGATGATACTGGGGCGAACACCGTGGGGGCGGATGGTGATGTAAGGATGGGTGGTGTTGGGGCGCAGGGTGGAGTAGGGGCGGGTTCTGAACCCGCCCCTACAACCAAACCCAACCCTGCAATTGAACCCACCCCGACCACCGAAGCCAAAAACCCAACCGCCACCCCTACATCCACAATTACACCCGCAACCGAACCCGCCCCTATCATTGAAGCCACCACACCCGGCCCTGCCGCCATATCTGCCGTGCGATTGAAACGCCAAGGGTTGCCGGAAATCATCCGTCAATTCAAAACGTTTTCCGCCCGGCGCATCAACGAGCACCGGGGAACACCAGGCATCGCCATCTGGCAACGTAACTATTACGAACACATCATCCGCAACAGGGCAGCTTTGCACCAGATACAGCAATACATCCTTGACAACCCCCGACGTTGGGCGTCTGACCGCGAGAACCCGGCAGCTATCGTGTCCGAACCAGCCCCTTGGGTGTCACAATCTGAGAACCAATACCTCGATTAGCTTGTCAGCGGCGGTGCCTGCCCCAGGGCGGCCTGAATGCCCTTCGTCAGCGATTCACGCATGTGCTGGTATTCCGTCCACGACCGGCCGGCGATGAGACCGCCATCCACAACGAGCGCATGCCCGTTGACAAAGCGGGCATCGTCGCTGGCCAGCCACAGGACCGCCTGCGCCACATCCACCGGCTGTCCCGCATGGCGCAGTGGCTGCGCCTGAACCTGCATCGGTGCCATCAGCGGCGCCAGCGCGCGCGCTGCATCCGGCGGAAGACCAAAGGCGCTGCCAAAAATGCCAGTTGCAATAAAACCCGGACAGACACAGTTGACCCGAATCCCCTGCTCGCCCAGTTCCATGGCTACGGAGCGTGTCAGGTGAATAACCGCCGCTTTGCAGGCGCTGTAAATATGCGGTGCATTTCCGGTGCGCAGCCCGGCAATGCTGGCCGTGCTGATGATGTTTCCGGTGTGCCGGGGAAGCATCACCCGCGCCGCATGCTTCATTCCCAGAAAGACGCTGCGCAGCAGCAGGGCAACCGTCGCGTCAAACCCCTCAGCCGGCGTTTCGGCAATAGGCGCTGAAACGCCCTGCGCCCCGGCGTTGTTGTACATCACGTCGAGCGCGCCAAACCGGGCAACGGCAAAATCCACCAGTGCCGCGATGTCCGATTCCTGGGTGACATCCGCCCGGCAGTAGGCGGCCCGTTCACCGAGTTCGGCCGCAATGGCGGCACCACGTTCATCCTGGATGTCGCTCAGGACGACCGAAGCCCCTTCGGCGTAAAACAGACGCGCTGTGGCCTCGCCAATTCCACTGGCGGCGCCGGTGACAACCGCCACTTTTCCATCGAGTTTACCCATGCTGTGACTCCCATCGGACTTGAAATGCTGACTACTGACCACCAAAAAAACGTTTGATGCGTTCCCACAGCGTCGGCTTGGGAACATCGAAAGGTTGGTTGAACTCCGGGATCGGCGCTGGTTCCTGGAATGACTCCGGGGGACGGGACTCCCGCAGGCTGCGCAGACGGCTCGCCATGGGCGTCTCCAACTCGGGCGGCGGGGCAGACATTTCCTCACCTGGGTCAGGACGCGGAGGAGTTGGCATCGGACTGGGACGATTCGCCGGGCGGGTGTCGCCCGAAGCCGGACGCCGTGCCTGGCCGCTACGCAGACGGGATGGGGTTTCATCTTCCACGGTGGACTGGCTCCTTTCAAAAACATCAGCGATCCAGAGCAATGCGCGGGTCAAGGAGCCGGTACAGCAGGTCCGTCAGCGTATTGACCGCCACATACGTCAGCGCAATGGCCAGCAGATTGGCCTGCACCTGGTTGTATTCGCGTTCGT
>Ga0308389_1002134_pt1 | contig 12666 bp, 10 predicted proteins | sample Hotspr2Sample148_FD_202362 | JGI IMG/M metagenome (GOLD analysis project Ga0308389, IMG submission 202362) | Hot spring phototrophic mat microbial communities from Mushroom Spring, Yellowstone National Park, Wyoming, United States - 20040719_148 ... | reverse complement strand
TCAATCCATTAACGAACATAGAGTTCAGTGTTCCAGAGAAGTCAGTGGTGAGGATAGATATATATAGTGCATTGGGAGAGTTGGTAAGGAGAGTGATAGACAAGGAAGTAGAGGCTGGGTATCATAGTGTAAGTATAGATGGAAGTCAGTTACCATCAGGAACATATATCTATCAGATGACAGCACAAGGAAAAGAAAAGTCATTTATTCAATCGAAGAAGATGACCTTGATTAAGTAAAAATTTATTTATTTTTCATAGAGAGCCGCGTTAAAGCGGCTCTTTTAATTTTAAATTCGCTCAAAATCCTAATTCATTGAGGTTTTATCTTTAATTTTGTATTGTAAATAAAAAAAATCTACAGATTTAAAATTGAAAGGTAATAAAATGGAATTCTTAAAACGACTTGGAATTAAAGAAAATAATTTTGGCTCATCAACTGGTTTAATTTGGAATGAAACAACTTCTGCAGGTGAGTTAAAAATATACTCTCCAGTTGATGGTGAATATATTGCTTCTGTCTATCAAGCTTCAGAAGATGATTACGAGAGGATTGTGACAACTGCATACGAAGCATTCAAATATTGGCGAACAGTTCCTGCTCCCAAAAGAGGTGAAATTGTCAGACAAATTGGAATGAAACTTAGAGAATATAAAGAAGACTTAGGCAAACTTGTATCCTATGAAATGGGAAAATCATTACAAGAAGGTTTAGGCGAAGTTCAGGAAATGATAGATATCTGTGATTTTGCAGTTGGTCAATCGAGAATGCTTTACGGATTTACTATGCATTCAGAAAGACCAAATCATAGAATGTATGAGCAATACCATCCTCTTGGAATTGTGTGTACTATTTCTGCTTTTAATTTTCCCGTTGCAGTTTGGTCTTGGAATGCAATGATTGCAGCTGTATGCGGTGATGTAAATTTATGGAAGCCAGCCTCAAAAGTACCATTGAGTGCAATAGCAACCCATAAAATTGTTCAACAGGTTATTAAAGAAAATAATTTACCAGAGGGTATTTTTAATCTTGTTATTGGTAAGGGTTCAACTATTGGTGAAAGAATATTAAATGATAAGCGAATTCCTCTTGTATCCGTTACTGGTTCTACTGAAGTTGGAAGACACGCTGCGGAAGTACTTGCTAAAAGATTTGGTAAAGCAATTCTTGAACTCGGAGGTAATAATGCGATAATTATTACCCATGAAGCTGACTTAAAACTGGCGATTCCTGCAGTTGTATTTGGAGCAGTAGGTACTGCTGGACAACGATGCACCTCAACTCGTAGATTAATTATTCATGAGTCAATTTATGAATTAGTTAAACAATCTTTAATTAAAGCGTACTCAAGTCTAAAGATTGGAAATCCACTTGATTTAAACAATCATGTTGGACCATTGATTGATAAAAACGCTGTTAATGATTTTCTCAATGCACTAAAAAGGGTTGTAGAAGAGGGTGGAAAAATTATTTTCGGCGGTAATGTTCTTGAAGGTGAACAATATAAATCTGGCACTTATGTAGTTCCAGCATTAGTAGAAGCCGAAAATCACTATTCAATTGTTCAAGAAGAAACATTCGCACCAATTCTGTATTTAATTAAATATAGTGGTGATGTTCGAAATGCAATTGAACTTCAAAATGGAGTTGTTCAAGGATTATCATCTTCGATATTTACAAATAATTTAAGAGAGGCAGAAATCTTCTTATCAGCTGAAGGTTCAGATTGTGGAATTGCGAATGTAAATATTGGTACCTCGGGTGCTGAAATCGGTGGAGCATTTGGCGGTGAAAAAGAAACTGGTGGTGGAAGAGAATCGGGGTCAGATGTATGGAAATTTTATATGAGACGACAAACCAATACAATTAATTTCGGAACTCAACTTCCTCTTGCGCAAGGAATTAAATTCGAGATATAAAAATAATTCATTATTAAATTGACAGCTGTCTGAATTTTTTTTCAGACAGCAATTTTAATCTTACTTTCTTAATAAATCTCTAATTTCAGTTAATATTTTTAATTCTGCTGATGGTTCTAAATGTGTAGTTAGACTTGCACTTTCCTTCTTTTTAAGTGAATTAATTACTTTAATAATAATAAATATTGTAAATGAGATAATCAAAAAATCAATTAAAGTATTCAAAAAAATTCCAAATCTAATAACTATTGCTCCCTGTCCTTCACTTGCAGGCTTCAAAGTTATAATAAAGTCACTAAAATCTATGCCTCCAATAAGTAATCCAACTATTGGCATTATAACATCAGTAACCAAAGATGAAACAATTTTATTAAAAGCCATACCGATTATAATTCCAACAGCAAGTTCAATAACATTTCCTTTAATGGCAAATTCTTTAAATTCATTCATTATTTGCATTTATGTACCTTCTAAAATAATTTGACAAATTTATTTTTAAGAATATGAGTAGAAAAAAATTATTGGAAATCTTTAACCACTTGAATTGAGATTATTATATTTTTTCTTATAATTTTAATTAAAAAAATTCTCTTATGCAAAAACTCATGATTTTTATATGATGCTATTTTTAGTCAATAAATAAACTTATTAAAAAATCAGATTGATAAAAATATTTTATTGAATGAGATTTTTTATAATTAAATTAAAATTTATAAGTACCGAAAATTCATTCGCACAATATAATGTTATTTTATTTATTTAATCAAAAATATTATTCAATGGCATATAGCTTTTTTAATTATTTTAGATTAAAAGTTTAAATTTTTAATGTTACTTAAATAAGGAATAAAATATTTATTACGATTCTTTATCGATAAAATTTCTTTGTAATTGTTATTGCTATAGAAATTTGGATGGTATTATTGAAAATTTAGATAGGTAATAAAAAAAGATGACACCTTAGCATAAGATGTCATCTTTTGTAATCAGAATTCTAAAACTTTATTTTAATAATAACATTTTCTTGCTTTGAATAAAATCACCTGCTTTAAGTTGATAATAGTAAACTCCACTTGATAATTTTGAGGCATCGAAATAAACTTCGTGTCTTCCAGATTGTTTAAATTCATTAACTAATGTAGCTATTTCATTACCCAAAACATCATAAATTTTTAATGTATTCCATGCTCCTACAGGAGTTTGCCAGCTAATTTTTGTTCCTGGATTAAATGGATTTGGGTAATTTTGATAAAGCACAAAAACGTCAGGTATATTTATTTCATTATCTTGAATACCAACTAAATTTCTTGCAAAACCGATTCCTGAAAGACCTTGAATTCCAGTAGCGCCAACTAAAGTACCTACTCCTGTAGTTTTATCAATAGTAAACAGATCTGAAACTTGAGTTGAAGTTCCTTTAATACCAAACAAAGTTCCATTATCATTAAAAGCTAATCCTACGGTATTAACTCCAAAACCAGTTCTTCCAATATGAATTGTATCACCATTTGCAAGATTAATTTTTATTATTCTATCTTTTACAGCTCCTACAATATTTCTAACAGTACCATACAACTCATTCGTAATAGGGTCAAAAGCGAAAGAAACTAATGTTGTAGGCAATTTTGAAACAAAAGTGCTATCACATGAAGGCAATGTAAATCTATAGATTTCACCTGACCTTCGAATTCCATAAAAAACACCGTTTTTATCAAATCCTATAGAGTATAAATCAGGAACAGGCAATCTAACGAGCTGATAAGCATCTCCAGCTTGAGCATTAATTCTTAATAAATCAGAACGATCAGTAGATGCTCTTAAACCATAAATGATATTTGTAGTTGGATGTATTGCAATATCAATTATGTCAAGAAAAGTTGTTTGTCCAATATTTGTTCCAGTTCCGGAGGTGGTATTAAGTATTGAAAGATTACCATTATTAGCAGTTCCTGATACAGCGTACATTGTTCCTGATTGAGCAGGATTTATAACATAACCCCTTCCTCTAAAAGTAAAACCAGAAAAGGTTGTGGAATTATTATTAACTGGGTAATTAACATTTACAGATCCCGCAGATTTAGGGCGATAAATAAACTTAACAAAAACTGAATCAAAAGGATTAATGAATAATGGGAAAGTATGTGAAGAAACTCTTTTAAAGTCAGAAACAGAGTCAGGAATCGAACTAATTCTCCAGGTAGAATCTCCGTAATTTGATAATACAAGGCTAATGGTATCACTAATTTTACCAACTTCGACATTTCCGAAGTTAACATTTGTAGAATCCGTAAAAGGATAAATACCAAAAAATGGTCTAACACGAATATGTGCTACAGTTGTTCCCCAAGTATTAGTAGCAGCAGCGTGTTTTGGAAATAACCAAAAGTTATATGGGTCAACAGGATCGGAATAAATACCTAAGTAATCACCCCACCTATTTCTGCCAGAGCCAAAATCTTTTACATAGTTACCCATACCACGAGAGATAAGTCTTGCACCACTGAGACCAGGTGGATCACTTGCTTTTCTTGAAATATAAAAGGAGCCGATATATTCATCTAATCCAGACCTTGAACAGGTTATAGCAACATTTTCTTCAGGATCAACAGCAACGGTAGGATAATAATACCAATATCTATCAGCACCTAATTCATAAATTTCTGTAATAGCGCTACTTTTAACATTCAATTTGACATATCTAACGCTGGCATAATTTGGGAAATTTGTATTTCTCATTGAGTGTGTAAAATGTAAGTAATCACCTCTTAACACAGGTGCAGTTTTTACATGACTACCATTAGTTTCAATTAATAAACTACTACCACCTAACTGATTAGCATTGGGAGTTAACCCATAAAATTGAGTAGGAATTTGCTTACCAGTTAAGGTAGGATTTGTTAGAACATTGCTTAATTCATAAAAACCATAAAAATTACCACCAGAGCGAGCCGCCCAGATAAAATAATGTTTATCTGAAGTTCCATATTGAATTGAAGGATGAATAACATCAGCAAAAGATGAGGTTCCAGGGATAGTTATAGCCCATAAATCTTTCCAAGTAAGTGGACCAGCATTAGCTGCATATAATTCAGATTTTATAAGGATTCTAATTTTATCATACAATTTTCCGCCAGTAAAGAAAAATTGTCTAGAATTTATGTAAATTGCTTTATCATCAAAACCAACTTGGGGATAATCGCCCCAGGTTTGTGTAATTGTATTCCCATTTGTTCGTGCATCTAATTTATAACCATACCATGTTCCTAAAGGATCATTATCATCAGAAACAAAAATCAAGAAAAACGCTGTTTGAGTATTATTGTTCTGATTATCCCACAACATAAACCATCTTCCTTCGAAGTGGTCATAAATTATTTGTGGATCAAATGCCCCAGGATTAGCTAAAACTGCAGAGCACCATTGGTCAGCATCAATAGACTTTAACAAATTACCATTCTTATCCCAAATAGAGAACCTTGAATTAACACAAGCTACAACATGATTAGGTCCTGCAGCAATTATTGGATCTGCGGGAATTGAAATCGTTTGTGGAATTCCAGGAAATTTTTTTATCATTATTGTATTAGCACCAATAGCATTATTTTCAATACCAGATACAAGAGGATCCTCAACATAGATTGATGGAGTAATATTATCAGTAAAAGGAGTTATGAATGGCTCTGTATATGGCTCTTGAGTAATTCTGTCTCTGACAGTTTGAGGGTCAATTGCAATAGGTGCATCTGGAAAAGAATTGGTTGATATTACTACTCCAGATTGGACATTTCCTACAGCTGGACCTTGATAAGAAATTTGAGGAAACACTTTAATTACTAAAAACAAAAAAGTTACTAAAAAATATAAAAATAGTCCCATTGTTTTACCTCTAATTTTTGATTAATTATCTCTTATTAAAAATAATTTGTAATTTTTCCTAAAGCAAGGTAAAATTAAACAAAAATTATTTTTTTAACTTAGAGTATTCATCTAAAAGATATTGAGCTACTGCCTGTGCTTCATTTGGTTTCAACCCAGGATTAGGCATAGGAGGATAAGCTGGATCGACTTTTACAGGATTTCTTATAAAAGCAACTAACTGATTAAGCTTACCTTCATATTTAGGCAAAACTTCAATATGAGCGGGTCCGACTAATTTTTGCTCGAATTGATGGCAAGCGGCACACTTTACTTGATAAATTTCGGCAGGATTTATTTTAACCTCTGCTCCAACTCCTTTTAATTCGGATAAAATCTTATCATACTCTGAAGCTAAAATTAAAGAATTTTGTTCTGTAGCATTTTTTATAAGTATTTCGCTTTTTGAGTAAAAAGAAAAAAGAGCTAATAATAAAAAGAAAAAGACTAGTGGGTTATAACTAATTTTATCTTCATTTAGTATGTAATGATTAAGAGAAATTGCAAGCAAAACTAATAATAAAGTAAAAAGTGAGAAAGTAAATAAGTTACCACTTAAATAAATTTTAGGAATTAAATAAATATTTATTAACAACAGAATAGGAATTAACAATGAAAATTTATAAACTATTATACTATTTAACTTAACAAATAAATTTTTATAAACATCATCAAAATTATAATTTTCTCTGTTCCAGAAAAAAACATAGAACAAAAGATATGCGCCAGTTAACGCTAATGAGAAAGAGATAAAGATTAAAAAGTTGATAATAGTTTTAATTGAAAAAAGCATTGATAAAAAATTACCTGCTTGCCAATGATTGAAATTAGCGGCGGAGGTTAAAACACCAACAAGTATCCATATACCTGCAATTAAAAATACTATTCCGAAATAACCATATCTTGATAGAATCTTTGCTGATGAACTTTTTATTTTCTTTAAATCCTCTTTAGAAAATTCTTCAATTTTATTTTCTTCAATATTCTTTAGTATCAAATCTAAAGAGAAGGTTATTCTAAATGTGTAAACAAAAAGCAAACCAACGGTTGTAAACAAAAATGAAAGAAATAAATCTGAAGTAAATGTTGTTGATGTTTTATGAAAAATCTGTGAATACACTAATACTAATGTTAGTAAGGGTAAAATTCCTAAAGCAAGTGCAGTAAAATTATTAACGCTTACTATCTGCAAAATATCTTTAGCTAATCTTAGAAATTTTGTATCCTTTAGAGAATACGATTTTCTTAAGTATTTAAGACAAAGAATTGTTCCACCAAAAATTAAACTTAAATAAGGTATCAAAATACCAAGTAATAAAATTGAAATGTAATGTAATAGCTTTAAGTGCTCTGCTGATTGTGGTAAAACTAATTTATCAAGAAATTCCATAATTAAATTTTCCTTTATTAAAGAATCAATTTGTTTATAGATAAAATTAAAATTACTGAGAAAACAAATAAATTGATATTTCTAAATGCCAAAATGGCTGAAAAGTTATTTTCAGAGAACTTTAATAATTTTAATGAACTGAAGATTATCAAAAAGATTAAAGTAGATAAAGATATAAAAGTTACTGAATTGGTAATATTTAGTGAAATTGGAATTATAATACTACTTAACCCCGTAGCAATAGTCCAAAAGAATATTATTCTTGCTAATTGTTCCTTAGAGAATAAATTAGTAATAGTTGGCAAGTTAGCTAATTTATAATCTTTATCAAATTTAAGCATCAACAACCAAAAATGAGGAATTTGCCAAATAAAAAAGAAGAAAGCAATTGAAATGATTTTGAAATCAAATATGTACTCACCAGCCGCAACCCAACCCATAACTGGAGGAATAGTTCCAACGATTGAGCCAGGAATAATTGCCAATGAAGTTTTTCTCTTAAGAAGAGTATAAATTAAATTGTACCAAAATACATTTAATAACCCTAAAAGAAAAGTAAGCGTATTTACAAAAAAATATAATATCAACCCTCCAAATAAGATAAACATTAATCCTAAACCCAATGCAAATTCAGGAGAAACTTTACCTGATGGTATTGGTCTATGTCTTGTTCTCTCCATTCTAATATCAATGTTTCTTTCTTGAAAATGATTAATAATAGCACTTCCACAAGCAAGTGATAATGTTCCAATAAGAACTGATATAAGTTTATAGTCATAAATATTTGTTGCAGTAATGTAACCAAAGGCAGTTGTTAACATTACAAAAAATGTAATTCTGATTTTAGTTAATTCTGCAAGTATGTAAAGTATGTTTTTCAATTTATGTTATTGTTTGATGAATTTTTAACAATTTCTTTCAGAACTGGATGCTTATGTTCTGATTCTACCCACTGATTGAATTCATCTTTTGGTAGAACAACTACTTTAGTATACATATACGAATGATTAAGACCACAATATTCAGCACAAGCAATATCAAATTTTCCCAACTCGTCACTTATGAACCAGATTTTTCTTGACTGATTTGGATAAACATCTTTTTTAATTCTAAATTTAGGGACATAAAAAGCATGATTGACATCAATAGATTTAAGGTTTAGAACAATATTTGTATTTATCGGAACATATAATGTATCAGTTTGTTTGCCATTAGGATAAGTAAAATTCCATAACCACATTTGTGCTGTGACATCTATAGTGTAAGCATTTTCAGGAATAGCCTCTTGGTCTAGATAATTCCTCCAACCAAGCCAAAACATAATTAAAACTAGAATTAAAGGAATAGCAGTCCATAAAATCTCTAAAGTCGTATTGTGAGCAATATTTTTTGCAACTGGGTTTCTTTTTTTATTGTATTTAATTACAAAGTATATCATTAAAAAGGTAATAAGAAACAAAAAGAAACCCGATACTACTAGAGTAAATAAAAAAGTTATATCAGTTCCTTCTGCAAAATTTGATACTCCATCAAACATATTCTAATTCCTTACTATGAAAGAGTAATCTGTAAAAAGCAAAATAAAAGAAATTATCAAAAAGAACAATGCTACTCCAATAAATATCTTAAAAACTAATGTTTCTGTTCTTAAGTGCATAAATATTGTCAGTACAAGATATGTCTTCACTGAGGCAATTAACAACGCAGTTGCAACGGTAATACCTCCGAAATTAATACCAGCTACAGCAACTGTAACACCAGTTAAAACCATTAGAGCAATCCATACTAATACATAAATTCCATAACCATGCGTTTTATGCTCAATGTGTTGATTTTCATTCATCATAGAAAACCTCTAAGTTATCAAATAAAATAAGGGGAATAAGAAAATCCAAATTATATCAACAAGATGCCAATACAATCCAGCAGATTCTAACTTCATATAATTATCGTAGGTAATAATATCTTTGGCAGTATAATAAGTCATCAGTAAAATCAGACCTATTCCAATTAACACGTGAAGCCCGTGAAGTCCAGTCATAACATAATAAAGGCCATAGAATAAAATTTCGCCAGTGGGTTTGGATAATAATTTTTCTGAACCAGGATAAATTCCATAATGAAATTTAACACCCCATTCAAAATACTTATTAATCATAAATCCTAATGCTAAAACAACGGTCATCAGCTGAAAAAATATGGATAGTGATTTATTATTTCTTTGAATAGCAGCAATAGATAAAGCCATTGTCAAAGAACTTGTAAGAAGAATAGCTGTATTGAATGTTCCAATAATTGTATCAAGTTCCTTTGCAGCAAGATGAAATGCATCTGGATTATTATATCTATAAACAGAATAAAGAATGAACATACCACCGAATAAAAGCAGTTCAGTAAACAAGAATAACCACATTCCCATTCGTGAAGCAATATCATCCCGATGTAAATGAGAAACTATATGCTCAGTTGAACTCACTTTGCCTCCGAGAATTGAGTTACTAAATCGTTTGATTTATATTCATAAGGTTTTTCTTTAATAATAGGTATCTCCTCAAAATTTTCATGAATTGGTGGAGTCTCAATTTGCCATTCAAGTGTTTCTCCGCCCCAATAGTTCTTCTCGGTAACTTTTTTTCCCTTAAGAGCAAAATAAACTAAATAACCAAACATTAAGAAAACTGATGGTACTAAAATCCAAGAACCTAAAGTGGAGATAACATGATAAATTTGATATTCAGGCAAGTAATCATAATATCTTCTTGGCATTCCTAACCATCCCATAATAAACATAGGGAAATAAAGAATATTAAAGCCAATAAAAATGCCCCAGAATGTTCGCATAGCTAATTTAATATTATACATTCTGCCGAACATTTTAGGAAACCAATAATGCAAGGCAGCAAAAAATCCAAAACCAGTCCCTCCAAACATTACATAATGAAAATGAGCAACTACAAACGAAGTGTCGTGAACGTGAATATCGATTGAAAGAACTCCTTGCATCACACCAGTTAGACCGCCAATAGTAAATTGGAAAATGAAAGCAAGAACATATAGTAAAGGAACCTGTAAATCAATTGAGCCTTTGTATAGAGTAGCCACCCAATTGAAAACTTTTATAGCACTTGGAACAGCAACAATCATTGTTAATAGTGAGAAAATGAATTGACTTGTATCACTCATACCAGCAGTAAACATATGATGCGCCCAAACAAGAGAGCCAAAGAATGCAATTGCAATGCTGGACATCGCTATAAAATTATATCCAAAAATTGTTCTACGAGCAAAAACTGGTATTATTTCTGAAACTACACCCATTGCTGGCAGAATCATTATGTAAACAGCTGGATGTGAGTATATCCAGAATAAATGTTGGTATAAAACTGGATCCCCACCTAAAGCAGGATCAAAAAGTCCTACTTTAAAGAACCTTTCAATTGCGACGAGAAGAAGAGTTATTCCAACTATCGGAGTTGCAAGAACCTGCATCCACGCAGTAGCATAAAAGGACCAGACTGAAAGTGGCATCTTAAACCAAGTCATTCCGGGTGCCCTCATACGATGAACAGTAGTAACAAAATTTAATCCAGTTAAAATTGATGAGAAACCTAATATAAAAGCTGCAAAAAGAGCAAACATTACATTAGTAGTCGTTCGAACACTATAAGGAATATAAAATGTCCATCCAGTATCTGAAGGACCTCCTGGTAATAAAATTGCTAAAATTGCTAAAAGGCCACCAATCACATACAAATACCATGAAGTCAAATTCCATTTTGGAAAAGCAACATCTTTAGCACCAATTAAAATTGGAAGGAAAAAATTTCCGAAAACAGCTGGTAAACCTGGCACTACAAAAAGAAAAATCATTATCACACCGTGCAGAGTGAAAATTGAATTATATGTTTGAGCATCCATAATAGTTTTGCCAGGTGTTAATAACTCCAGTCTCATCAAAAGACCGAAGATTATTCCAACTATTAAAAAGATGGTTAGAGAAATCAGATACAAAATTCCAATTCTTTTATGGTCAGTTGATGTTAACCATCCTAAAAGACCTTTATGCTTCCCCTGATAATCTAAATAGCTAATATGAGTATTATTATTATTCATATTGTTTATCCTGAAACATTTTTAGGTTTTAATTTTATATAGATAAAAAACATTATTAAAAATAAAATTATAATCACGCCAAAAATTCTTGTTAGATTAAGAACATAAGTTCTTCCTGCTGGGTCATAACTAAAACAAAATTGAAGAACCCGAGCAATAGTAGGTGTAACCTTACTTTCTGATGCTTCAAAAACCGCTATCTTAAAGTCAAAAGGTAAAATACCAAAGCCGTGTCGTTGAGAATATCCAGGAAACAAATAACGAGTTATTTTACCATTAGAATCGGTAAAAATTAAACATCCAGCGTGTCTAAAATCTTTACCTTCTCTTTTGAAATAAAAACCAGCTGCATCACTTAAACTTCTTATACTCCTCAAATCACCTGTCAGAAAATTCCAACTTCGAAGTGGAATATTTTTATCCATCAATTCTATAATAGCATTTTTCCTTTTAATTGCCTGATAAGGCAATTCAGTCTCATCCATACTAACAACTACAATATTATAATCAACACCTAATACTAAATCTGAATTGTCAACAACTTCAGCAATACTTTGTAATAATGGACTACAAATTCCCGGACATTCATAATAAACGAATGCAAGCACTGTTGGTTTATTAAATAAATCACTTAAAAGAACATAGTTACTATCTTCATCAAAGAAATAAATATTTAGTGGCAAATAATTACCTAATTTCTCGTCAACACCAACCTCAATTTTATTTTCTGCATAACAATCTATTGAGAACAAAAAAATTATAAATAAAAAAGTAAATATTTTAATCATTTAGAAAATTCAATATCTTAATCTAATTTTATTCCTTTACTTTTATTTATAGTACAATCTATCATCGCATCTTTTTAATTTTTACTTAAAACTTTTGAACAACTTTTATTATTGTCACTTAAAGAAACCTTAATACTAATAATGTTGATTCTTAATATAAGGATACTATTATCTTATAAAATACTTTCATTGATTTTGAATCATCAAGGTAATCTAATTCAGAAAATAAATTTTCTTTTTATCAGTTATACCCAATTAAATTTCAATTAATTATAGACAATAAAATCGAATGCAAGTTACTCAAATCTCTATTACTCAAAATCAAAATAAAAGGATTAAAAATATTATTTTCTAAATTATTGGCAACCAATCTTTGAAATTCTTGCGGAGAATTACGCCAATTTTTGTTTTTAACTAAAAGCATTAAAGCAGCTTCAGTATTCAAAAAATAATTCTCAAAATTTTTGGAATTGTAACTATTTTTCATTTTATTTAATGCACTATTGAACTTCAATAATTGATTCGATATTTCATTGATTTT
>Ga0308389_1002130_pt1 | contig 12679 bp, 13 predicted proteins | sample Hotspr2Sample148_FD_202362 | JGI IMG/M metagenome (GOLD analysis project Ga0308389, IMG submission 202362) | Hot spring phototrophic mat microbial communities from Mushroom Spring, Yellowstone National Park, Wyoming, United States - 20040719_148 ... | reverse complement strand
GCTGTGCAGTCGGCGGCGGAAGCGGCTGCGGGAGGGGATAGAGACCCTGCGCTTTGGCACAGGCCAGGGGAAGAGGAGGGCGGCCAGTAGACGACGCGGGCGGGGGTCTTGCGCTGGGGGTCGTCCTTGTGTCCGAGGGTCTTGAGCAGATCGTCTATAATGCAGAAGGCCACTAGAACAGTCCAGTTCATAGTGGCCTTAGTTTTTGCTTTCTGGCTCGGAATGTCTAGGTGGCAACTTGAGTTACGATAGTGAGCTCGAACGTGCCTCAGGTTCCAGTGGAACAGAAGGGACAAGTCTCTGACGAGATTTCCCTGCGCGACCTGTACCTGATCCTCAAGCGCCGCAGCCGGCTTATCGTCGGTGTGACCTTGGGGCTGGCCTTGCTTACCCTGGCCTTTAGCCTGCTCTGGCCTAAAACCTACACCAGCCAGGTGGTAGTGAGCCTATCCATCTCCAACCAGTCCAGCCAGGGCCTGCTAAACAACCTTCCCTCGCTGTCGGGCCTGGCCCAGGGGTTTGTAGATTTGCTTGGAACCCGGTTGCTGGCCGACCAGCTCGGCGTCGATGACCCTACCCGCTTCTATAAGGCCCGCTTCGACGAGAAGCGGGGATTGCTGTTTCTAACAGCCCAGGGCAGCACCGCGGTTGAGGCGCGGGAGCGGGCCGAGCGAATTCTGGAGGTGGCGCGGAAGTACCTCGAGCGCAACCTGCTCGAGGGGGCCCAGTCCAACCTGCAGGCGGCCCTGACCCAGGCCCGCTTCGACCTGAAGGTAGCCCAGGATGGCCTTAGGGGAATCCGGGCCGAGCTTAAGCAGGCACCCGATCTAATAGCTGCCAATCCTACTGTTGCTGCGGCCCTCGAGGCCCGGGGCACCGACCCCCAGGCCGCCCGCATTGCCAACCCCGCCTACGTCAGCCTGAGCCTCGACGAGTCGCGCCTGCGCTCGCAAATTGCCCAGCTCGAGGCCCGTATCGTCACCCTGACCGATTTTTTGAAACAGCCTGAGGCAATTGGTCAGTTGATAAACCGCTCTTTGCTGGTGCAGGTGCTGGTTCCCCCGGCTGAGCCGCTTCGGCCCAGCTTTCCCAGGCCGCTTCTGTTCACCGTAGTGGCAGGGGTTCTGGGCCTGGTGCTGGGGGTGCTGTGGGCCTTTGTGCTCGAGGCCATAAGCCCCCCCGAGCCGCGCGTCACAGCTTAGTCGAAAAACAGCTTCCGGTTTTCTGGCCAGAACAACCAGACCAGCCCCAGCAGGGGTTGGACCAGGGGTAGAAAACCGTAGTCAATGCCAAACTCGTGCCAGACGGTGCGACCGATCACCTCGGGTACAATCAGGCTCAAACTGCCCACGAGCAGAACCCCTACCATCTCAAAGCTAAGGGCCACAACCGAAACCCACCAGGCCCAGGGCTTGCGAATTACAAACGCCACCGTTGCTACCAGATATATGCTGGCAGCCACAGCGGAGAGGGTGGGGGGGAAGTAGTCGGTCACCCCTGGTTTGAAGAAGAGCTGGTAGATCGAGCGGGCCCCAGCCGAAAGCGCCAGCAAAGGGTAGGAGACCGCGAGAATCTGCCCGATGGCTCGAACAACGGTGGGGGATAGCAGGCTGTGCATCCCCTCAAGTCTAATACGCCGGTGCATGAGCCTCAGCTAGCTGCGAATGACTACTATTGTCAATAGTATGAAAATCCGACTGGAATACTTGACATTAAGTGCGCCCTCCAATAAACTCCCCATCAGGCCGAAGCTGGCCAAAAAAGGAGGAACAAGGTGAAGCGACCCATTCTGACGACTGCTCTACTGGCCCTACTAGGGCTGGCCCAGGCCCAGCCGCAAAGCCTTACCATCTACTCGGGCCGTGGGCAGGGGCTTGTTGAACCATTGGTGCGGCAGTTCGAGGCTGAGACCGGTATAAAAGTAAATGTGCGCTACGGGCGCGATGCCGAGATTCTGGCCGCGCTGCAGGAGGAGGGGCGGCGTAGCCCCGCCGATATCTTTTGGGCCAACACCGCGGGCGCACTTGGAGCAGCCTCCGAACGAGGGCTCTTCCTTCGTCTAGGGGATTCTGTTACCCGTATTCCTGGCTATTTTGTGCCGGCCAGCCGCCAATGGGTGCCCCTCACCATTCGCCTTCGGGTGCTGGCCTACAACCCTGGCCGGGTCAAGCCAGAAGACCTGCCCAGAAGCATTATGGATCTGCCCCGGCTGACCCAGTACAGGGGACGCATTGGCTGGACACCCACCTACAGCAACTTTCAGGACATGATTGCGGCCATGGTGGTGCAGCATGGCGAGGCCCGTGCCCGTCAGTGGCTCTCCGAGATGAAGGCCCTCGAGCCCAAGTCCTACGCCTCCAACCCTGCCATGATGGAGGCCATTCGTGCGGGTGAGATCGACCTAGGCTCCACCAACCATTACTATATTCAGCGCTTTGTGCGGGCAGGCCAGCAGATTGGTACCTATTATTTTGCCGACGGCGATGTGGGGGGGCTGGCCTTGGTGACGGGGGCAGGCATCCTAAAAACCAATAAAAACCCAGCCGCCGCCAACCGCTTTTTGCTGTGGCTACTTTCGCCTAAAGGGCAGCAGTTCTTTACCAGCGAGATCATCGAATACCCTGTGGTGAGGGGAGTAGTGCTTACCGCGAACCTGCTGCCTGTTGACCAGGCCGTGGCTAAAAGCCCCAAAGTTGACTTTGAGAGGCTTCCCCTCGAGACCGCACTCAGGTTGTTGCGCGAGGCGGGGTTGCTCTAAAACCCCTGCCTCAGGCTCCCAACGGCCAGCCGACGGCTACGGCTGGCTGTTTTTTTGCCAGAACTGAAGATGCCAGGCACATTTCCTGCGGTTTTTCTGGCATACTATTTGGGAGCTGTAAACCACCCCACGGCTAAAGCCGGGGGCTTTCCGAGAGGAGACGATGCAGAGAAGACACCCTCAGAATCCGGGCCGGTTTACAGCGGCCCATGCCCGTCGAGCCTGCTCTTCGGGCGACGATCCCCTGCGGCCCTGCACGCAAGGCGATGTTGTGCGCGGCCACCCAGTCGGCGTTGTGCTGGAAGCCGCACGCCGTGCAGCGGAAGAGGGCCTGGCTTTTACGGTTCTCCCTGGCGGTATGCCCGCAGCGGGGACACTCCTGGCTGGTGTGCCTGGGGTCCACCGCCACCACCCGCACCCCCTTCAGCGCGGCCTTGTACTCCAGCAGGAAGCGCAGTTTGCTGTAGGGCCAGAGGTGGTGGAGGTGACGCTCGGTATGGCCGCGCTTGGCAGTGCGGCTCCTAAGCCCCCTCAGGTCTTCAACCGCCAGGGTGTCCCCAGGTTCAAGGCCGTCCACGACGCGCCTCGCCAGGGTGTGCAGGGTGTGGTTCACGAAACGGGCTTCCCTTCCCGTAAGCCGTTCCCAGAGGCGCTGTACGCCTCTGGTGCGTTCGGAAGGGCGGTCCAGCCTGGAGCGAACCTCGCCCCGCTTCGCCCGGTAGTGCAGACGTTTCCCCTTGAGGGAACCGCCGGAAAACCGCACCCCGGTGGAGAGGGCGGCCAGGGCCTTCTGCCCCAGATCAACACCCACCACCCTCCCGCCACCGGGGGGCGGGGTGGGGGTTTCCACCCGGAGGGAGAGGTGGATGTACCACCTGCCCTCTGGCCCTTTGGTCAGCACCCCGCCCTGCACACTCTTGGCCCGTGCCAGCAGCCCGCGCTGATAGTTGCCCAGCTTCATCGGGATGAGCATCCGACCCGCGACGGTGGTCAGCGAGACCGCCTCGCCCCGCAAGGACAGGGTGCGCGGGTCGAAGGTGCAGGAGGTGGGCTGGTAGAACCTGGCCCGGCTCCCTTTCTTTTTGCCCACACGGGCAATGGCCTGCACCGCGAGGTTGGCCGAGAGCCCCATCGCCCGGAGGTCGCTATAGACCAGGCGGTGCAGCCGGAAGCGACGAAACTCCCCCCGCTCCTTAGCCACCCGCAGGGCGTGGTTGCAACCCTGGGCAAACAACCGCATGGTATCCTCCAGCGCCGCCGCCTGTTCAGGGGTGGGCTTGAGGGTGCAGCGGAGTGTGAGAGTCTGCACAAACGCAGTATAGCACATCATGCGAAAGGAGGAACGGCGCTTCTCCCCACGCCTGAAGGCAGGGGTATCCGCGCCGAAAGTTCCCGATGAAGCCGCCCATCAACCCCTTACGGCCCCTCTGGCTTACCCTTGGGTTCTTCTTTGCAGGACTGGGCTTCGTGGGCGCAGTTGTGCCCGGAATGCCCTCCACAGTATTCTTTGTGCTGGCCGCCTATTTTTTCTCCAGAAGCAGCCAGCGCTTCCTGAACTGGATTCTTGGCTTACCCAAGGTGGGACCCCTTGTGCGGGATTACCGCAACGGCCTTGGCATGCCGCGCAGGGCCAAGATTTTCGCTTTGTGTACGCTGAGCTTTTTTGCCCTAACGAGCGCCATCTTCCTTGTACCGGTATTCTGGCTCAAGGTGCTGGTGTTGCTGGTAGGCCTGGCGGGGTTTTGGTTCATTCACAGCCGAATTCCTACCAAAGAACTGGTGCTCGCACGCCGCCAGGCCGAAGCACGCTAGGCTTTCACAGCAGCACGCCCTGCTTCTCCTACGGTGGGGCCGTGCCGGGCGCTGGGTTCCCCCCGCCTTCTACCTGACAAGGGCGAAGGGCCGCCCCGTAACCCTAATGCGCGCAGCGGTGAGTTCGAAACGCCCGCCGCCGCTGCTGGCCTCAATCCGAAGGGCGATGCGAAAGGAGCCTGACTTGAGGATATTGAAAGCGGTACTGTTTTCTGTGGCGCTCAGATCTACGGTGGTGAGGAAGGGCTGGCTCTGCCCGGCAGCCACGTTGAACCCGGTGCGGGCCAGGCCCAAGTCCCCACCTGTGTTGTCTTCGAGGTTGGTATCGTTTTCTGGGGCCAGTCTGATCTCGTAGCTTCCGCTCATGGGGATGCTGCCGGTGTTGGTCAGGGTGCCTTGGATGGTAATCTGGCCGCGCTCGAAAATGTCCAGATTTGGGGGCAGCGGGACCAGCTGGCCCTGGGGGCTGGGGTACAGCTCCCGGTAGGAGCCAGCAGGGATGCTGAGGCTGCGCTGGCTCTGCGGGATAAAGCTGAGGATGTCGACGTTGAGGGTGTAACGGGTGCTGGCGCTGCACCCCAGCAGCAGTAGAAGCGTGATATAGGCCAGTCGGGGCATGCTTCACCTCAGAAGTTCCAACCAAAGCTCAGGGCGAGGCCAAACACAGTGTCTCCCACAATGGGAGCGCGGTGGGTGGTGAGCGCGGTGTCCAGGCTGAAGCCAGCTCCCACGAAGCCGGCGCCCAACCCGAAGCGCAGACCGTTGTCAAAGCCCAGGCCTGCGCGAAGGCGTGCAGGCCCAAAGCTGTACTCACCGCCAATGCGGCCATATAGGCGGCTTTGGTAGCCCAGGTCGCCGCCCAATAGCAAAGTACCGGCCTCGAGCGGTACCTGGGTGGCCGCGTTCAGAAAGATCGCCGGCACAAAGCCAAAGCTGCTCCGCTCAGCCTGTGACGAAACCGGGTCGCCGGGGTTACCGTTCCAGCGTAGCTCGGTGCCGCTCCAGCGGACGAAGCCCAGCAGGTTACGGATGCCCAGGCCTAGGGTGGCGCTTTGGGTTTCTATCACCACCCCCAGATCGGCCCGCACCCCGAAGCCGTTTCCACTGCCGGGGACGCTGTAGAAGACCGTGCCGCGGTAGACGGGGGGCCGGTTGGGGTCGAAGCGCCCTTGGCTGTCGGTCTGAAGCCCGATGCTCAGGTTGCCCTCGAGGTAGGTCAGCCCGTAGAAGGCCTCGCCCCGGCTCCCTAGATACAGCTTGAGCGGAGCGAGGTTGGGAATGGGCAGATCGGGCAGCCGGGCGGCGTAGCCAAAGCCCAAACTAATGCCGCTCTGGGCGCTGGTGCTGAGCACCGCGGCGTACTCGCTGTTGGGCGAAAGCTGGCCGCTTCGCAGCGCCTGGCGCAGGCTGTCGTTGGGCGAGAGGCCCAGCCCAAAACCCCCGGCGAATATTCCTAGATCGAGGAAAAGGTTATCCGCCAGCGAAAAGGGTACCCGCAGCAGTGGGGCGGGGGTGAGGGCCTTGGTGGCGGCCACCCCAACCTCGCCCAGCTCGAGGTCAAGCGGTATGGGATTGCCCCGGTAATCGGTGATCTGGATGCCGTTGGCCTCCACCACAATTTGAATCTCGGGGTAGCCCGTGTTGGGGTTGAGAAAGGCCTTTGAGGAAGCCGGGTTGATCAGAAACTCATTTGGGTAGGTGAGCTGGTTGTAAAAGGTGAGAAAGTCGAAGGGGCTGTTCTCTTTGGTGAGGTTGGCGAGTCCACTCAAGCCTGGCAGTGGGTTGCTTTCGGGCCGCAGCACCAAGCCCAAGAGACCTAGGGGTAGCCTCAAGCCCCGTTCGCTGCCGTATTGGCCCGCCGGATAAGCGGCGTAGGCAGGGTTAAGGTAGGCAGCCTCGGGGCCGGGTAAAACCAGACCGGCCATGCCCAGGCTACGCACACTTTGGGCCAGGGAAAAACCGCACATCAAAGCGAGAACTACAGTGCCGGCTATGCGTCCCATATATCGAGGTTTATTGTAAAGCCCGGCTTCTACAAACCATTTTCATAAACCGCTGTTGGCCTTCGCGCGGCGCAAATGCCTCGCCGGCCTACAAAAAGTGCGCGGGGGCGGCCCAGCAACGCGTGTGGTTCCTGTCCGAGGGGCTGCGGTAACAGCTCTGGCTCCCTGGGCCAGCCTCAGGTTGATGCCCTGCCCGGGAGGGGCTGGTAGAAGCAGTGGGTGAGGGCAATAGCCAAGGCATCGGCCAGGTGTGTGGGCTTGGGAAGGGACTTCAAGCCCAGAACAGCCCGAACCATGTAGGCCACCTGACCCTTATCAGCTTGGCCGCTGCCCACCAGGGCCTCTTTGACCTTAGGAGGGGGGTAGCCGTAGACCGGGATGGCGAGCTGGTCGGCCACCAAAAAGACCGCCCCCATGGCCCAGCCCACCTTGTAGGCCAGCTCGTTTTGTCGGTAGAAAAACTGCTCCTCCACCGCTATGGCCTGTGGTCGGTAAGTTACGGCAGTCCGGTAGACCGCGCGGTACAGCCTACCCACCCGCGCAGGGGCAGGTTCATCGTGGCAGGTCTTGACCACTTCGGCGTGGAGCAGCCGGGTCTGCTTGCCCACCTGCGCCACCACGCCCAGGCCCAGGTTGGTGATGCCGGGGTCAATGCCTAGGACGACCATCTTGGTAAGCTCGTAGGGTACAGGGGTTCGCTGGAGAGCTCCAGTGCTAGTTGCCCCTTTTGGGGGGGTAGTCGCCGTCGCCGTAGCGGATGAAGGCAGGAATATCGAAGTTACCCATGTCCACATTGCTGGTGGGGAAGTCCATCAGGGGGCGGCCGCCCGGCTTGGCCACCACGGCGCTTTCGTTAAACCCCGCTGCAATCAGGATTACCCGCATCTCGTCCTGGGCCCGGTTGTCGTAGGTGAGGCCGTACAGTACGTCCACCTCTTCCATGCCCGTGGCCTCGCGAATCTGCTCCACCACGCTGCTGGCTTCCAGGAGCGAGATCTCCTCGTCGCCTACCACGTTGATGAGCAACTTGCGGGCCCCTTCCACCGAGCGGTCGAGCAAGGGGCTTTGGATGGCCGAAAGGGCGGCTTCTTGCACCTTGTTCTCGCCCCGGCCCGCGCCGATGCCCATCAGGACCTGGCCGGCCCCAGTGAGCAGGGTGCGCACGTCAGCGAAGTCGAGGTTGATCTGCCCGGGCAGGTTGATGACGTCAGTGATGCCCTTCACCCCGTGGTAGAGCACCCGGTCAGCGATCATGAAGGCGTCCTTGGCGGAGACCTTTTTGTCCAGGGCGCTGAGCAGGCGGTCATTGGAGATCACCACCATGGCGTCCACCTGTTCGCGCAGACGCTTGATGCCCTCCTCTGCGGCCCGCAGGCGGCGGGGACCTTCCCAGGAAAAGGGGCGGGTAACCACTGCGACCGTGAGGGCCCCCAGGCCCTTGGCGATCTGCGCCACCACGGGCGCGCTGCCGGTACCGGTTCCGCCGCCCATGCCGGCGGTGAGGAAGACCATATCGGCCCCCTCGAGGTACTCACTGATCAGCTCTTCAGCTTCCTGCGCAGCTTTCTCGCCGATTTCGGGGTTGGCCCCCGCGCCCAGGCCACGGGTGAGCTTATCGCCCAGCTGGATGCGCACCTCGGCCAGGCTGGTAGCCAGAACCTGTGCATCGGTGTTGGCTGCGATAAATTCCACGCCGGTGAGACCCGACTCGATCATGCGGTTGACTGCGTTGTTGCCCGCACCGCCGAGGCCGATAACTTTGATCTGCACGTCACCCATATTCTCTCCTGGTATCGCCCTAGCTTAAGGCAATACCCAAAACCTAGAAGAAGTTCTTAAACATTCCCTTAAGGCGCTCCCAGAGGCTGCTGGCGGCACTGCCCATACCCTCGCCCTCGAGGGGCTTGACGGGGCTGGCTTTGCGGCTGGGCCGGAGGCTGCGCGCTGGGGAGTGGGTGGCCAGACTGGCCGCGTGGCGGACCAGCCCCACCGCGGTGGCATGGGTGGGGGAGGCCACCACATCGGTAAGGCCCTGCACGCCGATGGGTTTGCCTAGTCGCACCGGTAGGTTGAACTGTTTGCGGGCCAGCTCCTCTAAACCCCGTATCATGCTGGTGCCGCCGGTCACGATGACCTTGCCCACAGTTATTTCTAAAGGCCCCAGGGCCTCATCTACGCTCTGGCGGGCCAGGTGCAGAATTTCGCGCAGGCGCGGGCGGATGATGCGGGCCAGCTCGGGGGCTTGGTAGGAGATCTGGGCTGAACCTCCCTGGCTGACCTCGAGCACCAGCTCAGGGTCGGCCAGCTCAGGCAGGGCCGCACCGTATTTTTTGGCCACCCGCTCGGCCTCCTCCACCGGGATTTGCAGCAGCTTGGCGATGTCCTGTGACACGTGATCACCCCCCAGGGGGATAACTGCCGAGTGGGCCAGCCGCCCCTGCCGGAAGACGGCCACGTCGGTGGTGCCCCCGCCGATATCTACCAGCATCACCGTCATGGAAAACTCATCGGGGGAGAGTACCGCCAGTCCGGAGGCGTATGCCTGCAGAACCAAGCCCTGTACTTCCAAACCTGCATCCTCTACGGCCTTGCGCAGGTTGGTCAGGGGGCCTTTGCTGCCGGCCACCAGGTGCACGTCCACCTCCAGACGCACTCCGGCCATGCCAATGGGGTCGCGGATACCCTCCTGGCCGTCCACGCGAAACTCCAGCGGCAGGGCATGAATTAGCTCATAATCGCCCTCAAAGGGGTAGGCCTTGGCTTGCTCGATGGCCCGCTCGACATCGGTCGCGGTGATCTGATGGCCCCGCCGGATGGCGGCTAGGCCGTGGCTGGTTACACTGCGCACGTGGGCCCCAGCCACACCCACCCAGACCTGCTCGGCCTTAACCCCTGCTACCCGTTCGGCCTGGAAGATGGCCTGGCGGATGGACTCGGTGGTGCGCTCGAGGTTTGTCACCACCCCCCGCCTTAGCCCCTGGGAAGGCGCGGTGCCCTCCCCAATGATATCCAGGATGCCGTCCGGGGACAGTTCACCGATGACGGCGGTAACTTTGGTGGTTCCTACGTCTAAACCTACGAGGATCATCGGCGAGCACTCACCCCCCAAGAATACACGTATATGCGCGATGGGCGAATGGCAGGGTGCGCAAGGACTTGGCTTGCGCTACTTTTGCCCATTTTGCGCACTCTAGCCCAGTTCTGCAACTCTTTAGCGTCTTTACCCCAAACATTAAGGCCTTCGCCCAAGACCTGATAACCTCCCACACCGTAGCGGATGCGTTTTGCCTCAGGAAAAGCTTGCACCAGGAGAAGCAGATCGGCGATAGGAATTGCGCCCCTTCCCTCGAGCAGCGGGGTCTGGGGGGGTGCATCCGGCAACAGAACGCCATCCCGGCTCAGCCCGAAGCGCCCTTGGGCCGTGAGGATGTTGGCCAAGGAGGTGCGCTCTTGCAGCACGATGCGGACACGGCCTGGTGCAGGGCGCTCGAGCGTGGCTGAAAGTACCCAGGGGTTCTTCAGCAAGGGTTCCAGCCTGGAGGGCCAGGCCCAAAGCCAGGGTTGGCCTGGCTCGAGACCGGTCGTCCGCTGCACCTGTTCTGGGGAAAGCTGCTTGTGGCCCACCACCTCAACTTCCTCAATCGGCACCACCACAAGCGAACCCACCCCCAGCGTGGCCAGCAACAAGGATGCCAGTATAACCCGGATCATGCCCACCCCCTGAGCGAGGGAAGGGGAAACGACTTTCTGCAAGCCTGCGCAGTAGAGCGGGTTAGGTGGGCTGCTCTAAGGGGCGTGTTCATCGGTTCACCTCCGCCTCCAAGGGGGTGATCTCACCCCAGATTTCCCATTCCACTTCCAGCGGCAGCAGCGCCTGCACCTTGCGGATGAGGGTATACATCTCGGCGGCGGTGGCCCCGCCCAGGTTAACCAGGAAGTTGCCGTGCTCGTGGCTGATCATAGCCTTGCCCACGGTGAGGCCTTTGAGGCCGTGGGCGTCAATCAGGCGCCCGGCAGCCTCGCCGGGGGGGTTCTTGAAGGCGCAACCCGCGCTTTTCTTTTTGGGCTGGCCCTTGCGGGCAGCGTCTACCAGCGCGATTTTGGCCCGCACGGCCTCCACCCCAGCGGGGATAAGCCGCAGCTTGACCCGGGTGACGACGCTGCCCGGGGGCAGCTCGGAGTGCCGGTAGCTGAAGCCCAGCTCTTCGGGCCGGTACTGGTGTAGGTGGCCGTCGTGGTAAAGCTCGACCAGCTCGAGCGCATCGGCCATCTCGCCAAAGCGGGTGCCGGCGTTCATCTTCACCGCACCTCCCACCTGGGCCGGAATCCCGTACAGGCCCTCGAGGCCGCTCAGGCCCAGCCGCGCCGAGGTTTGCAGCAGGCTGGAGACCAGAACTCCGGCGCCAATCCAGCCCGAAAGATCGGGGTTCCATTGGGCAAACTCGCCCGCAAGCCGGATGACCCGCTCCGGCACGCCCGCATCCGAAACCAAGAGGTTGGAGCCGTTGCCCAGCACCCGGTAGGGGGCCAGGGTGGCCTCCTTAAGGTCGGCCAGGGTTTCCACCGTCCAGACCTCGGCCTCACCCCCCACCCCGATGGTGGTGAGCTGGGCCAGCGGCAGACGGGCTATCTTCACGCTCTCACCTCCCAGGTCATACCGCCTCCTTCTGCGCCGCCAACAAGCGCCCCAGCCGGGAGACGCTCCCCGCCCCGATGGTCAGGATGAGGTCGCCGGGGGCGGCGGTTTGCCGCAGGTAGCTCAGGATGTTGTCCCAGCTGTCGTAGCGGGCCGCGCGCCCGCTGGAGCGCAGGTGCTCTACAATTCGGCCTACAATTTGGGCGCTGGTCAGACGCAGGGGGGTTTCTTCGGCAGCGTAGACATCCAGGATCAGGGCTTCATCGGCCTGCTCCAGGGCCCGGGCATACTGCGGCCACTCCAGCTCGCTACGTCCGTAGCGGTGGGGCTGGAAGACCGCCCGCACCCGCAGGCCGGTGTTTTTTGCTGCCCTGAGCAGCGCCCACAGCTTGGTGGCGTTGTGGGCGTAATCGTCCACGATTAAGGCTCCGTTGAGCTCGCCCACCTTCTCGAAGCGGCGGCTGGCCCCGGTGTACTGGTGGAGGCCTTGCTGAATGGCTTCGAATGGAACCCCCACCACCAGCGCCGCGGCTGCGGCGGCCAGGGCGTTGGCAATGTTGTGTTCGCCGGGGACTTGCAGGCGCACCGGGCCTAAAGTCTGGCCCTGCCAGACCAGCTCGAAGTGGCTGCCGAAGGGCTCGAGGGTGATCCTGGCCGCGTGACAGTCGCCTTGCAGGAGTCCAAAGCTGCTGCGGGGGCGACCCTGGGTGAGTTCGTCCAATAAGCGCCAGCGTGGCTCGCCGTTGTAGACGACGTGGCCTGCCCGGCCTGCAAAGGAGCGCACGGCCTCCTGCAGGGCCCCGAAGGAGGCGTGGTAGTTGGGGCGGGCCTGTCCATCGGGGGAGACGTGGTCGGCCTCGAGGTTGGTAATCACAGCCACATCCAGCTCTAAAAAGCGGAACAGGGGATCGGACTCGTCCACCTCGGCGATGCGGTAAGGCCCATGGCCCACTTTGGCGCTGCCGCCAATCAGGCCTAGCTCGGCCCCCAGCAGCACGGTGGGATCGGTCTGGGCAGCGATAAAAATGCTGGCCAGCATGGAGGTGGTGCTGGTTTTGCCGTGGGAGCCGGTGACGCCCAGGCTGTAGCCCCCGCGCAAGATCTCGGCCACCACCTGAATCCGCCGCCAGACCGGAAGGCCCAGGGTTTGTGCGGCGACCAGCTCCGGTTCGCTGTCTTTGATGGCGGTGGAGGCCACCAGCACGTCCACGCCCTCGAGGTGGGTGGGGCTATGCCCCTGGAAAACCTGGATGCCCTCGCGCTCGAGCGCACGGGTAAGCTCGGAAAGCTGGCTGTCACAGCCGCTCACGATGTGCCCACCCCTGCGCAAGATGCGGGCCAGACCGCTCATGCCAATCCCGCCGATACCCATCAGGTGATAATGCTTCACACTGCCTCCAGCACCATTTGCGCCAGCCGCTGGGCTGCGCCTGCTGGCGATAAACTGCCAAGTTTAGCGCGGATTTGCTC
>Ga0308389_1002129_pt1 | contig 12686 bp, 10 predicted proteins | sample Hotspr2Sample148_FD_202362 | JGI IMG/M metagenome (GOLD analysis project Ga0308389, IMG submission 202362) | Hot spring phototrophic mat microbial communities from Mushroom Spring, Yellowstone National Park, Wyoming, United States - 20040719_148 ... | reverse complement strand
TAGAGAATCGCGCCGGGCAGCATTTCCGCAATGGACGGGCTGAGGCCGGCGAGCATCACCGTCCAGAACAGGGGCCGGCCGGCGCGGCCCGCCCGGGCCAGCCCGGCCCCGCAAAGCAGGCAAAAAGACGGCAGCAGCGGAAGCAAATAGCCTGGCAATTTATTCTTCGAAACGGAAAAAAACAGAAATCCGAATATGAAAATAACAGCGGGAATCGTCAGCTTTTTTTCCTGCCATGCCGGCCGCCATGCGGCAAGCGGGGCGAGAATCCAGGGGAAAATTCCGCCGATCAGGACAGGAAAATAGAACCAGAAGGGCTGCACATGCCGGAGCTCGCCGCTGGCGAAGCGGGACAGATGGTGGCGGAGGAAGAACTCGTCCAGGAAGGCGCGCCCGTGGAGCCACGCCATGGCGGCGAACCACGGGGCGGCGAGCGCCAGAAAGAGCGCAGCGGGAAGCAGGCACTCGCGCAAGCGGCGCCGCTCAAGCCACAGCAGGGGCGCCAGCAGCACGAGCGGCACCAGCCCCTTGGCGAGAACGGCGGCGGCCAGGCAGGCTGCGGCCGCGAAGAGCGCCCGGCGGCTGCCGCTCTCCGACCAGAGCCACATGAGCAGCAGGCAGCCGTTGAAGAAGACGGCCAGCGGGAGGTCGGTGACGCCGACCATGCTGTAGGCGGCCCAGCCCGCGCCCGTGGCAAGCATCAGCGTGGAGGCCCAGGCGATACGGAGATCGAGGAGGCGGCGGACGAGCAGCCAATGAAAGACGAGATACAGCGCCGACAGCAGCGCCAGCGGGGCGCGCGGGGCCAGCTCCGGGCCGAGGCCGAGGCGGAAGGCGGCGGCGGCGAGCCAGTACAGCAGGGGCGGCTTTTCAAACCAGGGCTCGCCCCACAGCCGGGGGGTGAGCCAGTCGCCGCCCGTGGCCATGGCGCGCGCGATGGCGGCGTAGCGCGGCTCGTCGGGACCGAGCAGCCCCGCGCGGTCCAGCCCGTGGAGATACGATGCGGCGGCCAGAAGGGCGAACAGCGCCAGGAGCCACGCCTGCCGGTCTTTCAGCCCGCCCGAGGACACTCACCAGTATAATGGCGGCGATGCGTGCTCTTTTCCGGCTCCTGTTGCTGCTGGCTTGCGCGGCTGCGCTGCCGGCCGACGTTTCCCGTTGCGCGTGCGACCCGGCGCGGCCCGAGACGCTGAAGGAGCGGAACTGCTCGCTGTGCGCCGAGGCGGAAAAGCAGCCGGCCGGGGTGCGGTATTTTGTGCTGAAGGACGCCAACCCGCGCAAGCCGAACCGGTGGCTGGCGCTGCCGCGGAGGCACCTGCCGGGCCCGCACCACCTGCACGACCTGCCCAAGCCGGAGCGGGATGAATTGTGGCGGTTTGCGGTGAAAACCGCGCGGGAAAAATTCGGCGAGGAGTGGGGCATCGCCTACAACGGCGCCGAGGTGCGCACGCAATGCCATCTGCACCTGCATATCGGGCGGTTCGCGCGGGCCGCGGAGACGTCGAAATTCCTGCTGGTGCGGCGCGTCGAGGACATCCCCGCCCCGGCGGACAGCGGACTGTGGGTGCATCCCGTACCTGGCGGATTCCACGTCCACACAGGGGAGCAGATCACGGAAACCGTGCTCGTGCGGTAGCGGCCTGCGGGCAATGCTAACCTGAAAGCAAGCGGTTCAACCGGAGCCATGAGAATTCTCGTCATCGAAGACGAAGAACGCATCGCCGACTTCATCAAACGCGGGCTGGAGGGCGCCGGCTACGAGGTCGACGTGGCGCTGGACGGCCAGTCCGGGCTCGACAGGATGCACGAGCTCGACTACGACCTGCTGGTGCTGGACCTGATGCTGCCGGACATGGACGGGCTGACGGTGCTTGAAAAGACGCGGAACCGGAAGGTAAGCCCGCCGGTGCTGATTCTGAGCGCGCGCAGCGAGGTGGAGGACCGGGTGCGGGGGCTGGAGGTCGGCGCGGACGACTACCTGGTGAAGCCTTTCGCCTTCGAGGAGCTGCTGGCGCGCGTGAAAGCGCTGCTGCGGCGTGGCCAGCCGGTGCCGGACCGCCTGGTGGCCGGCGACCTGGTGGTGGACTGCCTGCGGCGGAAGGTGACGCGGGCGGGCCGGCCGATCGAGCTGGCGCCGAAGGAATTCAGCATTCTCGAATATCTGGTGCGCAACTGTGGCAAGCCGCTGACGCGGACGATGATCGTCGAGCACGTCTGGGACACGGAATATGACGGGCTGACAAACATTGTCGACGTCTATATCCGCCATTTGCGCGCGAAAATCGACGATCCTTTTCCGTTCAAAATGATCCGCACGATCCGCGGCACGGGCTACATGCTCGAGGCCGGGGACACGGCGGCCGGCGCCAGCGGATCGCCATCCTGAGCCTGACGATGCGACGCCGGCCGGAGGGTTCCCGATGATGTTCGCCTCCGGCCTGCGCACAGCGGCGCGCCGCCGCGCCCCGGGGCTGCGGACGCGGCTGACGCTCAGCTACGTGCTGCTGTTCGCCGTGGTGATGACGTCGATCGGGTTCACGTTTCACCAGGCGCTGGTGGTGATTTTCCATCAGCAGACCGAACGGCTTCTCGACGGCGAATGGAATGCGCTGAAAGGGTTCCTGCGGGCACGCGAGACGGAACTCGTCTGGGCCTACGACCCCGAGCACCCGGAAGAGGCCTTCACGGTGGACCGGCTGAGGCGCGTGTTTCTGCTGACGGACGCCGAGGGCGAGGTGATCGAGATGTCGAACGGCTACGCGTCGATCGGCCGCGAACCTCCGGAGCTCATCCGCAGGATCCTGCGCTCGGGCGCGCCGCAGACGGTGAAGCGGACCGGCATGAAGGGCGAGGCGTACATGGTGCGGATGGGGCCTTACGGGGCCGGGGGGCGCACCTATTTTGTGGCGATCGGGCTGCCCGTCAGCGAGAGCGAGCGCGTGCCGGCGCGGATGCTGGCCGTGTACGCGGCAGCCGCGCCGGTGATGCTGCTGGCCATCGCCATTCTGGGCTGGTACGCGGCGGGCCGGTCGCTGTCGCCGCTGCTGCGGGTGGCGGAGGCGGCGCGGACCGTTTCCGGCGGGAACCTGAGCCTGCGGATCGAACCGTTGGGAACGGGCGACGAGCTGGATCAGCTGATCGCAACGTTCAACGGAATGATGGAGCGGCTGGAGGCGAATTTCGAGCAGATGAAGCGCTTCTCGGTGGACGCCAGCCACGAGCTGCGCACACCGCTGACGGCCATCCGCGGGCAGCTGGAGGTTGCGCTGCTGACAGCGCGGACGACGGACGATTTCCGGCGCTCGATCGCGACGGCGCTCGAGGACGTGGAGCGGCTGGGCCGGATCGCGCAGTCGCTGTTGCAACTGGCGCAGGCCGAGACGGGCCAGCTCCGGCTGAACCTCCAGCCGGAGATGCTGGCGGAGATCGCGGCGCGGCAGACGGCGCGATTCTCCCCGCTGGCGGAGAAGAAGAGGATCTCGCTGCGGCTGGAAGCGGCCGAAGACTGCGTGGCGGCGGTGGACCGGCTGCAAATCGAGCGCCTGCTGGACAATCTGCTGTCGAACGCCGTGAAATACACGCAGGAGGGCGGCGCGGTGGAGGTGCGCGTGCGGCGGGAGGGCGGCGAGGCCGTGATCGAGGTGGCCGACAACGGCCCCGGCATCGCCGAGCACCACCTGCCGCATATTTTCGAGAAGTTCTATCGCGTGCGGGAGGGGGAGCGCACGGCGGGCCGCGGCGTCGGGCTCGGCCTTGCGTTCGTGCGGTGGATCGCGCTGGCGCATGGCGGACGCGTGGAAGTGCGTAGCCGCGTGGGCGAGGGCACGACCTTCGCGGTGCGCCTGCCGCTCCGGCCGGCCGCGGCGGCGCCCGCGGCGGCCAAGGCGGAGTGAGCCGCTGGAATCAGACAAGGCAACCTGATATGTTGGCCGGGAAGAGCGAATTCCCGGTTGCAGGAGGACTGTCCCGATGCCGTTGACCCGCCGCGCCTGGCTTTCCCTGGCCGCCGCATTTCCCTCTTTGTCCGGCCAGAACAAATGGAACGTGAACTATGACGAATCGAAAGTGCCCGCCTACACGCTGCCCGACCCGTTGCGGTTCGAGGACGGGACGCCGGTGCGGTCGGCGCGGGACTGGCCGCGCCGGCGGGCTGAGATTCTGGCGCTGTTCGAGCGGCACGTCTACGGGCGGATTCCCGGCGGGCGTCCCGCGGGCATGCGGTTCGAGGTGCTGACGCAGCCGGAGGCGGCGCTCGGCGAGGCGGCGGTCCGCAAGCAGGTGCGGGTGCTTTTTTCGGGAAAATCCGATGGCCCGAAGATGGATTTGCTCCTGTATTTGCCGCCGAATTCCCGCGGAAAGGCTCCGGCATTTCTGGGCCTGCATTTCGCCAGCAACCACACCGTGCGCAACGACCCGGGCATTTTGATCAACCCGGCCTGGGAGCGGTTCCGGAAGGCCGCGGGCAAGCCTCTGGAGGCGCCCGCCGAACAGATGCGCGGCTCGCACGCCTCGCGGTGGGCGGTGGAGAAGATCACGGGGGCGGGCTTCGCGCTCGTCACGGCGTATTACTGCGACATTGCGCCGGACCGCAAGGACGCCTTCGACGAGGGCGTCTACCCGCTGTTTTACCGGCCGGGGCAGACCCGGCCGGCCGACGACGAGTGGGGCGCCATCGGCGCCTGGGCGTGGGGGCTGGGCCGGGCGCTCGATTATCTGGAGCAGGAGCCGGCGGTGGACGCGCGGCGCGTGGCCGTGATGGGGCACTCGCGGCTGGGCAAGGCCGCCCTGTGGGCCTCCGCCATCGACCCGCGGTTCGCCATCGCCATTTCGAACAACTCCGGCTGCATGGGCGCGGCGCTCAGCCGCCGCCGCTTCGGCGAGACGGTGGAGATCATCAGCACGGCTTTCCCGCACTGGTTCTGCCGGAATTTCCGGCAGTACGCCAACCGGGAGGATGCGCTGCCGGTGGACCAGCACGAGCTGGTCGCGCTGAGCGCGCCTCGCCCGGTTTACGCGGCAAGCGCGCAGGAAGACCTCTGGGCCGATCCCCGCGGGGAGTTCCTCTCGCTGGTCCACGCCTCGCCCGTCTGGCGGCTTCTCGGCAAGCGCGGCTTGCCCGCCACGGAGATGCCGCCCGTCCACCAGCCGGTGACGGGCGACCTGGGCTACCATATCCGCGCGGGAAAACACGACGTGACCGATTACGACTGGGAGCAATACATCGCTTTTGCGAAGCGGCATTTCGGCATGAAATGACGAAAATGACGAGCATATTTTTCGGCATTTTTGCAGCGCAATTTCCGCAAATTTTCCGCCGCGAGAGCGGTTTTTCGCGGATGCCCGGGGCGGAAGAGCGGTGAGGCCCGCCCCGGCGGCAGCGGGGGCGGCCCTGCTCGCCCTCGGCCTCCTTCTGTTGGCGGCGCGGCTCCACTGGCACTCCGGCGCGCGGCGGGCGCGGGCCCGCCTGGCGGCTTCCCGGCAAGGCCAGGCGGCCTGCTGCACGGGCGACTGGCGCGCGCTGCCGCTGCCCGTGCAACGTTATCTGCGCCGGGCGATCGGGCCGGGCGCACGGCCGGCGGGCTCCGTGCGCCTCGTCCAGGAGGGAACGTTCAACGCCGCCGAATCCGGCGAGCGGTGGGCGCCATTTTCGGCGGAGCAGCTTGTGGTGTTGCGGCGGCCGGGCTTTGTCTGGGAGGCCCGGATCCGCATGTTTCCGGGCGCGCCGGTGCATGTCCGGGACGGCTATATAGAGGGAGGCGGACTGACGGAAGCGCGGCTGCTCGGCCTCTGGCCGCTGGCTTCGCTTCACGGCGGCGGTGAGGCGGCGCGCGGGCAGCTGATCCGGTTTCTCGCCGAGTCGCCCTGGTATCCGGCGGTGCTGCTGCCCGGGAACGGCGTCGAGTGGACGGCCGTGGACTGGCGATCCGCGCGGGCCAGCCTGCGGGATGGCGCGGTGCGGGCGGAAGTCACCTTCGTCTTCGGGGAGGATGATTTCGTCCTCGCCGTGCATGCCGCGGACCGGCCGCGCGCCTCCGGCGGGAGGCTCGCGCCGACGGCCTGGCTCGGCCGGTTCGGCAAATACGCCGAGCACGGCGGGTTCTGGACGCCGCGGGAGGGCGAGGCGTCCTGGGTGTCGGCGGAAGGGCCGCACCCTTACTGGCGGGGCCGGATCGTCCGCATCGAGTACAACCCGGCATTCTGAGCCGTCCGCGGCGATGGAGAATGCGCGCTGCCGCCCTGCACGGCGGCGCAGCGGAAATCGTCAACACATATCGATGAGGATCAAGCTGCTGATTGCCGGATTGGCGGCCTTGGCCGCCTTGATGTACGCCCAGCGCGAGCGGCTTGCCCCGCCGCGCGGCGTCGCTGCGTGGGAATACCGGGTGCTGCTGCCGCAGGAAATCGGCCCCGGCATGTACCGGAACGTGGATCTCAACGAGCTTTCCTACCTGGGCGACCAGGGCTGGGAGCTGGTGAGCGTGACCCCGTGGGTGATCCGGAACGACGAGCGGAAGTACAAGAACGAGGAGACGCCGCGGGTGGTGACCCAGAGCTACCTGGCCTACTATTTCAAGCGCCAGAAGGTGCGCGCCGAGTAATCCGCGGGGTTTCGGGAACCCGCAGCGGCCGGCCGCGCGGGAATGCGGGCCGCGAGAGGCGAGGCGCGGCAAATTCGCGCCCCGGGAGCGCCGGGCCGGGGCTGTTGCCTGCCCTGCCCCTGCGGCGCCGGCTTTGATTCTCCAGACAGGACACGCGCCGGCGGGCCGGCGGTGCGGATCCGCGCGGGCGGGCGAGGAAGGCTGAGAGGGGCGCGGCGCGCGGCGCACCATTTAATGATGCCTCTGCGTGCCGCGACACAATCCTCCGAAAGCCTGCTTTCCTGGCTGGCGCTGCGGTTGACGCCCGGCCTCGGAACCAGGCGGGCGCTGGAGCTGCTGGAGCGTTTCGGCTCTCCGGCGGAGATCCTCCAGGCCGACCCGGCCGAGCTGGAAGCTGCCGGCGTGCCGCCGGCCGTGGCGCAGAGCCTGGCGAGCGGATGCACGTTCGAGGAGGCGGCCGAGCAGGTGGAGCGGGCGAAGGCGCTTGGCGCCGAGCTGATCCCGCTGCACGACGAGCGCTATCCGGAACGGCTGCGCGAGATTTACGACCCGCCGATTCTGCTGTTCGCCCTGGGACGCGCGGAGCTGCTCCAAAGCGTGACGGTCGCCGTGGTGGGCAGCCGCCGCTGCACCGCCTACGGGACGGCTGTGGCGCAGAGGCTGGGGCGGGACCTCGCGGCCGCCGGCGTCACCGTGCTGAGCGGAATGGCGCGCGGGGTGGACACCGCGGCGCACGAGGGGGCGCTGTCGGCCGGGGGCGCCACGGCGGCCGTGTTCGGCTGCGGGCTGGATGTGATCTACCCGGCCGAGAACCGCAAGCTGGCCGAACGAATCGCCCGCGAAGGCCTGCTGGTGAGCGAGTTTCCGTTCGGGGCGCCCGCGCACCCGCAGAACTTCCCGATCCGGAACCGGTGCGTGAGCGGGCTGAGCGAGGCGGTGGTGGTGGTGGAGGGCAAGCAGTACAGCGGGAGCCTGATCACGGCGAAGCTCGCCCTCGACCAGAACCGCGAGGTCTTTGCCGTACCGGGCAACATCACAAGCCCGGCGAGCTTCGGCCCGAATCTGCTGCTGAAGCAGGGGGCGCAGCTGGTGCAATCGGCCGAGGACATCCTGGAAGGGCTGGGGCCGCGGGTCAAATTGCGGCTTCAGCGGCAGCAGCGGCTGGAGCTGGCGCCGGCAGCAGCGCCGGGGCCGATGTCCGGGTTTGCCGAACAAGTCTTTTCCTGTCTGCAAGTTGACAAGCCGGTGTACCTGGACGAGCTGATCGAAAGGTTGCCGCAGCTGTCCTCGTCGGAGATCATCGCCCTGCTGTTCGAGCTTGAGGAGGCGGGCCGGATCCGGCAACTGCCCGGCAGAAGTTATGTTAAGGTATGGAGCGAGTGACCTCCGCCGACGGGGTGAATCCGGCAAGGGCCTGACAAGCGGGTTGCCGGCGTATGGCGGAGGCGAACCGCTATGGCTAAATCTCTGGTCATCGTCGAGTCGCCCGCCAAGGCGAAAACCATTGGCAAATATCTGGGCAAGAACTTCGCCGTGAAGGCGAGCCTGGGCCACATCAAGGATCTGCCCAAGAACCAGCTCGCCGTGGACATCGAAAACGGCTTCGAGCCGACGTATGTCATCATCGAGGGCAAGAAGAAGCTGATCGAGGAGCTTCGCAAGGCCGCGCATGCCTCCGACGCGGTTTATCTGGCGGCCGACCCTGACCGGGAGGGCGAGGCGATCTGCTACCACCTCCAGGAGGAGCTTCAGCCGAAGCGAGGCGACAAGCCGGCCATTCACCGGGTGACATTCAACGAAATCACCGCCCCGGCGGTGAAGAGCGCGTTCGAGCGGCCGCGGCCGGTGGACATGAACCTGGTGAACGCACAGCAGGCGCGGCGCGTGCTGGACCGCCTTGTCGGGTACAAGATTTCCCCGCTGCTGTGGGACAAGGTGCGGCGGGGGCTTTCGGCCGGGCGGGTGCAGACGGTGGCGCTGCGGCTGATCACGGACCGCGAGAAGGAGATCCGGGCGTTCGTCCGGCGGGAGTACTGGACGATCGGGGTGCACCTGGCGGCGAAGAAACCGCCGGTGCTGAAAACGCAGCTCGTCAAGAAGGACGGCGAGAACCTGGAGATTCCGGACCAGAAGACGGCCGAATCCATCGTTCAGGCGCTGGAGCCCGCCGAATTCGCCGTGCAGTCGGTGGTGACGCGGGAGAAACGGCGCAACCCCGTTCCGCCGTTCATCACATCGACTTTGCAGCAGGAAGCGGCCCGCAAGCTGCGCTTCAGCGTGAAGCGTACGATGATGCTGGCGCAGAGGCTGTACGAGGGCGTCGAGCTGGGCCCGGAAGGCGCCGTGGGTCTCATCACCTACATGCGCACGGACTCGACGCGGGTGAGCGACGAGGCGCTGCGCGAAGTGCGCGGCTTTATCGAGACGCGCTTTGGCAGCCGGTATCTGCCCGAGTCGCCAAACTATTACAAGTCGAAGAAGGGCGCGCAGGATGCCCATGAAGCCATCCGGCCGACTTCGGTATGGCGCGACCCGGACTCGGTGGCGGCGTTTTTGTCCGAGGACGAGCTGAAGCTGTACCGGCTGATCTGGCAGCGGTTCATCGCCAGCCAGATGATGCCCGCCGTTTATGACCAGACGACCATCGAGGTGAGCGCGAAAGGCAGCGACGGGGCGGCCTATCTGATGCGCGCCACCGGCAGCGTGCCAAAGTTCGACGGCTTCCAAGCGGTCTACCGGGAGGGCAAGGATCAGAAGGACGAAGAGGACGAAGAGGAGCACACGCGGCTGCCGGCGGTGGACCCGGGCGAAGTGCTGAAGCTGCGCGCTATCCATCCCGAGCAGCACTTCACCGAGCCGCCGCCCCGGTACACGGAGGCAACGCTCGTCAAGGAACTGGAGGCGGACGGCGTGGGGCGGCCGTCGACGTACGCTTCGATCCTGACGACGATCCAGGACCGGGAGTATGTCAAGAAAGAGGGCGGCAAGTTTGTGCCCACCGAGCTGGGAATGATCGTTTCCGACCTGCTGGTGGAGAACTTCGCCGACATCTTCGATGTCGGCTATACGGCGCGGATGGAAGAGGAGCTGGACGAGATCGAGGAGGGCCGGCGCGACTGGCGCGACCTGATGCGCGAGTTTTACGAGCGGTTCGAGCAGGACCTGGCGCGCGCGGGCGAGCAGATGCGCGACATCAAGCGCATGGAGATGCCCACCGACCAGACGTGCGAGAAGTGCGGCAAGCCGATGGTCATCAAGTGGGGCAAGCATGGCTCCTTCCTGGCCTGCTCGGGCTACCCCGAGTGCACCAACACGCGGCAGCTGGCGCGGCAGTTGCACGAGCTGAACGGCACGGGAGAGGGCGAGGTAGTGGAGGTGTCCGAGCAGGATGCGGCCGAGTACTGCCCGAATTGCGGCCGCGAGATGGTGCTGAAGAAGGGCCGCTTCGGCAGCTTTCTGGCCTGTTCGGGCTATCCGGACTGCAAGACGACCAAGCAGCTCGGCCAGGCGCAGAAGAAGCCGGATTTGCCGTTGGAGGAAAAGTGCCCGGAATGCGGCCACAATCTGGTGATCAAGCACGGCCGGTTCGGCGAGTTCACGGCTTGTTCGAACTATCCGAAGTGCAAATACATCAAGCAGCAGACGACGGGGATTGCCTGTCCCCAGTGCGGCCAGGGCGAGCTGGTGCAGCGGCGGTCGAAGCGCGGTAAAGTCTTCTACGGTTGCAACCGATATCCGGAGTGTGACTTCGTCGCCTGGGCGCGGCCGGTTCTGGAGAAGTGCCCGGAGTGCGGGTCGCCTTACCTGATTGAGAAGAACCTGAAGAAAGGCGCGGTACTCGCTTGTCCCCAGAAGACTTGCAAATTCCAGAAAGCGGCGGCGCCGGCGGAGGAGACGGTTCCGGCGCGAGGCTGACGGCAACTCTGGGGCCGCCTTGTGCTGGCGCTCAGAGAGTGTAACGATTGCGCGGGCGGGTGTGGCTTCGCGCCGGCAGAAGGAACTCGGAAGGCGAGGTTGCGGACCATCCCGCAGCACGTTCTGGCAGCCGGGTTTCGAACCGATAGCGAGATGGAACCAGACTGAGCCTCGCTTCCCGGTCTGGCTCTGCCGGAACCCGCGGGAAATTCTTGCCGGGGCGTGTATGCGGGATGGGACGATCACGCAAGCAGGCATTGGCCGGAGCGCGCGCTCAGGAGCCGACCTGGTACCAAAACGGCCTTGCCTGAGGTAATGAATCCCTGCGACCCGGCCGATAGGCAGAGTATGATGCTTGAGTCAGCAAAGAACAAGGAACTGGCCCGGTTGCTGGAGTTTCAACAGAGTCTGGTGAATCTTGCGGTGCGGTGCGCGCCGGGCAAGCCGCCATCCAAGCCTCCGCGCGGGGAGCCGTCGCGGCAGCTGGGACAGCTTGTGAAGAAGGTTCGGACCCGGAGCAGCTGAACGGGTGGGCGGGTTTTCGAGGGGCGGGACGGTTTCTGCACCGAAGTCGCGCCGCGCGCCGGGGTGCCGGCGTTCGTGGAACGGCGGCCGGAGCGAGCGGTACGTTGCGTTGCATCGCGGCTTCCGGCGGGGCACGGCGAGCCAGGGCGAGGCGGTGCGTTGGTTCGAAGGGGACAGCCTGAATTGAGCCCTTGGCGTATCGTTCAAGTGGACGGAGCGCTCCGTCCCCTTGGCGGAATCCGGCTCTTGGCTTGCTCCTTCGGCTTGGCCCCTCGATAGTCCCGATCACATTGATTCTTGGTGGCCAAAGACTGCGAATGCCCTCGGCCGCGGCGGAGCGGGAGGCGTCGGGTTCCAGGGCAAGCGCGGGCGGGCCGCGACCGGGTGCGGCGGTTTGGCCGCGGAGCCAAGTCGCGGGCAACGGGCCTTGCGAAGTGGCAGCCGGGTTTGAAAGTTCACTCGTTGGCCGGCGTGTCACGAACAGCGAGTACTCATTGGGGGTTATCTGCCGGGGCGGTCTGGAGTTTGCCGGGGTCGTGCGAGTCGTCGTGCATGAACCTGAGGCAGGAAAGCAGGGTCTGCCGGAAGAGTTTGATCTGCTCAGCCACGTGGGCCTCGGTGACGCCGCCGTCAAGGTCGACATCCAGTTCGAGAAGCAAGTCCCCCTCGTCGTCGAGGTAGGCTTTCAGGAAGCGCCTGGTCCGGTTCCACAGGTTGACTTTTTCAAGCGGCTTTTTCGATTGGAACCCGGTGCTGAACTGGAGGCTGCTCGCCGCGCCGTCCTGCACATCGTAGAACAAGGCGGTGCAGCGATAGCCTTCCACTTTGAAAACCACCTTTGGATCGCCTGCTTTGTCCCGGGAGAGTTCGGCATAAAAGCCTTCTTTTCGAAAAATGTCGAGCAGCTGCTCGCCGGAGATTCTGTGAATGATTGTTTCACTGTGACCTGTTTGCGGCTGCATTGGCACGGCTCCTGATATGCGATGTCGGACACAAACCAGCCGGTCGGGGGCTTCCGGCCGGGCGCGTGGCCCATTCCAGAATGCCTGCGGCCGGACGGGCTTTCAAGTCCCCGGTTTGGTGAAATGGCCGCAAGGGATTGTGGGAGCGGAAGATCGGGTTCGACGCGGTTCCCTTCCCCGCCCCGGGCCATGCGCGCTTGGGCGCGGGGGCCCCGCGCCAGGAAGCTGGAGCGGCCGGCCGGATCGGCCGGGATGCCCCGGGCCGTGGCGCCACGGCCCGCGCCGGTCGACCTGTGGGTCCCGGAGCGGGGCGTGAAACCGAAAGACTCGTGTTGGACGCAAGGTTGCACGGCTTGCACCGGAAGTCTGCGTCCGGGCAAATCGTGCTGCGGGAGAGAAATTCCAAGGCCAAATTTCAGCGGCCTGTTCACGGGCTTCTCCATTCAAAGGCGTCGAGCCCGGCCGGGTTTGGTCGCAGCGCCATCTGCCCCTTCTATCTGGAATCCGGAATCCGGCGGCGTCCAGCCCGGGCGTTTTTCCGGAAGATTTGCAGGAGTTGGAGCCAGCATTTTCCAATCCACAAATGAGCCTGGAGTCCGGGAGTGATTCCAATGCGGGGTGAGCCTGAGAGTTCATCGCCGGGGTGGGCCTTTGTCAGGCGTCTCCTTTCGATGGGATGTGTTCA
>Ga0308389_1002106_pt1 | contig 12760 bp, 14 predicted proteins | sample Hotspr2Sample148_FD_202362 | JGI IMG/M metagenome (GOLD analysis project Ga0308389, IMG submission 202362) | Hot spring phototrophic mat microbial communities from Mushroom Spring, Yellowstone National Park, Wyoming, United States - 20040719_148 ... | reverse complement strand
TTAATGCTATACTTTATACATCAATATTCGCTTCAATTATTGCAATTACAATTCAATTGAAATATCAGAAAATTGTTAGCCCAACAAAAGCCGGAATCATTTATTCTTTTGAACCGATTATGGCAGCATTTATTGCTTATTTATTACTTAGCGAGAAAATTACTAACTTTGGCTTAATCGGCGGTGCTTTTATCTTTGCAGGGCTAATTGTTTCAGAAATTTTTTCAAACAAAGATGAGTGAACTTAAAAGAGCCAAAATAACTGTTGACGGCATTGTTCAGGGAGTTGGATTCAGATATTTCGTTTATCGAAATGCAACTGCTTTGGGCTTAAAAGGTTACACAAAAAATTTGTTCAATGGTCAAGTGCTTACGGAAGTTGAAGGTGAATTAGGAATGATAAATGAATTGATAAATAAAATAAAAGTTGGACCTTCTCACGCTCACGTTTCAATGTGCAACGTAGAATGGCTTCCTTTTCAAAATGAATTTAGAGATTTTGAAATAAGACATTATTAAAGGATAATAATTTGAATTTTAGAATTGGTTTCGGATTTGATGTTCATCCGTTTGCAAAAAACAGAAAATTAATTTTAGGTGGAATAGAAATTCCATCTGATAAAGGCTTGGAAGGTCATTCTGATGCTGATGTTCTTCTTCACGCTATTTCTGATGCACTGCTTGGAAGTTTATCACTTGGAGATATTGGAGTTCACTTTCCAAATACAGACCCAAAGTGGAAGGACTTAGACAGTTCTATAATTCTAAGAAAAAGTTACGATTTATTAACGCAACAAGGATATAAAATATCCAATATTGATTGTATGCTTGCGATGGAATATCCCAAAATTTCACCATTCTTAAATCAGATGAAAAAACGAATGTCCGAAATTCTTGAAATAGAAGAAAATCAAATTTCTATTAAAGCAACAACAACCGAAAAACTTGGTTTTGTGGGCAGGTCTGAAGGAGTTGCAGCGATTGCTAATGTTTTAGTTTACAAAGATTAAATATGTTCGAAAGCATATTAGAAAATATTTCAGAACTCAGCCCTATTCTTATTTACATTACTATTTTCTTATTTGCGTTTATCGAAAATTTATTCCCGCCATCACCAAGTGATATAGTGATTGTTATCGGTGGCTCTTTAGTTGCAACGACTAAATTACATTTTGCTCCCGTTTTGATTTTTGGCACTTGTGGAAGTTTAGCCGGATTTTTAACTGCCTATGCTATTGGCTGGCAATTAGACAAAAGAGTATTACACGCCGGTAAAATAAAATTCCTTTCTGTTGAGTCAATTGAAAAAGTTGAAAATGCTTTTCAAAAGTTCGGATATTATTTAATTGTTGCTAACAGATTTCTTCCCGGAACTCGTGCAGTAATTTCATTTTTTGCAGGAATGAGCAGATTAAATATTCATCTGACTTTTTGGCTTTCTTTAATTAGTTCTCTGTTATGGAATTCTCTATTAGTATCTATGGGAATGATTTTCGGGCATAATATTGAAATGATTGACCAATTTCTCACAACTTATTCAAATGTCGTAATTTCTTTTACAATAGTTGCTATCATAGTTTTAGTTATTAGAAATTTCTTGTTAAAGTATAAACAGAAAAAACAAAATTGAAGTTGCTGAATATTTTTCGTAATAGTGAATCGGATTTAAACTCTGACAATAAAAAATCAAGTGAAAGATTTCTTCTTATTCTTTCCGGAATTTTGTTCGGGATTTCTTTTCCGCCATTTCCTTTCCCAATTACACTTTTAATTTTTTTCTTTTTAGTTCCTTACTTGTTCACAATTAAGAATAGAACATCTCTCGCGGAAATAAATAAATTATCTTATCTCACATTTCTTACTTTAAGTGTAATCACATTATACTGGGTTGGAAGTTGGCAAAGTAAAGCCGATCCGTTTTTAATGATTGGTGGCGGAGTTCTTCTGTTTTTCTATCCTGCCGTTCTGTTAATTATCAGCACACTTTTTTATTTAACCAAAAAGATTTTCGGGAATAAAATTAGTCTGTGGTTACTTCCAATTCACTGGATAACAGTTGAATATCTTTTAACTCTCACTGATTTAAAATTTCCCTGGCTTACTTTAGGGCACTCATTGGCAAAGTTTACTGCTTTTATTCAAGTTGCAGATTTAATTGGAAGTTATGGATTATCGTTAATCATTCTCTATATAAATGTAATGCTATTCAAAGCCGCAGAAAATTTCAGCCAAAGTTTTTCAAAATCAATTCGGCTTGTATTGGTTTCTATTTTGATTTTTTGTGTAATAATTTTTTATGGCTTTATTAAAATCAATAATTCAACTCAACAAAAAACTATTAAAGTTGGAATTGTTCAACCAAACTTAGATCCTTGGGAAAAGTGGCAAACAGGTGGATTAACTGATTTATTAAACGATTATTTCGAGCTTTCAGATACTTGTATAAAACAAGGAGCAAAAATTGTAATTTGGCCTGAAACTGCTTTGCCTGTTTATTTGTTATCTGCAGAATATGATTATCTGACAGACTCTATTTATTCTTATGTGAGAAATAACAACATACATTTGCTTACCGGTATGCCTGATTTTCGAACTTATTTTGAAAATCCTCCAACCGATGCAAAGAAAAGTCAGAACTCAGATTATTACTTTACAACTTATAATTCAATTTTGTTATTCAATCCAATCTCAAAAGAAATTCAGAAATATGGGAAGATGCATTTAGTTCCTTTAGGCGAGAAAGTGCCATTCGTCGAATCGCTACCCTTTCTCGGAGATTTTTTCAAATGGAATGTTGGTATTAGCAGTTGGAACACAGGTCTAGACACAACTATCTTTAACTTAGTAATTGATAATGACACTATAAAACTTGCCGGCTTAGTTTGCTTCGAATCTGTATTTCCAAGTTTTGTATCTGAATTCGCAAAACGAGGAGCTGAATTTTTTGTAGTTGTTACAAATGATAGCTGGTATGGAAATTCGAGTGGTCCTTATCAACATAAAGAATTTGCAGCCTTGCGTACAGTTGAAAACAGAAAAGCAGTTGTCCGTTGTGCTAATGGAGGAATTAGCTGTTTAATTGATCAATTCGGTCGAACAATTTATGAAACCCAAATGTTCACTAAAGAATCTTTTGTGGTTGATGTACCGATTGTTAAACAAAACAGTTTTTATTCAGAAAATCATGACATAATTCCAATATTAGCATCAGCGTTTTCAATATGGATTATTGGATTAAATATTTTAAGCAAAGTAAAAAAATCTTTTAATAAGAATTAGTTCAACTATGATTGACTTAAGAAGTGATACCGTTACTAAACCATCAATTGAAATGCGTCGTGCAATGTATGAAGCAGAAGTTGGCGACGATGTTTTCAAAGAAGATCCTACTGTAAATAAACTTGAAGAGTATGCTGCAGAACTTTTAGGAAAAGAAGCTGCACTGTTTGTTACAAGCGGAGTGATGGGTAATCAGATTTGCTTGAATGTTATTACAAATCCCGGTGATGAAGTAATCTGTGAAAGAGATGCTCATATATTTAATTATGAATCTGGTTCGCCTGCAAAATTGAGCGGTATTCAGTTATTACCAGTTGAAGGGAAGAATGGTGTTTTTACCGCGGAACAAATTGAACCACTTATAAGACCGACATCAGCTTATTATATGCCCCGCACAAAAGTTATCGAAGTTGAGAACACTCATAATCGTGCAAGTGGTGCAATATGGCCAATTAAAAAAATAATTGAACTAAAACTTCTTACGAAAAAATATAATCTATATTTTCACTTAGATGGAGCAAGAATCTGGAATGCTTCAGTAGAAACCGGAATATCAGTTAAAGAATATGCTTCACACTTTGATACGATTTCTTGCTGCTTATCAAAAGGACTTGGAGCGCCAGTTGGTTCACTAATCGCAGGGACAAAAGAATTCATTCAGGAAGCTTACAGAATTAGAAAATCCTGGGGCGGCGGAATGAGACAAGCAGGAATTTTGGCTGCTGCTGGTTTGTATGCATTGAAACATAATATTGATAGATTAAAAGAAGATCATCAGAAAGCAAAGTATCTTGCCAAAAGAATTGCTGATAATCCAAATCTGGAAATAAATCTTGATGCAGTTCAGACAAATATCATTCTATTCAAACCATTGAAATTAACAGTTGAAGAAGGCATAAAAAGATGCAAGGAAGAAGGATTACTTCTCTCGGTAGGAAAAGTTGATTTAATCAGAGCAGTCACACATCTCGATGTTTCAATGGATGATATAAGAAGAGCCGCAGATATAATTGATAAAGTATTTTAAGGAGGAATTTTTATGAATATTTCTGATTATAATCATAAAACAACTGTAACTGTTCGTTTTCACGAAGTTGATATGCTCGGTGTTTGTAATAATGCAGTCTATATAAATTACTTTGAACACGCAAGATTAGAATATGTAAAAGCAGCAGGACTAATTCCACAAGGTGGAATTTTTTCTGATGGAAAATTATTTTTTATGGTTCGCAATGAAATCAATTATCGTGACCACGCATTTTATGATGATGAACTTGAAGTCTATTCAAAAATTTCTTTCATAAAAAATTCATCCTTTGGATTTGATCATATCATTGTTAAAAAGAAAACCGGACAAGTTATAGTTGATGGAAAAGGTGTTGTGGTATATGTTGATCCTAAAACAAGAAAATCAACTTCATTACCTGAAGACTTTATTGAAAAGGTCAAGAAGATTGATCCTGATGTGAATATAATTCGTGATTAGTTCGTTTGCTTGAAAATTCTTCTTTCAACAATAAAACTATAATCGGAAGATATTCTATTAACAAATACCAATTGCTCATTTCCCATTTATTTTGTAGTATATAATTCATTGCATAAAAATTTGAGATGCTAATTGTCGAAATAAAAACTATTCCACTCCATCTAAAGTTGATTGCAGTTAGATAAACAATCCACGTTATATACCAAGGATGTACAACCGGCGAAAAAATAAAAAACAAGACAAAGATTAAACAAATTTTTTCTTTAAAATTCTTCTCTGAAAAATATAACCACACAAAGCTCGCAAAGAATAAACTCAACGAAATTAATCTTGCAATGAAATTATCATTGAATATTTTATGAAATAAAGTAAATACTGCTCCATTCGAATACCATTTTTGTGCGAAGATAAATAATGATTCAAATGGAAAACCTTTTATAGAATAAGGAAAATAAAGCAGTGCTACTGTAACGATTGGAACAATTATCACTGAAAGAAAATTTCTTATGCTTCTTCCTTTCAACAAAAAAGGATAAATCATAATTGTTATCAATTTTGCAGCGATAGAAAAGCCAAGTGTGAAATATGAATTAAGGAGTCTGCCCTTTGCTATGAAATAAAAAAATAATGCTAATAAAGTTATTCCGAACCCATCTAAATGTGCATCAACAAAGAATTGTAGAATTGGTAAAGGACTTAAAGCATAAACGAGAGAATATTTTTGGTTAATCTTAAAATTTCTCAAAGACAAAAAAATCAAAGCAATGGTTAGAACCTCTGATATGAGTAATAATAATTTTATACCCCATAATGATTCACCTGCTATTAAATAAGCAATTAAAAACATCCACTGTGAAAATGGTGGATAGATAGTTTTTAAGTGCTGAAAATTTACCTTCCTCGGCAATAATTCTGAATGCAAATGATTTAGTGCTGAATCTGTCGGTGCATATTTGTATGGGTTTATTCCGTGTGCCTGAACTTTGCCATCCCATATATAACGATAAACATCATCAGAGGCGATCGGTTCAATTGGAAAGAGGACGATTCTAAATAAAACTCCAATTGCAATTAAACTGATTATTTGATTTTGTTTTACTTCGGACTTTTTAATAATGCCGATTATTATAATGTAAAGTACCGAAAGAAAAATTGAGATTAAGGTGAAATGGACGATTGGTTCAACAACATTAAAGTAAAATGAAATGTAAACAATTAAGTTCATTGCAACTAAAAGATGAAGAATAAATTTTTTCATTGTTAAGCATTCTATAATTCTTTAGTAAAAATAATCAATCATTTCTTACTTTTTATCCGTTGTCTTATTATTTTAACAGAAAGTAAAAAATAATATGCGAAGAATCGTTTTTGACATCGAAACTTGCTCGTATCCTTTCAATTCACTATCTGTAAGTCAGCAAGAATATCTTCTTAAATATGCAGAGAAGGAATCTGATCCTGAAAAAAAACAACAAATGATAGACGAAGCAATTCGTTACACAAGTTTATATCCCTTAACTGCAAAATGTATTGTAATTGGAATTTATGATATTGAAAAAGAAAAATCTTATGTTTATTACGAATCGGAAAATTTGGAGGACTGGAAATCTGAAGACGGAAAAACTTCTTACAAAGGTCTGTCAGAAAAAGAAATGCTTGAATCCTTCTGGCGAATTGCAGAGAAGGTTGATCAATTTGTAACATTTAATGGAAGAAATTTCGATGTCCCATTTCTGATGCTTCGTTCTGCAATGTTAAAAATAAAACCTTCTATTAATCTCCTTGGCAGCAGATATAATGAAAAGCATATAGATTTACTTGAACAGTTTACATTTTATGGAATAACCAGAAAATTTAATCTTGATTTTTATTGCCATTCTTTCGGAATTGAATCACCAAAATCAAAAGATATTTCCGGAATGGAAGTAAAAACTCTTTATGAAGCAGGTAGAATAAAAGATATTGCTGTTTATTGTTCGAAAGATATCATCGCAACTTATAAACTTTTTCAAATTTGGAATGACTATCTAAACATCAAATCAAAATAATAATTTGTGTTAATTAGTGTAATTAGTGGCTAATAATTTTAAGGTAATCAGATAATCCTTCTATCAACAAAACTTGTATAATTATTTCCTGCAATAATTATATGATCGAAGACTGGAATTTCCATCATCTTGCCGGCTTCAACTAATTTTTTTGTTATAGAAATATCTTCGCTACTTGGCTCTGGATTTCCGCTTGGATGATTATGAATCAGAATAATACTTGCTGCATTATTTTCAACTGCAACTTTGAAAACCTCACGCGGATGAACAATACTTGAATCTAAAATACCTACTGTAATTACTTCTTTTCTAATTATGTAATTTGCTTTATTTAAGCATAAAACAATAAATTGTTCTTTCAATTCATCTCTCAATAATGGAATAAATTCTTCAGCGACATCTTGAGGTGAGGTGATTTTTTTATTCGAAAGCTTTTTCTGTTGTGCTAAAATTCTTCTTGCAATTTCGAATGCAGCGGCAAGTGTAGCAGCTTTGTTTTTTCCTACACCTTTTTTCTTAGTTAAGTATGCGATTGTTTTACTTGCAAGAAAAGCCAGGTTATTCTCTGAAGATATAATTTCTTGTGCAATTGTTATAACTGATTTACCCTTAGTCCCTGTTCTTAATAAAATAGCAAGCAACTCTGCATCACTTAAACTTTGTGGACCATGTAAAATTAATTTTTCCCGCGGTCTATCTTCAGCAGGGAGTTCTTTAACTTTCAAAATAATTATTCCTCTTATTCATTTACTTTAAATCTGTCAATTAAATAGAATATTCCATTTGAATATCCGAGTATGTTAAGATAAGAGTTTCTTCTTTTACTACTAAAAGAAATATTGTTCTTATATCCAACAGTTTTAATTGTTGAAGATAATTTTAATTTAATTGCATTTCGGCTTTGAATAGGATTTCGTAAAATATTAATTATATGTTTAGCAGCATCATAACCATAAAGACTATATCTATTTGGTTCTCTGCCAACAATTTCAGAGTACTTATTACTGAATTGGATAAATTTTTCATCCTGATAGTCTATAAAATAATCAGAAGTAATTCTTATAAGATTATTTAATTTAGTTGTTGTTTTAAGTATTTTTGCTTCAAGCCAATCTTGAGTCCCGAATATAGGTACGTTGATATGTAATTTTTCAAGTTCAGAAATTAGTAATTCGGCATCATTACTTTTAGAAACTGGCAGATAAATTCCATCTATTTTATTTAAAGTTTGACTTAGTTTGCTCATTATTGAAGAAATATCTTCTTGCAAGTTTTTAAAGGTTTCTTTAAAGATGATATTTCCCCCTAATCTTTTAAATTCCTCAACGAAAGAATTACCCATTATTGCTGAGTATCCTTCGATGGAGTTTATCACTACGAAGTTACTTCTCGATTCTACAAAATACACATATTGAGCAAGTGCTATTCCTCTTAAATCAAATGGTGGATTCGCTTGAAAAAATTGTTCATTATTAAATGTTAATTGTTCATCAGTTGCAGTGGGTGAAACAAATGATAAATCCGTTAGTTTTATATTTTTAATTACAACATCACACTCTGAACTATAAACAGGTCCGATAACACATTTAATTCTTTTATCGGAATCAAACTCTTTAATTATTCTTAGTATTTCTTTACCGTCGTTTTTAGTGTCCTCAATTATCAATCCGATTTTGTTATCTCTATCTAAATTGAATTCATGAAAAGCAAATTTAATTCCTTCTAAAATTTCTTCTATAAAAATATCCTTCTCGTTCTGTCCATTTGTTAATGGTATCATAACACCAACTAAAACTTGATTTTCTATTGAGGTGTGTTTATCTAAAGTTATTTTAAGGTTCTGTGCAGGTAAATATTCTTCGGAGTTAATATGTTTATTTATAATTTCATCTAATTTTTTTTCTGCTGTAATTAAATCTCCAGAGTTATAATAACTTTTTGCAAGTATGTATAAAAGAAAAGGTTGAACATATTTATCGTTTTCATTTTCTAAAAGTTTTTCAATGATAGACGGGCTTATATTATTTAATAATGTTTTCTCAATGAATGATTTTAACTCGATTTTTTTTGATAAAGATTTAGACCTCTTAAGAAAATTAACCCCCACCTTAAATGAATCTTCAAACTTATTTTGTTTTGTTAATGATTTGATTAAAAAAACATTCACATCATCAAGATATTTGGTTTCGACATAATTGGAGATAAATTGTAAAGAATATCTTTCAACTTCACTAAATCGCCCCAATTCATCATTACATTTAATAATTAAAAAATCAATTAAAGATAAATAGTTGGGATAATTTACTCTAATAGCCTGAAGTTGAATTAGTGCAGAAGAAAATTCTTTTGAATCAATAAGACTTATTGCTTCTGAAATTTCTAAAGGAAGGTTTTGTGTTTTTAATTCTATACGAGTTACAAATAAAATCAAAATTAGAATTATTAAAATATTTTTCATTACTTTACCTGATTATTTTACTCCCATTCAATTGTTGAAGGCGGTTTAGAACTTATATCATAAACTACTCGATTTACGCCCTTAACTTTGTTAATTATAATATTTGACACTTTAGCAAGGAAATCTGAATCGAACCTGAACCAATCAGCAGTCATTCCATCAACAGAAGTTACAGCTCTCAATGCTAAAACATTTTCATAGGTTCGAGCATCACCCATCACTCCAACGCTTTGAACTGGCAAAAGAACTGCAAAGGCTTGCCAGATTTTATTGTATAAATTTTCTTTTTTTATCTCTTCAATAAATATATCATCAGCCTCCTGTAAAATCTTTATCCTTTCTTCTGTAACAGGTCCGAGAATTCGAACTGCTAAACCAGGACCTGGGAAAGGATGTCTTAAAATAAAATACTTAGGTATTCCTAATTGAAACCCCACTTTTCTTACTTCGTCTTTAAATAACTCTCTAAATGGCTCAATTAGCTTAAAATTCATCTGTTCAGGTAATCCACCAACATTATGATGAGTTTTAATTGTAGCTGATTTACCTTTTACTGAAGTTGATTCAATAACATCTGGATAAAGAGTTCCTTGTACTAAAAATTCAGCTCCGTCTATATTTTTTGCTTCTTCTTCAAAAATCTCAATAAAAGTGTTTCCTATTATTTTCCTTTTTGATTCAGGGTCAGATATCTCTTTTAATTTTTCTAAAAATATTTTTTTAGCATCTATGAATTTTACTTTTAAATCTAATTTTGATTCAAATAGGTCTTTTAAGTTGTTACTTTCATTTTTACGCATCAAGCCAGTATCTATATGAATACAATATAAATTATCGCCAATTGCTTTTTTAACTAAAACTGCTGCTACTGTAGAATCAACACCACCACTTAAAGCACAAATGGCTTTTGAATGTCCTACAATATTTCTGATGTTCTTTATAGAAGATTGTATAAAATTTTCTGAAGTCCAATCACCTGAGCATTTACAAATATCATAAAGAAAATTTTTAATAATTTTTTCTCCAAATTCTGTGTGATAAACTTCTGGATGAAACTGAAGCCCATAAATTTTCCTTGCTTCGTTTTGAATAGCACAAACAGGTGAGTTATCTGAAATACCAAATATTTCAAATTCATCTGGAGGGGATTTAACAATATCACCATGACTCATCCATACAATAGATTCCTCAGGAATGTTATAAGTTAATTTCGATTTGGATTTAATTTTAAATATAGTTCGTCCATATTCTCTGTTGTCTGATTTTTCAACTATACCACCTAGAGTTTTTGAAATAAATTGTAAGCCATAGCAAATACCTAAAATTGGAATGTTTAATTCAAAGATTTCATTAGATATCGAAGGCGCATTTTCATCGTAAACACTCATCGGACCACCAGATAAAATTATACCTTTTGGATTAAGTCGTTTTATGTTTTCAATTGATATATTATGTGGAAAAATTTCTGAGTAAACATTTGCCTCTCTTACTTTACGAGTAATTAGTTGAGTAAATTGTGAACCAAAATCTATTATGATTATTATTTCCTTATGAAGCATAATTATAAGATTTGTTTTCTTTAAAATAAAAAAACAAAATCCCTAATGAAAAGGATTTTATTTATAAAAAATTTACTGAAAGATAAATTATAAATCAGAAGTTATCGATTTCACCTTCAGCTAAAATAATTGTTCCGTCTTTACCTGAATATAGTCTATTATTATCAGAATTAAATTCATACTTAACATCTAATGACAATATTTCTAATGATAAAATTTTGTAATGTTTACATTTATAGATATTCTCGTCCCCTTTTCTTCGGAAAAGGTGAATTTCATATGAAATCATTAAATGAGGTGTATCATAAATAACCTTAAACTCCTTTGAGGGAGGAAAATAAAAACTTTTTTTGAGTTGTTTTTATATTTTCTACATTGTAAGTTATACATTCGAAATAATAGGCATTGTTATTAAACCAAAATATTATAACAGGAAGGCGCATTACTTTTTTATGTCCACTCGGTCCTAATAGAATATTTGCCCTTAACTTAGGAGAATTTATTGCATTCCGAACATAAGGTTCTATATCTAATTTCCTATTTCATTGGGTCTTAGTCTTAAACTTCCTGTTTTATTTGTCGCTTTCACTCCATTCAATGAAGCTTGATTCAATAAGTTTAATACCTTTTGGTGTTATTGTTTTGTGAAATCTAAAGAGATAACTTTTTTGCCTATCATAGCTTCAATAAACATCAATTAACCTTCAACATATTTTCCGCAATAAGGACAGGTAATAACTCCTATATAATTTTTGTCAATGCCAAACTCGTTCTTACAATGAGGACATTTTAGTTTTGCACCTATAAAATAAAAATCTTCTTTGTCAAGGACCTTTAGTTTTTTAATAATTTTACCTTTGTCTTTTTCTTTTTTGTTCATTTTATTTTTAGATTACTTGTTTAAGATATGGCAATGAGTTCCATTAAATTCTGTTCTTATTTTATAATCTGTCGCTTCACCTTTTGTATAATATATCAACGGAATACTTGAAATAGGGCCTGCTACCTTGCCTGAAATAAACTTTAAGATATTATTCTCTTTAGTATATTCAAATTTGGTGCAATAAAGATGCTCTAATATCCTTTTTTGTTTAAGATTTTCTATTACAGAAGCACTGAACAGCCAAGTTCCATCCATATTAGGGTTGAGTAAATTAGTTTTGATATTTACATAAACAGTTTCTCCTTCTAAATCAATAATAATTAAATCATATCCACTCCAGCTACCATATTTCACATTATCTTTTCCAAAAAAATCAATGGCAGAACTAATTACATGTTTCTCAATGACATCAGATAATGTTCTTGTTGAAAGTTCAATACTATATTTCCCTGCAACATACACAATTTTAACACTATTTAAGTAATCTTTACATTCCAAGCAAAAATCCCTTAGTCGTTTTTTTATTTTGTTTACCATCATAAACTTTCTTCTAATATTTTTTCCAATTTATTTGTTAAATTTTGTGTCATTTCTTTGTAAATGAAAGTATCTTGATGATTAAGTATAGCAAACTTCCAATTTTTTAGTATTGCTTTATATTCATTACCAATCTCTTCTTGAATGCTTTCAGAAACGATAGGAATGCGAATAGATAAAAGATCTGTTTTATTTATGCTAATAGTTCCTACGCCATGCTTTAAAAGGTATATAGATTCTTTGCCATATTTTGTTTTTAGATAAATAACAAGAAAATAGGGATTAATTTTTTCAAATAAAGTTCCTAAAATTGTGTAAGAGCTAATTTTTTAGAGAAAGAGGCATTACCGAGAATTTCGTTAATAAAGTTGATTATAAAGAAGAAGATTTTATTCAGACTTTTTCTATTTTCAAAACATCCAATTGCATTAGTTCTTCTTCTAACTTCTCTAAACATTCTATCGATAGGAGTTGTAGTATTAATCCAATGATAGAGATGTACATCTAAGG
>Ga0308389_1002104_pt1 | contig 12764 bp, 8 predicted proteins | sample Hotspr2Sample148_FD_202362 | JGI IMG/M metagenome (GOLD analysis project Ga0308389, IMG submission 202362) | Hot spring phototrophic mat microbial communities from Mushroom Spring, Yellowstone National Park, Wyoming, United States - 20040719_148 ... | reverse complement strand
TCCCCTCCATCTTTTTATAGTAATTAATTTTTTCAGAATTACGAATTTCAGCAATTGGTCTGTCGATTGGAATAAATTCCTTTCCAAAGTGGTAACACGGAAGAATAATCTCATTTCTCGGTGAGATAACAATAACTCTTGATACAGCTTTACATTTTGGATTATCAATATGATTACCACCATCCTTTCGTAACTTCATAAAACCTTTGTTTAGATAAATATCAAATTTACCGTCGCAGTATTCTTCAATGAAATTTATTGCCTTATCGTTTAGTCCAGGATTTCCAAAATATGAAAATACTGGATTTACAAGTAATACTAAATCATATTTTTGTGCTATTTCGTGCATTCTTGGAAGTTTAGTGTATGTTTCATTAGTAACTGTAAATAGAATATCAGGAAATTCACCTAATGATTTTGCAATTTCAATACTTTTAAAGACACCTTTAAAGCAATTTACTTTTCTAATTTTATTATGCTCATCTTCATCAGGCGAGTCAAGAGAGAAATGAAGTAGATTGACATTTCCAGCAAGTTTTTCCGCAAATTTTGGGTAAAGCAAACCGTTAGTAGTTATACTTGTTTGCATTTTATGATAGCGTGCAAATCTTACCATCCTATCTATTTGTTTATGAAGAAGCGGTTCACCACCAGTTAAATCAATAAATTTTACCCCAAGCTTGGCAAGCTGTTCAACATTTGACTCGAAATCATTTATATCAGCATAAGGAGAATCTTTAAAGTTTTCGTGAAATCCGAAATGACAGAATTCACAATAAGAATTACATCGATAAGTAACATAATAATTGCATAGCAAAAGCATCAGTAAGTTCTCCCCTTCCAAACAACTTTTTTATTAGGTAATACAATAAATGGAAGAACAACAACATAGATCAAATAATAAATTTGATGATGAAAGAAATATTTTAGATTTTTTTCAATTCCCAGTTTTTTATGTATTGGATAAAGTAAAAAGAAATCCATTGAAATTTTAAAGGCAACAAGATATAGCCAGTTAGATGTAAAAAATAAAGGAGTTAGAAGCACTAATAAGTTTGCAAGAAATCCCCAGAACATTATAACAAAACCACGAAACGGGACACCCAAGCCACCCACCCCCCATCTCTTTTTCTGACGAAATAAACTTTTAATATTTTTGCACGGTAGTGAGGTTACAAGTGCTTCTTTATCTAAAGGGAAAATTATTTTATACTTTTTAAGATTATATATTGCGTTCATTAAGGTGAAATCTTCAGTTACACTAAATGGCAAAGATTCATAACCACCGACCTCATCGTAAGCTGATTTACGATAAGACATATTATTTCCAATACAAGAGATTGGCAAACCAATATTTACAGTGCCAGCACCAGCCGTCAATAAATAAATAAAATCTAAAGCCTGCATTCCACCAAACCAATTATTAGCAACTTGAGTTGTATAACCTGTAACTAATGCTACATCATCTTTATAATATGAACAAATTGTTTTTGCCCAAGAGGGTTTTACCTCACAATCTGCGTCTGTTGTTAGTATTATTTCACCTTTAGCTTGTTTAATTCCGTATGCAAGAGCTCTCATTTTGCCAATAAGTTTTATATCATCATTATCTGTGGTGACTTTTTTGAAGTTAGGTTTATCCTTTATAAAATCATCTATTATTTTACCTGTTCCATCAGTCGATTGATCATCTACAAGAATTACTTCCAACTTTTCCTTAGGGTATTCAAGTTTTGCTAAAGAATCTAATGTTCTTAATATATTTTCTTCTTCATTTCTTGCTGCAACAATTATTGTAGCGTTAGGAAGATTATCATAGGATATCTTACTAAATGATTTATTTGCACCTATAATAAAAATGACAGTTTGAAATAAATATCCAACTATAACTATTAAAAATATTATTTCAAACATTCAGCTGGTTCTCCAAAGGTAAATTTTTTTTCATTAACTTTCTCAACAATGAAATCAATGGCATCTTGAATAACCATTTTTGATTTAATGCTATCGTGTAAGACAATTATAGAATCCTTTTTGATATAATTTTTTACAGCAAACTTAACTAACTCAATGTTATTTTTATAATCAAAAGTTAGTAATGACCACATAACATTTTTTAAGTTAAGTTTTTTTAATAATGAATTTGTTGTAATCTGAAATTTTCCATGTGGTGGACGGAAATATTTTACTTTATAATTAAACTCATTTTCAAGCAGTTGATTAAATGATTTTATTTGGAAAATTTTTTCTTGATAAGACAAACTTTGTAATATTTTATGATTAAATGTATGATTTCCGATAATATGCCCTTCTGATAAAATCAATTTGGTAAGTTGAGGATATTTCCTAATATTATCTCCTACACAAAAGAATAATGCTTTTATTTTATATTTTGCTAACCTCTCAAGTATTGTTTCAGTATTCTCTGGCACAGGTCCATCATCAAATGTTAATAGAATTTTTTCATTTATAGTGTTCCAGTAAAAATCATTATAAAATTTTTTAATCAATTCAGGTGGATTATAAAAACTTCTAACGAAATGGATTTTTAATTTGGTTAAGCTATTTATCATTAAAAAATAATAGAGACTTATTTTTGGTATAAATAAAACATTAAGTACTTTTGAGTTTTAAGATACTATTTTAATATGAGTTCTTCTTAATAAATATTTAAAGATCAGTCTAAAAACATCATATAATATTTTTTCAAATAATATTTTCATCCCAAAGCATGTATTCAAATGTTTCTCTACTTCGTGCAACAATAATTTCATCTCCATCAATTAGTATTTCAGGTGCTTTACGGCGAGCGTTATAAGTTGAAGCCATAGTCATAGCATAAGCACCAGCCGACATAATTGCTAAATACTCACCTGAACAAACTTCTGATATTTCTCTATCTTTTGCAAAGTAATCCCCTGATTCACAAATAGGACCCACAATATCTGCGATTACATCTTTTCTGTTTTCATATTTAATTATGGGTTGAATATGATGATATGCTTGATATATAGATGGTCTAAGCAAATCATTCATAGCAGCATCTACAATTACAAATTTTTTATATCCATTTTGTTTATTATAAAGTACTTCAGTTATTAGAACTCCACCATTTGCTGTAAGAAATCTTCCAGGTTCAAATAATATTTTACAATTTAATTTTTTAAATAAAGGAATTGTCTTAGTAGCAAAATCACCTATCGAAAAAGATTTTTCACTATTATAATTAACTCCAAAGCCACCACCAATATCAAAATGTTCTAAATCGAGTCCTTCATTTCTTAAGATAAAATATAGTTCACTCATTTTTTTTATTGCTTCAATAAAAGGTTCAATTGAGGTTATTTGAGAACCAATATGCATATCAATCCCAGTAAATCTAATATTAGCAAATTGATTTCGTTTTCGATAAATATTCAATGCAGTATCAGAGTTTACTCCAAATTTGTTTATTGATAAACCTGTTGAAATATACGGATGACTATTAGAGTCAACATCAGGATTGATTCGTATAGCAACTGACACAATCTCATTCAATTCAGATGCTATTTTATTTATAAGTTCAACTTCCTCTTCACATTCAGCTTTAATCATTAAAACTTTCTTTTCTATTCCCAAACGAATTTCATTTTTCGTTTTACCAACACCTGTAAGAATTATTTTATTTGGGGAGACATTTGTTTTCAAAGCCCGAAATAATTCACCTTCAGAATTTACATCTACTCCACTTCCAAGTTTAACAAATGTATCTATAACTCTTAAATTAAAGTTCGATTTGACTGCAAAGAATATTTGACTATCAACATCTTTGAATGAATTCTCAAATTTTTTATACTGATTTATGAAATGATTTCGACTGTAAACATAGAGTGGAGTACCAAACTCTCTGACTAATTTTTCGACTGATACATTCTCAACAAATAGTTGATTATTCTTATAACATATGAAATCTGTTTCGAAGTAGTTCATAATTTGATTTTCATTTTTAATTTATATGAAATATTTTTTGTAAGCAAAGATGACTCGATAAATAGATAAAAAGTCAAATGTATGTTTTATTCCGCAACTAAAAAAGTAGAATACTAATAAAGCTCCAATTTTAATTTTCAACAATCAATTCACTTACAACATTATAAGGCTCATCTAATTGTATAAATAATATTTTTTTGCAGTTTGTTTAAATTTATCGATATCTTTTTTCAGATATGGAATAATATCTTCTACTTTATGATTTTTAATAAATAACTCTCTTATTTTACTTGTACCGAGCACTTTATCAAACATACTGTTATTATTTCCTTCAGTAATCAAACATTTATTATAGAGTTCATATACTGCTTGAAGAAAATAAAATTGAATTGGGAGCAATTCAACATTTTGATAATCTGTTATATGAATTTGAACTCCATTGAGCATTTTGTCTTTTCCAAAAGCGTAATATGGTTTATAGGTTATTGGTCTAAAAACTACACCTTGTAAATTAAAAGAATTCATTTTTTGTGAAAGCTCAAGAGGATTTATCCACTCAGCAGCAAATGTCTGAAATGGTAAAGTGTATCCAACACCAATTGATAGAATATTTCGTAACTCACCAATTATTCCCGAAGCTGCATAATAAAATGGTGTATAAGGATGTGGAATGTGAGGAGAAGTTAATACCCAGGGCAGCCCTGTTTTTTCAAAAATCATATTTCTGTTCCACCCTTCCATTCTAACAATTGTCAATTTACATTTCATTTTATTAGATAGTAATCTTTCTTCGTTTAATAATAGTGCGAGTTCTCCAACCGTTAATCCATGAATGTAAGGAATAGGAAACTGACTTACAAAAGAATAGAACCCATCCTCTACAATATTTCCCTCTATTCTAATTCCACCCAACGGATTTGGTCTATCGAGAATAACCACTTCCTTATTATTTTCAGCAGCTGCTTCCATAACTAAGCCCATAGTGCTTATATATGTATAAGAACGACTACCAATATCTTGAATATCATAAACAAGAACATCAATATCTTTCAGCATTTCAGGAGTTGGCTTTCGTGTTTTACCATAAAGAGAATAAACTGGTAGTTGAGTTTTTTCATCCACATAAAAATCTACATATTCTCCTGCTGAATAATTTCCACGAACACCATGCTCTGGTCCAAATAATGCTACTAAATTAACATCTGATGTTTCAAACAAAATGTCAATTGTAGATTTAAGTTTACTATCAACTCCCGTTGGATTTGTAATCAAGCCTACTCTTTTCCCTTTTAGTAAATCAAAATTTCTATTTCGCAGAACTTCAATTCCTGTTTTTACTTTTATATCATTTTTAAAAATTTGATTTTTTTCATTGACTAAACGAATAATTGTACCATCAGCAATGTATTTATATAAATTTTTTCCCGGACAAACAGTTTGACTCGTATAATCTTTATGTCCTTTAATATCAGTACTTGATACTTTGAATTTATTTTTCAAAAATGAAACAAGATTTACAAGTGCATTCAATTGATTATGATTTATATTTTGAACTTCATAATTACCAACAACACAAATGAGCGCATGACCAATAACGTCATAGTCAGTATTAGTATCACCTGGAAAATTGATAGGACGCGCTTCATAAATATTCCCAGAAAGGTCAATCATAAAATGATAAGGGATATCAATCCAATTCTTCTCTCTTCTACTCCAAATTTGAAGATTTTTCAAATATTGTATTATATCTTTATCTTCAGAAAAAATCTCTCCACTATGATGAATAGTAATCTTATTTATTTTATGGTGTTGAGAGATTTTTGAAATCGGATGCCAACCCCAGTCTAATCGATTAATAATTTTTAATTCTTCAGGGTAGTGTAAATCTGAAACGAGAATTATTTCTGAAGAAGTAGAACATTTTGATAATATAAAAGCAATTACCAACAAAATTTTTAATATAAAAATCTTTTTCATAGTATTTCAAATTAAAATTGGTGTGTATTTAGTATTAATTAAATCTCCATCATTAAGTCCAATACAGGAAGTATGACTTTTATTTCTATAGTCAGAAGCGTCAAAGGTAACTCCATCTTTAATGTAAATAATTGTCATTACCTCACGCATTTGATTTGTTTTATTCTCACCTGCACCGTGAAATATTAATCCTGAATGAAAAGTAGCGTCACCAGCTTTCAATGGAACATATATTTTCTCTTTATTATTTAGAAAATCTGGGCTATGAGGATTTTTGAAAATATCAACATACTCTCTTAATTCTGGATTGTTTGTTTCAGGGTAGAAGTATAAGCAGCCCATTTCAATTGGAATATCAACTAAAGCCAACCACATTGTTGTGCTAAATTGTGGCTCTCTAATTGGCCAATAGCTGCAATCCTGATGTTCATCTGTAACTCTACCACCAGCTTCTTTAAATAGTGCCTGGTCGTGCCAAAGTCTTATATGTTCAGCTTGCAAAAGATATTTTGCAATTGCAGCAAATCTTTTTGAGAAAACTATCTCTTTAACAGCTGGATAATCCCAGCATAGATATCCACATTGTAAAAAAGATTGCTCATATCTTGATTTTTCTTTTAATTCTCTTTCGTCTTTTCCCTTTCTAATAAATACCGCTGATTCAATAATTTTTTTAACCTCAAGAACAAATTCTTCTTCTAGAACATTTTCAATTTTAATAAATCCATATTGCTGATAGAATTTAATTTGTTCTTCATTTATTTCTAATATTTGATTTAGAAAATTTTTTAACGAAGTTGATATTTCTGAGTTTAGAATTCTTAATGCAGTTTTTTCATCTATTCCTTCAAATTTTATCATTTTTACAAGCCTTTGAATAAATTTAAATAATTTAATATCTAATCTAAATTCAGAAATATTTTTCAACAAAAAATTACTTCATAAGATTATCAAAGTAATTTAATAGTTTTTAAATAGTATCTTTTAATCTTAAATCAGAGTTTAATAATAAATTGATAAAAATTTTATAAGATGAATATTTTTATCGAATATCCAATTTATTTTATTCAGACTAAAATATTCAAGAATTAGAATTAACCAATAAAAAATTTAATTTTATAAATCTTTATAAATTCAAAATCAATAATTTTTTTATAATACAATTTTCTTTATCAAATTGTTTGTAAATCAATATCATATTCCATTAGATTTGAGATCAGTAAATTAACAAAAGTTTTTCTATGCAACATTATGGAATTTTATCATTACTCCCTCCTATTATTGCAATAATTCTCGCAATTAAAACGAGACAAGTTTTTGTCTCATTATTATTTGGTGTCTGGTTAGGATGGATAATTTTAAGTGATGGTAATTTAATTGTTGGCACCACATCAACCATTGAAGCACTTGTTAATGTTTTTAATGATAGCGGTAATACTAAAACAATTATGTTTAGTAGTCTTGTCGGAGCTTTAATAGCACTAATTCAAAAATCTGGTGGTGTCGCTGGTTTCATTATTCTGATAAATAAATTTTTAGATTATTTAGAAAAGAAGAAGTTTGGAAAAAGTAGGAAAACAGTTCAATTATTAGCCTGGGCAACTGGAACGATTATATTTGTTGAGTCCAGTATTAATGCATTAACAGTTGGCACTGTATTCAGACCGGTATTTGATAAACTTAGAATACCTCGAGAAAAACTTGCATATATTGCTGATTCGATTTCTGCACCAACCTGTATTCTAATTCCACTAAATGCTTGGGGTGCTTATATTATGGGTCTAATTGCAGCACAGGGATTATCTAATCCACTTAATATTTTAATATACTCTTTCACTTTTAATTTTTATCCAATGCTTGCAATGGCTATGGTGCTTTTTGTTATTTTTACTCAAATTGACTTCGGACCTATGAGAAAAGCAGAATTGCGTGCTCAGATGGAAGGAAAAGTTCTACGTGATGGAGCTATTCCTCTCATATCTGCTGATGTGGTGTCAATAAATAAAAAGGAAAACATAAAAGAAAATTCAATAAATATGATTATTCCAATTTTAGTAATGGTTGGAATGATGCCGTTGATGTTGATATTTACAGGTTGGAATAATGTAGATAATATTTCTTCATTAAAATGGTATGAAAAAATTTTCTCTGCTTTAGGAAAAGGTTCTGGTTCTACAGCAGTCCTATATTCAGTTTTAACAGCTATACTTACTTCAATAATTTTATATTTGTCTCAGAAGATTTTCTCTTTTTCTGAAACAATTGAACTCATTTTCAAAGGTATTAGTGGACTTATACCTTTAGCTTTATTGATGATGTTAGCATTTGCTATTGGAACTGTTTGCCGTGAACTTGGGACAGGAATTTATGTTGCAGAGTTTTCGAAACAATGGCTTTCTCCTAACTTTGTTCCTCTGATAGTTTTCATCGTTGCTTGTTTTATTGCTTTTGCAACTGGTACTTCCTGGGGAACATTTGCTATAATGCTTGCTATTGGTATTCCTATGGCAGAGACACTCGGTGCAAATTTATACTTGACAATAGCTGCAGCACTCGGTGGAGGTGTATTTGGAGATCATTGCTCACCAATTTCTGATACCACAATTATAGCTTCAATGGCATCAGCAAGTGACCATATTGACCATGTTAAAACTCAACTACCTTATGCACTTGTTGCAGGGGTTTTAACAGCTCTTCTATATATTATTTTAGGTTTAATATTAAATTAAAAATTACTAATTCTATTTTGATAAGGTAAGTCAATAATTAAAAGTTATTTTGAATAGTCAAAATACAAACCTGACCTTATTATAAAACAAAATTTAAACTGAGATTTTTTCTTTAAGTTTAATTCTGTTTATAGCTCTCATCAGAGAAGCCTCTGCTCTTAAAACATCTATTTCTTTATCTAAATTTTTCCTTGCCAATCGTTCTTCAGCTCGAGTTTTGGATTTTATGGCTCTATCTAAATCAATATCTGATACATTTTCCACAGATTGAGCTAAAATCAAAACTTTATTATCGAAAATTTCAATAGTTCCACCTGAAATTGCATAATATTCATATTTATCATTAATCATTATTTTTAATTCACCAATTTCTAAAGTTGAAACAAGAGGGGCGTGATTTTTAAGTATCTGAAAATTTCCAGATGTTCCTGGAACAGTAATAGAAGAAACCTGACCTTGAAAAACAATCTTAGAAGGAGAGATAATTTCTAAATAAATATCATTCATTAAGAAGCCATCCTTTTAGCTTTTTCTTCAACATCTTCAATAGAGCCACAATACATAAATGCTTGTTCAGGATAATCATCATACTTACCATCAATTATAGCTTTGAAACTTCTGATTGTATCTTCAAGTTTAACATATCTTCCTTTATATCCAGTAAATTGCTCTGCAACGTGGAAAGGTTGCGAGAAAAATCTTTGAATTCTCCTTGCCCTTCTAACGACAATTTTATCTTCATCAGAAAGTTCATCCATTCCTAAAATGTTAATAATATCTTGCAAATCCTTATAATGCTGTAAAATTTCTTTACAAGTTTTAGCAACATTATAATGCTCATAACCTATGATACTTGGTTCTAATATACGCGAAGTAGAATCCAGAGGATCGACTGCAGGATAAATACCTAATTCAGATATTTGACGACTTAGAACTGTTGTAGCGTCAAGATGAGCAAATGCAGTTGCAGGAGCTGGATCCGTTAAATCATCAGCAGGTACATAAATAGCTTGAACCGATGTTATTGAGCCTTTATCAGTAGAAGTAATTCTTTCTTGTAGAGCACCCATTTCTGTCGCAAGATTTGGTTGGTAACCAACAGCTGAAGGCATTCTACCTAAAAGCGCACTGACTTCAGAGCCAGCTTGTGTAAAGCGAAATATGTTATCAATGAACAAAAGAACATCTCTACCTTCTTCATCGCGGAAATATTCAGCGATTGTAAGCCCAGTTAATGCAACTCTAAGCCTTGCACCTGGCGGTTCATTCATCTGACCAAAAACTAACGAGGTTTTAGAGAGAACCCCTGATTCTTTCATTTCTAACCATAAATCATTTCCTTCTCTTGTTCGTTCACCTACACCAGCAAATACTGAATACCCGCCATGTTCTTGAGCAATGTTATGAATTAATTCTTGAATGATAACTGTTTTTCCGACTCCAGCACCACCAAATAATCCTGTTTTCCCACCCTTTGAATATGGCTCGATTAAATCAATAACTTTTATTCCTGTCTCGAACATTTCAGTTTTAGTTGAGAGACTTCTAAATTCAGGTGATGGTCTATGAATTGAGTATCGTTTGTCAGACTTTATCTCACCTAATCCATCGATTGGATTACCAACAACATTTATCAATCTTCCTAAAGTATTAGGTCCAACTGGAACAGATATTGGCTTTCCAGTGTCATAAGCTTCCATTCCCCTGACTAATCCATCAGTTGAATCCATTGCAACTGTTCTAACCTGATCTTCTCCTAAATGTTGCTGAACTTCAACAATTAAATCTTCTTGAATACCTTCAACAGTTACTCTTGGAATTCTAACTGCATTATAAATTGAAGGTAAATGACCATCTTCAAATTCAATATCAACAACTGGCCCAATTATTTGAATTATTTTTCCTTTAATTTCACTCATTTTATTCCTTTTTTATTTTAATTTTAATTAGAATGCAAAAATAAAGAAGCATTTAATGTATAACAAACATTTTCATTTTAGATTATGTTACATAAAACTCTGCCATCCTTTTTCAATCTTAAAATTTAACCAACTCACTCATTATATATTCTACATTCTTCATTCTAAATTCTACATTATTAGTTGTTCATTGTTAATTGTAAATTCACTTTACCACTATCATCTTAAAAGCTTGAGATTTAGATTCTCCAATCAATCTATAAATGTAGGTACCGCTCGATAAGTCCGAAGCATTAAAATCTAATGAAACAACACTTGATGGAAGGAAATCATTGATTAGTGTTTTAACCTCTCTACCAAGCAGATCATAAACTACAAGTTTGTAATTACCTGGCTTGATTATATTGAATTTAATAGTAGTAGAGGGATTAAATGGATTAGGATAGTTTTGATAAAGTTCGAAGTCTTGGTTTATTTGAAAATTATTGAAATAGTCAGAAGAAACAGGTACTATAAAAGAACCTGTGCCACCAGATTCATTATATCTTCTTTTAAACTCTTGCATAAATTGATTTGCAATAAAAAGGTCTTCAATTATTATAAGATTTTCATCATTGTCATTATTTGCAGCATTTGACCAATTAACAGAGCCAGAAATAATAGTGGGATTTGAATTTGGCTGAGTAGCATCAACAATTCCGTATTTATGATGTAAAGTATTACCAACATTTCCAAACATTTGTGCAAAAGAATTAAGAAAATTATATTGACTTCCAGTTGTATAAACTTGATCGATTATTCCTCTGATATCTGTTACACCTGCATTAAAACGACTACTGATTGCTTGAGCAATATCTGAGCGTGTAAATGCATAAAGAGCAAAATAAATATCTTTGTTAGCATTATTTATAGTATTTATAATTTTTCCAGCAGTTCCATCGGTTGGACTAAAAAATACTCTAACAGAGCGTCCTCCAATATTGAAAAAGTGAGGGGTATTATCAGTTTTTTGAATACCAAATTTTGCATTAGAAGGATTTGGTAAATCACCACTACCCCCCCACATTTCTTCAAACTCAATTTTATAAGCCTGAGTAATAGTGGGATCATTAATTTCAATTACATTATTTTCCCAATTAGTTTCTAAACCTGATACATTCCATGAACCAGTCCAAAGCCAATCATTATTTGGAATGGTATCACGTGCATCAAATATGAAAAATTTATTGTGCATTATACCTGCTAAACCTGAGTTTCTTTTCAATACAGGTATTCCATTGTTAATTAAAGTTTGAACATTATTTTGAGTGGGTCGATTATCATAAACAAAACGAATCTTAACACCTCTATTTTTAGCTGCTACCAGAGCATCAGCAACTTGAGGTAAATCAAAAAAACTATATAGTGCCATATCTATTGAATGAGTTGCAGCGTTTATTCTTTCTATTAGTTTCTGTGGAAAATTTACATTTCCCTTTGCTGGATTTCCAGGAATTGCAACACTGGTATCAACTGAAAAATTGAAATAAACATTTATAGTTCCTAATGTAGGATTAGATGAGGCAGTAGATACTGATTGAAGCGAACTGAAACTTGTTCCAAATGAGTTCCTCGAGTAAGCTCTGAAATAATACAATGTTCCAGGTTGTAGATTAGTTATTGGCACAATATGATTCGTAGTATTACCTTGAATTACTACCGAATCAAGCTCAATAGATGGAGTCAGTCCATATTTTACCTGACTATTACCTGGTCTAATTGTATTAAAATAAACTGTAAAACCATTCTGAGTTATATTACTTGCTACAACGGGATTTAATATAAGTGGAGTATTATCTATCAGTAAATCGTTAATAAATCTTGGTAAAATTTGGTAACCTGAATTGAAAGGAGCAGATGATTTAAATTGTCCAAGCACCCCAATAATATCAATTGGCGTCTGTGGTATCGGCTGTCCAATAATTGAAGTTACATCATTGTCAATTCTTAAACCATTTGCTAAAGTTCCTGTTGGGTCAGTAATATCATAATTGGTTGCACTTGTAAAGTTTCCTGTAGCTTGAATGGTTACATTATTAATTCTCACTAACCTGCTTTCGTATTCCTCAAAACCATTCCATTGTTGAGAATTAATCTGAGCGATTGTAACAATTGTAGTATCAAAATATTT
>Ga0308389_1002098_pt1 | contig 12779 bp, 9 predicted proteins | sample Hotspr2Sample148_FD_202362 | JGI IMG/M metagenome (GOLD analysis project Ga0308389, IMG submission 202362) | Hot spring phototrophic mat microbial communities from Mushroom Spring, Yellowstone National Park, Wyoming, United States - 20040719_148 ... | reverse complement strand
ACACCTTGCTTTCTCTCTGTTTTACTATTTCCAGAATGCGCACCTTGACAGGTGAATACTGTTTTAAAAACCCTTGATTTATAACCCTTTTTAGGGTTTGTAGCTTCCCTATGAGGGATTGAAACTCGAGTAGCTTTCCGGGCTACTCAACACGTCGTGATACTGTTTGTAGCTTCCCTATGAGGGATTGAAACTCGAGTAGCTTTCCGGGCTACTCAACACGTCGTGATACTGTTTGTAGCTTCCCTATGAGGGATTGAAACCCTGCTAACTCACTCTCTATGCCCTCCTTGATGAGGGTTTGTAGCTTCCCTATGAGGGATTGAAACTCCAGTTCCCTGGCCTTTTCGACAAGGGACCGGATTGTAGTTTGTAGCTTCCCTATGAGGGATTGAAACTTGACTTTCAACATCATCTCTTTTCACCTCCTTTCTGTTTGTAGCTTCCCTATGAGGGATTGAAACATGGCCCTTTTGGGGCTATAGAATGCACCTATAGCCCGTTTGTAGCTTCCCTATGAGGGATTGAAACAGATAATTTCCCATTCTGATAGCTGTACAGAGTCGTTCTATGTTTGTAGCTTCCCTATGAGGGATTGAAACACCTGCCCTATAGTCTACCTGCAGTGAACAGAGCAGGTTTGTAGCTTCCCTATGAGGGATTGAAACTCCGTAAACTCTAACTCTTGGCGCGACGGAGTCACCTGTTTGTAGCTTCCCTATGAGGGATTGAAACTCTACAAGCAAATCAGCAATTTCCATTACCAGAGACGTTTGTAGCTTCCCTATGAGGGATTGAAACACCGGGATTCCCGGTTACTTTCGTTTCTCCGTGTTCGTTTGTAGCTTCCCTATGAGGGATTGAAACTCTCTTGCACCGAGTATGATCATTATTTCCTTTGCCTTGTTTGTAGCTTCCCTATGAGGGATGAGGGATGTGTTACCATCCTTTTATTTTTTCTTCCTTTCCCCTTTTTATTTGGGCTTTCTCCTTTCTCATGGAGTGTTTTCAAAATAAGACTCTGGAACAAGGGAGAAAGAGAGAGACTGCTTCGGAAACGAAAATACGACCTCGCAGTGACACCCTTTGGGTGAAAAGACGAGACTGCTTCCCTCCCTTTTCTGTCACTGCGAGCGAAGCGAAGCAGTCTCGTCTTTCTGGTTTTTAGTTGCGAGCCTCTGAAACCCAGGGGGAAAGAGAGACGGTTTCAGCGTTGATACAACCCAGCGGGGTGGGGGGTGTAAAAGTAAAAATACCTTCAAACCCTTGTGAATAAAGCCTTTTACCACATCGACAGAAAATTTTAAAGAAAATAGCCTCTCTTCCTTTTGTGGTGCGGCTTTGAAGCTATTTTCTCTCTTTCCCGCTTTACTTCTGGGTTTCAGTCTCATCACCCCCTTGAAATGAAGCTCTTTTTCTGTCGATGTGTGATAACCCCAAAAACCCGGGGGATCGACAGAAAAATAAAAATTCCTTCTCAACCTCTTGACACCTTGCTTTCTCTCTGTTTTACTATTTCCAGAATGCGCACCTTGACAGGTGAATACTGTTTTAAAAACCCTTGATTTATAACCCTTTTTAGGGTTTGTAGCTTCCCTATGAGGGATTGAAACTCATATGGTGGGAGATCCTTACAGAACTTGAACTTCACGTTTGTAGCTTCCCTATGAGGGATTGAAACCCCAGACTGGGAAGAAGAACAGCAGCAGCAGAGTCATGTTTGTAGCTTCCCTATGAGGGATTGAAACGGTTCTTCATTTGAATTATAAAACTCTTTTAATTCATCGTTTGTAGCTTCCCTATGAGGGATTGAAACTCGGAATAAGAATGGCGCCCAAAACACCTACTCGGCCGTTTGTAGCTTCCCTATGAGGGATTGAAACACATATCCAGATATTCACTCAGGTAGTATATAGCTGTCGTTTGTAGCTTCCCTATGAGGGATTGAAACTCTTCCCACGCCCTGATGGTGATATCAAGGCAGAAGTTTGTAGCTTCCCTATGAGGGATTGAAACTCTACCAATGGCGGTAAATAACCGCCATTGGATTCCGTTTGTAGCTTCCCTATGAGGGATTGAAACATGGCCCTTTTGGGACTATAGAATGCACCTATAGCCCGTTTGTAGCTTCCCTATGAGGGATTGAAACTCTACCAATGGCGGTAAATAACCGCCATTGGATTCCGTTTGTAGCTTCCCTATGAGGGATTGAAACATGGCCCTTTTGGGACTATAGAATGCACCTATAGCCCGTTTGTAGCTTCCCTATGAGGGATTGAAACCATACTTCCCAAGGCTTATATCGACATGTAGAACATGTTTGTAGCTTCCCTATGAGGGATTGAAACGGATTCTCTTTCCCGTTTATCAGATCACATTTTTCTACATGTTTGTAGCTTCCCTATGAGGGATTGAAACTAAGAATGGAGAAAAAATTTTTTCCTGGAAATCCTTGTTTGTAGCTTCCCTATGAGGGATTGAAACCTTCGTGGTACTACTCCCTCCACTACGGGGATGAAGGGTTTGTAGCTTCCCTATGAGGGATTGAAACATTGGTTCACAATGTGAGCACTTCTTGTGGTGCTCACATAGTTTGTAGCTTCCCTATGAGGGATTGAAACCTATCCCTCTCGCCAGGAACACTCTTCCCAAATCCTGGTTTGTAGCTTCCCTATGAGGGATGCGTTAGCATCCTTTTATTTTTTCTTCCTTCCCCCTTTTTATTTGGGCTTTCTCCTTTCTCATGGAGTGTTTTCAAAATAAGACTCTGGAACAAGGGAGAAAGAGAGAGACTGCTTCGGAAACGAAAATACCACCTCGCAGTGACACCCTTTGGGTGAAAAGACGAGATTGCTTCACCAAACGAAAAAGCGAGGTTCGCAGTGACACCCCCTAACCTGTCTCTGCGAGGAGCGTAGCGACGAAGCAGTCTCGTAGTTCTGGTGAACGTGAATACGAGAACGCTAAAAAGCGAGATTGCAGTAACACCCTTTGGGAAGAGACTGCTTCGGAAACGAACATACCACCTCGCAGTGACAGGGGGGTGGAAAACGAGAGACTCTTCGCCAAAAAAATGAGGCTCACAGTGAAATTTCTCTCAAGCGTTACCGTGAGGGTTTCCTTCCTTTCTTTTTCTTGTGAGCGCTCTTTCTCTGTTACTGGAAGCTTCGTGAGCTCTCTCAACCTCTGAGTTTAAAGAAAGAAGTGCAAGCGGTTTCTGTGTGACGTGAGTCTGTGGTGAAGATGTGGAGAAGAGGTGCTTCGAAGGATATCGAATGGCGTGAGTGGAAATTTTGCTTTCCATAAAAGGGAGAGCAGAGCGGAATTTTTGGTTTTTCTTCAAAGGATTCTTTCTCAAGAAGCATGGTTGGTTTATTCGATGTGCGTTTGGGGTGGGTGTGCCGCGCGGAATCGTGGATTTTTCCGGGGTGTATAGGGGTGCTTTCACTCCCAAAAATACTAAATTTTTTCTGTGGCAGAGTGTCGTTTTTTGTCCCTCTGGTAAAGTAAAATGTGGATGTGGAGGTTCAAGGGGGTGGGTGTGTGTTAGAAGGGATTAGACAAATTGGTAAGGCTTACCAGGAAAAGTTAGGGGTTGAGAAGGGTTTTGTGTTCAGTCTGGTTCAGGAGTTGGTGAGGGGAGAGGAGAAGAGGTACCTCTTGGAGATGGATTTTAAGATTCAAGGGGGGTATATAGAGCTCGCTTTCCCAGAGATAGATTCTCGGGTGGGGGAGGAGTATTTGTGGGTAGGAAATTGTAAGGGAAACATTCCTCAGGATCGTTTGACGACCGACAGGTTAGAGTATCTCTTCTTTGATTCGTTGGTTAATTTGAATAAGAAGCTTCAAAACGGAGCATTGAAAGGTGAAATTTCTGCGCTGATCCAGGAATTTTTCCTTACCCGAGTGGTGAAAGGGAAGACGGTTTATCTTCTCGATTTCCGAAAGATAAGGGGTTTTCCTCAGAATCTCTCTTTGTTGGAGTTAGAAGATCTCAAAAAGCTGCGGAAAGAGTATGTGAAAGCCTTTTTTAAGGTGCTTCAGGAAAAGAAGGGGTTTAAGGAGGGTGATTTTGGTCTTTTTTCGGTAACGATTGAGGGAAAGAAGCCTTCGGAAATGGAAGAGTATATCACCTATCTCGAACGATCGATAGTGGAAGAGAGTTTTGAGGAAGCGTTTGAGGGGACGTGTTATGTGTGTGGAAAAAGAGATTTGCTTACCTGTGATACTGCTCGTTTTCCCGATAAGTTTTATATCACCAAGCTGATAACTTTTTCTGCGGGATTAGCGGGGAAAGAAAGGGGAGGTGGTTTTTCCAAGAATTTCTCACTTTGCCGGGAGTGCTATAAGGATTTGGTTGCCGGGATGCGGTATTTAAGGAATTACCTGGGGGCTTTTCTGGCCGGGAATACGATTTACCTTATTCCAGGGTTCTTTTTCCATTCGCCGGGGAAGAGTCTTACCGAGAAATGGATGGAACTGTCGCGGCGGTATGTGGTTTCCACCTTTCGGTTGGAGGATTTTGTGGAATTCGAAAGGCGAGTGGAGCAGGAGCTGGAAGATTATAGGACTTTCGAAGAGCTCATCGACCTGGGTTATGTGGATATTCTCTTCTACCTTCAGCCGCCGGGGCGAGCTTCGTTCAAAATCAGGAAGCTCATCCGGGAGGTGCCTTTGCGGAGAATTCGAGAAATCCGGGAGGCCTTGCGGGATATTCAGAGATTAGGGGAAGAGCTTTTGGGAGAGAATGAGGGCTGGTTTTTGTCGCTCCAGGGAATTTCCTATCTACTTCCAGTACGTTCCGGAAGGGAAGAAGAACATCGCAAAATTTTGGAGGTTTATGAGAACATTTTTCTGGGATATCCGGTGGAACGTCGGATTCTCATACGGTTCTTTCTCACCTTAGCTCAAGTGTACCGTTTTGAAAGACAGGATTATAGCGTGAAGCCACGTGGAAATACTGAAATCGCCCTGGTTCAGGCGATTCTGCGGACACAACTTTTACTCAAGCTTTTCGAAAGGCTGGCTTTGATTGAAAGGGGTGATGGAGTGGTGGAGCTGTGGCCGGGGATGCTCAACGAGGAAATGGAACAGTACATACGGAAGATGGGTTATTCTGAGGCCGAGGCGGCTCTATTTCTTCTGGGGTACCTCATCGGGGAAATCGGCGCCGAGCAGGTTTGGGGTGGAGACTGGAATGCGAAAAAGCCCATCCTGAATAAAATCAATTTTAACGGGATGAGCGCCAAAAATTTGCTTCTTCTTGCCGGTGAAATTTTTGAAAAGTTAGATCAGTATCGCATCCGAGGGTATAACGAGAAGATTTTTGCGGTGATGAAGAGTTTGTTGGATGCGCATATTAAGGATTGGCCCCTTTCAGATGCGGAGAACGTTTACTACATTCTCTCCGGGTACGCTTTCCATACCTACCGGATGGTAACCGGAGCTCGAAAGAAGGAGGAGGCGCCATGAACATTTATGAACGGAATTCAGAAATCCTTTTCCTTTACGATGCGAAAATGACAAATCCCAATGGGGATCCGGATGATGAGAATAAACCCCGTATGGATTACGAGAAAGAGGTTAATCTGGTGAGCGATGTGCGATTGAAGCGCTACATCCGGGATTATTTGGAGAGTAAAGGGTACGAAATTTTTGTGGCGAAAGTGGATGGACAGGTGGTAGATGCTACCGAGCGGTTGCGGAGGCTTTTGGGGAGAGAAAGATTAGCTGCGCTTTCTCAGGAAGATCTGGGGGTGATTCTTTCCAGGCTCATCGATGTTCGCCTGTTTGGAGCTACTATGCCCATTAAAGCGCAGGAGGAGGGGGCCCGGGGTGCCAGCTCTACCTTCACCGGTCCGGTGCAGTTTACCTGGGGTTACTCCCTCAACAAAGTGGAACTGGTCCGTTCGAACTCTATCACCTCTACTTTTGCTGGAAGGGGAGGAGAGGGAAAAGGAGAATACGGCACCTTTGGGAAGGATTGGAGGCTTTACTACTCTTTCCTGGCTTTCTATGGGATTGTGAGCGGTTATCGAGCGCGGTATACCAGGCTCACCTTTGATGATGTTGCACTTCTCGATGAGGCGCTCTGGAATGCCATTCCGGTAATCGCTTCTACCCGGAGTAAGGTAGGACAGAAGCCCCGTTTGCTTCTGCGGGTGGAATATCGGGATGCCTATACTTTCCTGGGGGATCTGCGGGGGAAGATTGGTATCTCACCCGAGGAAGGTTTGCGGGATATCGCCGATTTTGAGGTGGATTTCTCATCTCTTGTGAAGTTTTTAGAGATGCACCGAGAAAAGATCGAGCGGGTTTTCCTGTGGGAAGATTCTGAATTGCAGAGCAAAAACGGAGCCTTGAGTGAACAACTTACCGGAGTGCTGGGTGATGTGGTCGAAGCATTTTCCCTTTAGATAGGTGAATAGTGATGGAAGTTCTGGTCTTCGACCTGATCGGGAAGATGGCCCATTTCAGGCAGTACTATACCAATTCTTCTTCGCTCTCCTATTTTTTCCCTCCCCGGACTACCGTAACCGGAATCATAGCGGGGGTGATAGGCCTTTCGCGGGATTCTTACTACGAGATTTTTTCGGAGGATACGATGCGGATTGCCCTGGCTATTAGATCACCCCTTCGGAAGAAAATCCAGACCGTTAACTATATCTGGGCTGAGAACCGTTCCCAGCTGAATCTGAGCGCTGGCCAGCACACCCAGGTTCCGATGGAGCTGGTATTACCTGGGGATTACCGGGAATTCATTGTCTACCGGGTGTTCCTCTGGCACCGTGACTCCGGGATTTTTTCACAGATTGCGGAGGCTGTTGTTGGAGAGAGAATCTGTTTCCCACCCTATCTCGGAATCAGCGAATGTCTGGGATACCTCAAATTTGCCTTTCGAGGAGAGGCGGAAGAGAAGTTCTTTAACGGGATGGTGGAGGTGAACTCTGTGGTGGGAGTGGAGTACTTCAAGAAATATGGCTGTTTTCTGGAACCACGGGAGGGGGCTCTGTACGTCAAGGAGCTCATGCCCTTCACTTTCGATGCCGAAAGGAGGTTGCGGAGTGCTCCGCGGGAATTTGTCGGAGAGGTACGGAGTGGCCGGATTTACCTGAAAGGGAGCGGGAAGGTTTACGCGGTGAGGGGTGATGACAGGGAAGAGCGAATCATTTTCATGGAGGATTAAATGCTCTTTGCTTCCCACTGTGGGATGTTTCTCAGAGACCACCTCAGAGAGGTTGGGGAACGGTGTCGGCAGTTCTTCTTTTTCGAGAGCGAGGAAAACCTGGAGGCTCTGGCATTCCTCGTTGGATTGACACATGATTTTGGGAAGTACACCACCTATTTTCAAGATCGGCTGTCGGGAAAGAAGGACTGGGGGAAACTCTCGGATCATGGTTTTCTCTCTGCTCTCTACACTGCCTTTGCGGTAGAGAGGTCGGCGGAGAGTTTCCGGATGGGAGAAATGGAAAAGTTTCTCCCCCTGGTGGCGTTCTTTGTGGTTTTCCATCACCATTTGGACTTGCGTTCTCTGGGATATGTTGGAGAACGTCTGGAAGAGGGGAGCGAATCCTGGGTGGTTATCGAAAAACAAATTACCAACCTCAGGGAACACGCCGAGGATATCAGTGGAGAGCTTGAAGCATTGGGATTACCCCCTCTCAGCGCATTTTTTGAAGACCTCGAGCCACTCCGAATGCGGCTGAGGAAGGCAAAATATCATTTTGAAAATCACCTCACTGAGGAGCGGCAAGCACAAATTGCCATCCTGGTTTTGAGTCTTTTCTCGGCGCTCGTTGACGCCGACAAGAAATCGGCTGGAAAGATCGAGATGATCGAGAGACGGGTTCTCCCTGCCTCGCTGGTTGAAACGTACAAAGAACAGCATTTGGGTAACCAGAAAAATTCGGGACCTATCGATGTTCTCCGGGAGGAAATTTTTGTCCAGGTGGTAACCAGGGTCCCCTCCATAGATCTGCGGCGTCACCACCTTTTTACTCTTACCGCGCCGACCGGTTCGGGTAAGACACTCACCAGCTTTGCCTTTGCCCTGAAGCTCCGAGAACGGATAGAGAAAGAGTGGGGATATTCGCCTCGGATTATCTATGCGCTTCCCTTCATTTCCATCATCGACCAGAACTTTGCCATTCTGAGCCAGGTTCTCGCGCAGATAGAAGATTTTCAAGAGAATCACTCGGCATACCTCCTTGGACATCATCACCTTTCCGAACTGCGTTATGAGGAAGGCGGTGAGGAAAAGGAAATCGATATGGCTCTTTCCCTCATCGAGTCCTGGGAATCGGAGGTGATTGTCACCACTTTTGTGCAGTTATTCCATTCGGTGGTGGGGTTTAAGAATCGTTTATTGCGGAAATATCATAACCTGGCGCGAAGCATCATCATCCTGGATGAAGTCCAGAATGTTCCTGGGGAGTACTGGTCGCTTTTACGCAGGGTTTTTCTCTTGCTGGCTCGATATCTGGGGTGTTTTATCATTCTCGTTACCGCCACGAAGCCTTTCATTTTTGAAGAGGGGGAGGCCATAGAACTGTTACCGGAGGGTAAGCGTTATTTCCGGACTTTCAGTCGGGTAGTGTTGCGACCTCGATTGGCAAAACCCCAGACGGTGGAGGAGTTTGTACGGTGGTTCGGGGATTCCTACGATGCTTCCCGGTCTTACCTGATCGTTCTCAACACCATCCGTTCTTCCCTGACAACCTATGAAGGTTTGAAGCGTTTGGGTATCGCCAATCTCTACTATCTCTCGGCTAACCTGATATCGCTCGACAAACTTAACCGGATCTGGGAAGTCAAAATGGCGCTCGAAAAGGGGCAAAAACCGGTACTCGTTTCCACGCAGGTGGTGGAGGCTGGGGTGGACCTTGATTTTGATTGCGCCATCCGGGACATAGGTCCCCTGGATTCCATCATCCAGGTAGCAGGCCGATGTAACCGGAATCTTCGAAACGACCGGAACACCGGTGAAACCTTTGTGGTGCTGTTGGAAGACGAATCTCAGCGAAGATTTGCTTCCTACGTTTACCTGAAGATGCTTCCTGCGGTGACGCTTGAACTGTTGGGGAATGTGGAGAGCATCCAGGAAAGAGAATTCCTGGAGATTCTGGAGAACTATTTTGTGCGGGTGAAAAACTGGAAGTCCACTTCTGAATCGGATGAAGTTTACCAGGCGCTCCTTTCTTTGCGGTTTCACGAGGAAAGGGAGACTTCGGTAAGCCATTTTCAACTCATCAGAGAGGAGGGAACCATATTGCCGGTCTTCGTGGAGAAAGACCGGAGGGCCCAGGAAATCTGGGAATGCTTCAGCGAGATTAAGCGTTCTTCCTCGCTGAAGCTCTGGGAAAAAAGCATAGCATTGCGGAGAATCCAGAAGGACTTTGGGGATTATCTGGTGAACGTGCGGATAAGGAAAAATGATGTCCCTCTTCTTGGAATTCTGGCTTCCCCACATTTAGGGTATGTCCCCCAAAGTCGAGTAGCAGAATTTTACCATCCGGAAACCGGATTTCGCAGAGATTTTCAGGATTCGGAGGCCCTGTTTCTATAGCTGGCAGTCATGAAACCCATCAACGGAACCCTGATAGCCAGTTACTATGCGTGTAAACGGGAGCTGTGGTATATAGCTCACGAGATTCTTCCCGAACAGGATAACTCTTTTCTGGAGTTGGGGCGTATTCTGGAAGAAGATTCCTATAGGGAAGAAGAGAAAGGATTCTGGGTGGGTGATATCCGGATCGATTTGGTGAAAAGAGCCAGAGACACTGTGGTAGTGGGGGAAATCAAAAAGTCCAGTCGGTCCAGGAAGACCGGGATTATGCAGCTTTACTTTTACCTCTTTTTCTTGAAACAGAACGGTGTGGAAGCCAGGGGTGAAGTCCTATTCCCCAAAGAGAAAAAAAGAATCGAACTCCGATTGACTGAGACTGTGGAGAAGGAACTTCAGAGAGCAATAGGAGAGATCCAGAGAATAATCGGCCAGGAAAAACCACCAAAAGGCGAGAGAACCTCACTCTGTAATCCCTGTGCTTATCGGGACTTTTGTTTCGCATGAACGAGAGTTTTTATGTCTTTTCGCATGGAACGTTGAAGAGGAAGCAAAACACCGTCTTTTTTGAAAACCAGGATGGGACCTATCGCTACCTTCCGGTGGAGCAGATTCGAGAAATGCACCTTTTTGGCGAAGTAACACTGAACAAAGAGGTGCTGGAGTTCTTTACCCAGAAATCCATACTCCTGCATTTTTACAATCGCTACGGTTATTACGTAGGGAGTTTCTACCCTCGCGAGCACTATAATTCTGGTTGTCTTCTTTTAAAGCAGGCGGAACACTATCTCCAAACCCAAAAGAGGAACTTTCTGGCCCGGCAATTTGTCTGGGGGTTAGCGCAGAACATCTTGAGAGTCCTGGACTATTACCGCCGCCGGAAAGTAGCGGTGGAAACATCCATGGCTCGAATCGAGGCTTTTGCGCTGGAGCTTCAGAAACACGATACCCCCGAGGAATTCATGGCGATCGAAGGGAAGATTTGGGAGACGTACTACCATTCCTTCGATGCTATCCTAGAGGACGAGGATTTTGCGATGGAAAAAAGAACCAAAAGACCACCGAAAAACCGGCTCAATGCTCTGGTGAGTTTTGGGAATTCACTCCTTTACACTGCGATTCTCTCCGAGATCTACCAGACCCACCTCGACCCCCGTATCGGCTTTCTCCACGCCACCAATTTCCGCAGATTTTCTCTGAACTTGGATGTGGCGGAGATTTTCAAGCCTATTATTGTGAGCCGGATAATTTTCTTGCTTTTAAACAAGGGAATGCTTGGACCTGAAGATTTTTCAGAACACTTGGGAGGGCTTTATCTCAAGGAAAATGGACGAAAGGTGTTTATCGAAAAGTTTGAGGAAAAGATGAAAAGCACCGTTTCCTACAAGAAGATTGGTCGAGAGGTTTCCTACCGGCGACTCATTCGTCTGGAACTCTATAAGCTCGAAAAACACCTTTTGGGAGAAGAAGATTACCAACCACTCCTGGCGGAATGGTGATGCGGCGATGTACGTCATTATGGTTTACGATGTTGAGGAACAACGGGTGAATAAAGTGCTGAAACTGGGGAGAAAGTACCTCACCTGGGTACAGAACTCAGTTTTGGAGGGGGAAATCACCGAAGCGAAGTTCGAGCGATTAAAAACGGAACTCCGACGTTGCATCAACGAAAACGAAGATTCGGTGATTTTCTATCTCCTACGCACTATCAAATATTCGGAGAAACAGATTCTGGGAGTTACAAAGGGAAAGCAGGGTAGTTTTCTGTAAATTTTGATTTCTTTGCCCCACTTTTTCTTTCTGGCTGTACAGCTAAAAACCACCGGTAACAACCCCACCGTATCACTCATATTCTGGTTTTAGAATCTTTACCTTCCTGGTATTACGTTTCCAACTCTCACACGGTAGTTGATACAGATTTCCAAAACCACCAACCAACCCCTATCCAACGCATCCCCCGAAGGGGTACCCAGAGAAACTTCCCAAACCCCCTGAAATCCCTTTTGCGTCACTGCGAGGTGGTATGTTCGTTTCCGAAGCAGTCTCTTCCCAAAGGGTGTTACTGCAATCTCGTTTTTTAGCGTTCTCGTATTCACGTTCACCAGAAAGACGAGACTGCTTCGCTACGCTCGCAGTGACAGGTTAGGGGGTGTCACTGCGAACCTCGCTTTTTCGTTTGGTGAAGCAGTCTCGTCTTTTCACCCAAAGGGTGTCACTGCGAGGTCGTATGTTCGTTTCCGAAGCAGTCTCTCTCTTTCTCCCTTGTTCCAGAGTCTTTTATTTTGAAAACACTCCATGAGAAAGGAGAAAGCCCAAATAAAAAGGGGAAAGGAAGAAAAAATAAAAGGATGGTAACACATCCCTCATCCCTCATAGGGAAGCTACAAACGGGGGCTCTATGTGGAAGAAAATTGTGATGGAGACTAGTTTCAATCCCTCATAGGGAAGCTACAAACCCAGAGATTGTACAGATGATTTGCGATACTCTCATGGAGTTTCAATCCCTCATAGGGAAGCTACAAACTATTGCTGCAAAGTGATGATTTCATAGACCGTCACAGTTTCAATCCCTCATAGGGAAGCTACAAACTTCTGCCTTGATATCACCATCAGGGCGTGGGAAGAGTTTCAATCCCTCATAGGGAAGCTACAAACGCCGCGCAACCCCGGCGAGGACAGCGAAAGTTACGAGGTTTCAATCCCTCATAGGGAAGCTACAAACAACTGCACATATGTGCTGTTGAGTTGGGAGGTGAAGTTTCAATCCCTCATAGGGAAGCTACAAACCCTCCCGTTTCAATGCTTCCACCCCTTAGGAACATGTGTTTCAATCCCTCATAGGGAAGCTACAAACAAAAGAGAACTCCATCTCTGCATCGGTAGATTGTTCTGTTTCAATCCCTCATAGGGAAGCTACAAACAAGAAACCCTTCAAACCCTTCTTCCTCATCGAGGAAGAGTTTCAATCCCTCATAGGGAAGCTACAAACGCAAGCCGAACGGCTTGCTTATCTAAATGAAGATGGTTTCAATCCCTCATAGGGAAGCTACAAACGCAATTTTATAGGTAGAAAAATAAAAAAGAAGAAAGGGTTTCAATCCCTCATAGGGAAGCTACAAACCCTAAAAAGGGTTATAAATCAAGGGTTTTTAAAACAGTATTCACCTGTCAAGGTGCGCATTCTGGAAATAGTAAAACAGAGAGAAAGCAAGGTGTC
>Ga0308389_1002091_pt1 | contig 12798 bp, 10 predicted proteins | sample Hotspr2Sample148_FD_202362 | JGI IMG/M metagenome (GOLD analysis project Ga0308389, IMG submission 202362) | Hot spring phototrophic mat microbial communities from Mushroom Spring, Yellowstone National Park, Wyoming, United States - 20040719_148 ... | reverse complement strand
GGGGGTGGCGCTGGACGGCGGCGGGGTGCGCTACGACCTGCCCAGGGAGACGGAAGGGTACCTTTGGCTCGAACTGGAAGGGGGTGGTGCGGTGTACGTCGCCACCGGCGCTGACGGGGACGCCGACGGGGCAGCTGCCCGACTGCGGGCACAGCCGGTGGTCCGCCAGCCCGGCCAGCAGCGGTGGCTGGACCCTTGGCCCCGACCCATGCGCACCATTTGGGTATTCGCTCGCGAGCTGCCCCGCGCGGTGGAAGTCTGGCCGTTGCCAAGCGAGTTGCGGCGAGGTGCGCCGGGTTTGGTGCTGGAGCAAGGAAAGGTGGTGGAGCGCCGGCTGTGGACGCGAACATACCCGCCGCCGTGAGGGGCTCGCCGCGGGGAAAGGTCAGGAGTAGCGCTCCACCAGTTCGGCGATGGCCCGCCGCGCCTCGCCGACCTCGGCGCGGGAGGAATCGTAGCCACCCAGCACCAGCACCTGGCGGTAGCATTCGATGGCGGTGGCGGCATCGCGGAAGCGGTGCCACGCCAGGTGGCCCTTGAGCAACCACGTTTCGATATGGCGCGGGTCTTCGGCGAGAATCTTATCGCAAAAATGATCGGCAAATCTCCACCGACCCTCTTGGAGGGCACGTTCCACTTGCCGTCGAAACGCCGCGATAAGTGTACTTTCCTCCCGTGCTCGCGACGCTCCGCCGGCCACCTGACGCAAAATCGCAGCGACCATCGATGCTTTTAATATACATGGCGCCGGGGGGAGTTGCAAGGTCACGGCGTTAACACCGGCCCAGGAGCTGGGCAGGGCGGGCGAGCGGGCCCGCCCTCCAGCGGGTTGGACGTTGCCAGCGCTCTCGCGGCGGCGGTCCCTGCTCCCCCTCACGGACCGCGGCCGCCGTCCGCGACGCCGCCGCGGCGGGGATTGCTAGAGACGGAGCGTCAAGGCCGCGGCGGCAGCTTCGCCTGTTGGGCGGGGCGTGCCCTGGCGGCCGCCTGCGCCTGGAGCCGGGAGGCTTCTTCGAAGCGTCCCAGGGCGTCCTGGATCTGGGCGTCGGAGGCAATGGCGGCGCGGTATCCCTCGGTGAGGGAAACCCCGGCATTGAGGACCTCGGTGCGCAGCTGGATGGCGATGTCGCGCCGGTCGGTGGGGTCGGTGAGAGCAGCGTCCAACTCCTCGGCGGTGCTCCACTCCTTCTCCAGGGCTAGGGCGCGGAAGCGGGCCAACATCTCATCGTCCGCCGTAAAAGCGCGCGCCGCCGCCTCTTTGTCCGTGAACCCGGCAAGGTACTCCACGGCAAAATGAAAGAACGCCGAGTTGGCCAGCAGGCGAACCACCCTGGCGGAGTATTCGCCCTGAGCCACGTAGTGGTCGGGCACGATGCCCCCACCCCCATACACCTTGCGGCCGGCATCGGTAAAGAACACCTCATCCTGCTGTTGGGGAGTCGTGGCGCGGGGTCGCCGGGCATCCGTCCCGTCACCGCTGCGGTCGGGGTGGGTGTAGGCGTAGAGAGAGTCGAAATCCCGCTGGATGCAGCGGCCCGAAGGGGTGTAGTACTTGGCGGTGGTGAGGGCGAGGCCAGAGTCGCGGACGGGATAGATGGTCTGCACCACCCCCTTGCCGAAAGACGGCTCTCCCACTACTAGGCCGCGGTCGTGATCCTGTACGGCGCCCGCGACGATTTCCGCCGCGGAGGCGGAACCGGAGTTGATGAGCACCACCAGGGGGCCTTCGAAGTGCAGGCCATCCCGGGAGGCGCGGTAATCCTGATAAGAGTCGGCGGTGCGTCCGCGGGTGGAGAAGACCCTCTGCCCGGGGGCGAGCAGCATGCCCGCTACCTCCACCGCCGAGTCAACGATACCGCCCGGGTTCTGGCGCAGGTCGAGGAGGAGGCGCGTGGCGCCCTCCGCCATGAGGCGCTCCAGGGCGGCGCGAGTTTCGCGCCCGGTGGTACGGGTGAAATCGTTGATACGAATGTACGCGGTGTCATCGCCGATCATGAAGGCGAAGCGCACCGAGTCGGTGGGCACCCGGCCGCGCTGGATGGTGAACTCTAAGGGTTCTTTCAGGCCTGGGCGGGTGATACTCACCTTCACCGTTGTGCCCTCAAGGCCGCGCAGCCGCCGCGCCACGTCGTCCAGGTTCATGCCCTCGGTGGAGACGTCGTCCACCCTCTCGATGACGTCGCCGGCACGCAGCCCCAGGCGGGCAGCCGGGGTGCCCTCGATGGGGGTGACGACGGTGACCCGCCCGCCGCGCATGGAGATGATGACGCCAATGCCGTGGAAAGACCCCTGCTGGCGCTCGCGCATGGACGAGAACATTTCGGGCCGTAGAAAACTGGAGTGGGGGTCCAGCAGGTCTAGGATGCCGTCGATGGAGGAGTACACCAGGTCGCTAGGGGTGACCGGCTTGGGGGCGTTGGCCATGACCGCATGGACGAGGCTGCCAAAGCGAGTGAGGAACTGGTCAGCCGCGCTGGTCTGGGCCTTCTTCCCCTCCCCGGCCAGCGCTCCTGCCAGGGCTCCCAACCCCACCACGGCGAATGCCAGGAGGTATCTCTTCAAGCGATTCATGGGCCCCCCTCAAGGGAAAGACTTTAGCATATGCAGTGGAGTCGGAGGGCGACTGCGACTATACTCGCCGCAGCCCCTCGTTGGGGGGAGGGTTCATGTTCGGCTCCATCGGTGTACCCGAGCTCATCCTCATCTTCGTATTGGCGCTCCTGCTGTTTGGGCCCCGCAAACTGCCCGACATCGGTAGGAGCTTAGGCAAGGCGATGGGCGAGTTCCGCCGTGCCTCCAACGATTTTCGGCGTTCGCTGGAGGAGGAGGTGGCGGCGGAAGAAGTGAAAGCGGTGGGGCGCGAGATGAGCGCGGTGGCTGGCGAGTTGACCGGCGCCACCAGCGCGGCCGGGGAGACCTCCGGCATCGCCGCTCAGGCGGCCAGCGGCGAGGGGAGCTCCGAGAAGGGGAGCAGCCAGCCCCAATGAGTGACGAGGCGCGCCGGCCGGGGGAAAGTGACGATGAACTGCCGCGCATGTCACTGCTGGAACACCTGGACGAGCTGCGCCGACGGATCGCTGTGTCAGCTCTGGCGGTGTTCGTTGGGTTTCTGGCGTGCTGGTATTTCGCCAAGCCAATCTTCAACTGGCTCTCGGTGCCGCTGACCCAGTTTCTCCCGGAGGGCGAGAAGTTAGCTTTCACCGGCCTCATCGATCCGTTCATGCTGTACATCAAAGTGGCGCTGCTGGCCGGGATCTTTGTGGCCTCGCCGGTGGTGCTGTGGCAGGTATGGCTGTTCATTGCGCCGGGCTTGTACAAGAGCGAGCGGCGCATCGCCGTGCCCTTTCTCCTGGCTACGACCTTCTTCTTCCTGGCCGGCGGCTACTTCGGCTACAAAGTGGCGTTTCCCATGGTGTGCCGGTTCTTGCTTGAGGTGGGGTCGGAATTCCGCCAAGTGATCACGATTCGCGAGTATTTCTCCATGGCCTCCAAAGTGATTCTGGGCATGGGCTTGGTGTTCGAGATGCCGGTGATGATGGTCTTCCTTGCCCGCCTGGGCGTGGTGACGCATGGGTTCCTGCTCAAGCAGTTCCGCTTCGCCGTGTTAGCCATCTTCGTGGTCGCCGCGATCATCACGCCGACCCCAGACATCGCCACCCAGAGCGTGTTTGCGGTGCCGATGATTGCCCTTTACCTACTCGGGGTGCTGGTGGCGTGGCTGTTCGGCAAACGTCGCGTGTCTGAAACCGCCTGACCACGATCATACGCGGTACGGCGCGAGCAAGCCACCACCCGGGGCGCGCCCCACAGTGGATTGACTCGCTGGGGCGCACACTTTGACCCGCGAAGCGACATTCAAGGAAGGTGGACTGCTGGGGCGCCGGGAGCGTCCAAAAGGCGCTGGTAGAGGGCGGTGTACTCCTGCGCCGGAACCGCCCATGACACGTCTCGCCGCATGGCGTTGCGGCGCAGTCGGGCGAGCTCCTCGGGCGCCGCGAGGACATCTTTCGCGCGTACCAGCGCGGCAAGCAGGGCGCGAGGCGTGCTGGGCGCAAAGACAAAACCGCAGCCGTCGGGGCGCAGCGCATCCACCACAGTGTCCGCCAGCCCGCCAGTGGGCGGTACCACGGGCAGTGCGCCGTAGCGCAGGGCGATGAGTTGCCCAAGGCCGCACGGCTCGAAGCGGGAAGGCATGAGAAACACGTCGCTGGCAGCGTAGATGCGGTGGGCGAGGGGTTCGTTGAACCCCAGCACGACGCGCACCCGCCCGGGGTGTGCGGCCTCGGCGGTGGTTAGCAGCTCCTCCCAGCGCCGGGCGCCACGCCCCAACACCACCACGTCGAAACCCAAGGCGATGATATCGTCGATGGCTGCCCCCAGCAGGTCGACACCCTTCTGCTCCACCAGACGGGAGACCATGCCGGCGAGCGGCCTCACCCCCGGTGCCAATTGGAGTTCTCGGGCCAGCACTGCGCGCGCCGCCCGCTTGCCCGAGACGACGTTGCGCAGGCGGTAGGGATGAGGGAGGTGGGGATCCGTCTCCGGGTTCCAGGCGTCGGTGTCCAAGCCGTTGAGGATCCCAAAAAGGCTGCCCGCGCGCTGGGCGAGGACGCCTTCGAGGCCGCAGCCGAAGGCGGGAGTCAAGATCTCCCGGGCGTAGGTGGGGGAAACGGTGGTGATGGCGTCCGCCGCCACGATCCCCCCTTTTAAGAACGACACCTGGCCGTAAAACTCCAGATGAGAAACGCTGAACAGCTCCCGTGGCAGCCCCGCAGCCTCCAGGGTCCACGTCGGAAACACCCCTTGGTACGCCAAGTTGTGTATGGTGAGTACGGTGCGGGGCCGGTACGGATGTGGCCAGGCCGTGGAGGGGTGGTGGAGGAGCAGCGGTGCCAACGCGGCTTGCCAGTCGTGGCAGTGCAGGATGTCCACTTCTGGCCGCTGGGCGAGCAGGCGCAGGGCGGTACGCACAAAAAAAGCGAAACGGATCGGGTTGTCTGGGTAGTCCCCGTCGCTGACGGAGTAGGGCGCCGGCCGCACAAAAACCTGGGGGGCGTCGACCAGCAGCACCTCCACACCGTGCATTTCGGTCGCGAAGACGAAGGCGCGGATCCCCAGGTCTGCCAGGTCGGCCACCTGCCTACCGGGGATATCGTCGCCCAAGGAGGGACGGTGGGCCGGGACGATCACCGACACGCTGTGACCCAGCCGCGCCAGGGCAGCGGGGAGGGCGCCCACCACGTCGGCGAGCCCGCCAGTTTTGGAAAACGGCACCATCTCCGAGGCCAGATGGACGATGGTTGGCATGACCGCTGACGTAGCACACCTGCGGCGCTGCTGGCAAGCCGTCGGGGGCCCGGGAGAGGGACAGGGGTGCTGGGGTACACTGCGTGCAGCGGATGGCGGGTTGGACGACGGAGGTGAAGGCTATGGGCGGCATCGTGCTTGGCAGTGACGACCGCAGAGGGCTTCTTGAGCGCTTTTTGCGGTACGTTCAGGTGGATACCCAGTCCGACGAAAACTCGGCGACCAGTCCTTCGACGGAAAAGCAGAAGGACCTCTCGGGTTTGCTGGCGCAGGAACTGGCGGAGCTAGGGTGCGAAGACGCGCGCATGGACGAGTGGGGCTACGTGTGGGCGAGCCTGCCCGGCAATCTCCCCGCCGCTCACCCAGCGGCCGGCCGCGCCCCCACCATCGGCCTTATCGCCCACGTGGACACGTACTTCGGCACCCCTGGGGGGGGTGTCAAGCCGCAGGTGATCGAAAGCTATGCCGGAGGCGACATCCCATTGCCCGGCGACCCGGCCCAGGTCATTGTGGCGGCCACCAACCCCAACCTCGAGCGGTGCATCGGTCACACGCTGATTACCTCCGACGGCACCACCCTGCTGGGTGCCGACGACAAAGCCGGGATCGCCGAGATCATGACGGTGGTGGCGTGGCTGCGGCGGCACCCCGACTTCCTGCATCCGCCGATTCGGATCGCCTTCACCACCGACGAGGAGGTGGGCAGGGGCACGGAGCACTTCGACGTGGCGGCCTTTGGGGCCGACGTGGCCTACACCCTGGATGGCTCGGATTTGGGGGAGATCGAGGACGAAACGTTCTGCGCCGACACCGCCATTGTCACCATCACGGGCCACGATGTCCACCCCGGCTACGCCAAAGGTAAGCTGGTCAACGCCGTGCGCGCGGCGGCAGCAGTGGTGGGGCGGCTGGATGGGACGTTCTTGCCGGAGACCACGGAAGGCCGGCAGCCGTACCTGCACCCCTACGACCTGCGCGGCGACGTGTCGCGGGCCGAGTTGAAAATCCTGGCGCGCGCCTTTACCGAGGAGGAGCTGCAGGCCCGGGAGGATCACCTGCGCCAGGTTGTGCACCTGGTGGGCGAGGAGTTCCCCAACGCTCGCCTGACGCTGGAAATCAAACAGTCCTACCGCAACATGGCGTACAAATTGCGGGAGCGGCCCGAGGTGCTGGAGGCCGCCTTGGAGGCGGTGCGGCGGCTGGGCATCGAGCCGGTCCGGCGCGCGATCCGTGGCGGCACGGATGGTGCCAGGCTGTCGTACATGGGGCTGCTAACCCCTAACATCTGGGCCGGCGGGCAGAACTTCCACTCGGTGCAGGAGTGGGTGTCGCTGGAGTGGATGGCCAAGGCGTGCGAAGCGGTGCTGCACCTACTGCAAGTGTGGGTGGAACGTTCCGCTGCCCGTGGCTAGGGGGTGGTCGATGCCCCCAGCACTTGACAGAAGGCTCGAAAGCCCGGTTGTTCTTCCGCACGCCACGGCTCGCCGGTCAGGCGGCAGTGAAGGAAGCTTCCCAGGAGCTGGCAGATCCACATACGCCCCAGCTCCTCAGCAGGCGTCGCGTTGCTCACCAGGTTTCGCTCTTGCAGTTGCGCGAAGTAAACGATGAGACGCCGGCGGTACTCCTGCATGAAGGCGTTGGCGGCCTCGCGCAGGTTCTCGCCGCGGTTGGCGGCGGCGTAGAGGAGCAGTTCGATCAGCAGACCCTGGCGGTGGGCGAAGCGAGTGATATGGCGGGTGAGCTGGCCGATGGCGTGCTGCGGTTCGGACACGGCGTCCACGTCCACCTCCAGCAGCATGGTTGCCAGGAGCCGCTCGCCCAGATGCTGGAGACCGCCCACAAGGATTCCAGCTTTTCCAGAGTAGTAACGGTAAAGCGCCGCCTCGGTGAAGTCGAGCCGGCGAGCCAGTGCGGCCGTGGTGACGCCACTGACACCTTGGGCTTCGGCCAGGTCGAGAGCCGCCTCGAGGATTTGCTGTGCGCGGGGGGTTGAAGCCAGCATACAAGAATTTTACCCCCTGCCAATGAATCGCGCAAGAGGTCAACGTTACGTAACAATCGCTGGGTCGGCCAGATTCACTGGCATTAGCGGTTCCCCCAGAGGGGGTCAGTGCCCGGCCAGTTGTGCCAGTGCTGGGAGGTGGGGGGATCTGAGCAAGCCACGAAACGGCGATACCAGTTCGATAGGGAGACTCAGGTATGCGGGCTCCGGCTCTCCCTCCAGGGTCGCCTCCAGGAAGCGGGCGCGAATGCCGCGGATTTCCGTTCGCGCCAGATCCCGCGAGGTGAACGACAGCGCCAGATACATCGCCCCAAAGACGCGCGCCTCGCCGGCTGGGAGGGTGAGGGGCCACACCTCGGCGGGCATGGAGGTGACGTCGAAGGGGGCGGCGTGGAGGGTGCGGGGAGCGCCGTGAAGCAGGGGCCACAGGCGGCGGTAGAAGCGCACCGCGCCCCGGGTGAGGCGCAGGCGAAAGGCGGGTACGAAGAAATACGACTGCTGCTGCGGGCGCTCACCAACCTGGTCCAACACTCCGTCCAGTTGGTCCCCCAGATGGGCCAGGTCGCGAACCACCTGGCCCTCGGCGGTGCGGAGGGCGAGGGGAAAGCGCCAGAACGGTACGCCGGCCTGCCCGACGAGGGGCTCGTCCCGAAGGTATGGTCGCGGCTGCAGGCGGTGTCCGGAGGCCTCTAGGAGGCGGAAGCAGTTGCCGCACAGGTGCGCCGCCGCATCGGGCACGAAGGCCAGTTCGGCGCCACACACCGGGCAGCGCGAGGGCGCTAGGCGGATCTGCTGATGGCTGGGCAGCTTCGGCGGTCCTGCAGCGGGCAGCGGGAGGGGTGGAGGTGGTTCGACGGTGACCCGAGCCGAGGCACCATCCACAAGAAACTCCCGCTTACTCCCGCCAATGGAGACGTGGGCCGCATGCCAGGGTCTCCAGACCAAAACCTCCACCTGGGGGACGAATACACCGCGCACCGCGATCGCTCGGAAAGGGAAGGTGGCGCGTCGCTGGTGCATGGTCTCGAGGCGGGCCGCCAATTCTTCGCGCCCGCCCTGCACCGGTAGGGCCGGCATGGTCGCCTCGGGGGCCCCGTACAGCGGACGGAGGGTCTTCAGGTAGGAGAGCTTGCCCATGTCGGGGAGGGGCGTCGCCGTGCCCAGCTGCGAGCCTTCCAAGTGGATGATGGCGAACTCCATGCGCTTGCTGCCGTCCTCCTGCCGCCCGAAGGCCACCTGGTAGAGCGTGCCGCTGCGGTGCCAGTAAGGCGCCAAGAACGGCTGCCAGGCCAACAGCTTGATGTGTGGCGCAAGGCGCGCGGCGTACGCATCGGCGGCGCGGTTGACCCGCGCCTCGGCGGCGTTGATAGCGGCGAGGGAGGCCCCATCCAAGGCGGGGGCGAGCGGGTCGGGGTGCGGCTGCTGGCCAGCGCGCCGCTGCACCAGCGGCCGCACCATGCGGTCATACAGCTCCAAGTACTTGAGATATCTCAAGTGGGCGAGGACCGCCGCGGTCACCGTAGCCTCGTCGCGGACGGCGTTGGGAATGACGGTGGCGAGGGTCGTGTCCTCGCGCCGTACCAGGTGGCGCGAACCGCAAAACCGACACTGGACCATGGCGTGATAGACGGGGAAGGTCACCACGGCACTGCACGAGGGGCAGATTAGGTCGATGCAAACCTCGTCGTCCTCCCCATCCTGGGGCGTGGGCTCCCCAGCCGCCGGTTCCGGCTTGACCGGGGACGGGCGAGGGGGCGGCGGCGGCACGCTGGCCGGCAAAGCCAGCAGCCCTCCCCACACGGCGCCCGCCAGCATGGAGGCCGCTAGCACGTAGGGGTCGCCGCCCAAAAGCAGCCCGCCCCAACCCACTAGACCTACCGCCCAGGCAGCGGTTTGCTCGACGAAGGACCGCTGGAAGAAGGCCACCGCTGCGGCCGGGGCGAGGGCGCCGAGGCCGGCAGCCACGGGAAGTGGCAGGCGCTGTGGCCCAGCCTCCGCCAGCGCGCGGCCAGCCAGCAGCGCCACCGTGGGGATGGCGAGGACGGCCACCGCCTCGCCGATCATGAAACGAGCAACTCTTCCAGACGCACCAGGCCGCGGTCGGCGGCCTTAAGCAGTACCATGATCGTCTGGGCGTCTGCGATCGAAGTGGCGGCATCGGCCATGGCCCCCTCCAGGAGGACCCGCAGCGCCTGGGCCGCCTCGCTGCCCCGCGCACCTTTAGCTAGCAACCGGCGACACGTGTCGAAAGGCTCGCCGGCAGGCCTCGGCGCGGCGACGAGGCGTCCAGCGAGGTCGCGAAACCTGGTGCTGTCGCCCGAATCGAGCACGATGGGGAGTGTATCATCCGCCGGCGTGTATATCAGTGTGGCTTTCCCTGCCGCCGTGCCGGAGGCCCTCACCTACTCTGTCCCGGCGGCCCTGACCTCCCTAGCGGTGCCCGCGGTGCGGGTGCGGGCACCGCTGCGGGGCCGGGGGCGGGTTGGCCTTATCGTGGAGCGCAATGTCCAGCCCGCCGTGGCCCCAGAGCGGGTGCTGACCATAGGAGAGGTCTTGGACGACACCCCGCTCCTCCCGCCCCACGTCATCGACTTAATCCGCTTTACTGCCGATTACTATCTGGCACCCATCGGTACGGTGGTGCGCGCCGCGGTGCCCGCGCCGTTGCTGCGTTTGCCGCCGGCCATGGTGGTGCCCGATCAGCGGGCGCACGAGCTCGCCCCCACCCTGGAGGAGGAAGAGCGGGAGCTCGTGGAGCGGGTTGTGCAGGCGCGGCGGATCACGGTGGTGCGGCTGGCCGCCCAAGGGTTTCCCCCGGTTCGCCTGCGCGCCATGTTGGCCACTCTGGCCGCCCGGCGCATCCTCAAGGTCCTTGAGCGGGTACCGTCGGCAGTCCCCGGTGGGGTGGTCCACGCGGTGACGCTGGCGGACCTGCCGGCCAGTCGACGTGCCGAGCTGGTGGGGCGAGCCCCGGCACAGCAGCGGGTGGTGGCGTGGCTCGAAGAGCGGGGGCGGCCGGAACTGGAGGCCGAGCTGGCGCGGCACTGCCAGTGTTCCGCCCCGGTCATCGCCGCCCTGGTACGCAAAGGGGTCCTGCGCCGTTTTCAACAGGCGCGGGTGTCCACGCCGCGGCGCTGGGAGTTGGCGCCCTTACCGGTACCGGAGCGCCTTTCTGGGGACCAGCAGCGCGTCGTGGAGCGCCTCGTGGGCGAGCTGGGAGCCGGACGGTACGCACCGACCCTGCTGCTGGGCGTCACCGGCTCGGGCAAGACCGAAGTATACCTGCGGGCCGCTGCGGCGGCCGCGGCCCGGGGTCTGGCGACCCTGGTGCTGGTGCCCGAAATCGGGCTGACGCCGGCGCTGGCCGGGCAGTTGACAGCGCGCTTCGGCGGGCGGGTGGCCATACTCCACTCGTCCCTGGCGGAGGGGGAACGTTTCGCCGCCTGGGAGCGGGTGCGGCGGGGCCAGGTGGACGTGGTGGCCGGCCCGCGGTCGGCGGTGTGGGCGCCCATTTCCAATCTCGGCTTGATCGTGGTGGACGAGGAGCAGGACGGGTCGTACAAGCAGGACGATGAACCGCGCTACAACGCCCGCGACCTGGCGCTCCTGTTGGGGCAGCGCCTCAAGATACCGGTTCTTCTGGCGTCGGCCACTCCATCCTTGGAGACCTATTGGCTGGCGCGGCAGAGGCGCTTGGCGCTGGAGGTGTTGCGCGAGCGGGTCGGGGGCGGAGAGCTGCCCGAGGTGGAATTGGTGGATCTGCGAGGGGAGGAGGGAGAGCCGGGGGAGCACGGGCGCGTGTGGGTGTCAACGAGGCTGCGGACGTTGTTAGGGGAAGTGCTGGAGCGCGGCGAGCAAGCCATCGTGCTGGTGAACCGGCGAGGTTGGGCGCCCGTCTTACTGTGCCGCCAGTGCGGCCACCAGGTGGCATGCCGGAACTGCTCCATCCCGTTGACCGTGCATCAGCGGGCAGGGGTCCTCCTGTGTCACTACTGCGGCTACACCACCCCACCACCGGCCCGCTGCCCTCGTTGCAGCGGCGCCGTGCTGCACGATGTGGGCGCCGGTACGGAGAAGGTGGCGGCCCGCCTGCGGGCACTCTACCCAGGGGTGGAGGTGGACATTCTTGACCGCGACACGGCGCGGTCCCCGGCGCAGCTGCTGGCGACTTTGGAGCGGTTCGCCGCCGGCACCTCCCAGGTGCTGGTGGGGACGCAGATGGTCTCCAAGGGGCATCACTTTCCCAGGGTCACCTTGACGGCCGTAATCAACGCCGACAACCTCTTTAGTTTTGCCGATTTCCGGGGGGCGGAGAGGTGCTTTCAGCTGCTCACCCAGGCGGCCGGTAGGGCAGGGCGAGGTGAGCGGCCGGGGCGAGTGGTGATTCAGAGCTACCAAAGCGATCACCACGCTGTAAAAGCCGCGGTAACCCACGATACGGAGGGTTTTCTGGCGGCGGAGCTGCGCTACCGGCAGGCGTTCCGCTATCCGCCGATAACTCGCCTGGCGGTGGTTCGTTTCGAGGCGGCGCAGGAGGCCGCCGCCCACGACGCAGCGGCTGCCACCGCAGCAACCCTATCGCCGGGGGTGGAGGGTGTCCGCCTGCTGGGACCGGCGCCGGCCCCTCTGCAGCGCCTGCGCGGCCGCTTCCGCGTGCAGATGCTGCTCGTCGCTGCCTCTCGCGCCGCACTGCGGGCCGCACTGGGCCGTTGCCTGGGGCAACCGCTGCCCCGGGGCGTGCGGCGCGTGGTGGACGTGGACCCCCAGAGCACCTTGTAACCGGGGGTGGAAGGTTCGCGGAGAGGCGGCGTAAACCTTGCGGGGCTGCGATGCGTTCAATGGGGTGTGAGTGCAGTGGCGGTCCTGGGGGGACGGCGTCGGCGGCCTCGGCCACTGGGTGAGGTGGGTGAAGGGACAATCGCCCTCAAGCAGAGGTGGTTTTTCGCCAGCGGGCGTGGGTGCTGGCCGTGACGCTGGCGGGCCGACGTCGAAGGGGGTTGGTCACGCCCCTGCCTTTGCTCGACGATCCGGGCCAGGCGGGGGTGCCCATCCTTCTGGTCGCCACCTGCAAGGGTAGGGGAGAGCGTATACGGCGGGTAGGGCAGATCCCCGCGCCGGTGCGAGGGAGGTTCCCATGTCTTCGATGATCGGTCGTGTACTGGCGATGACGCTGCTGGCCTCCCCGGCGTTCTGTGGGGAAAGGGTCGACGTTTCCAAGCCGGCCTCGGCCACCGGTCTCGTCGAGGTTGTCAACGTCTCCGGCTCGATCACCGTCGTCGGCTGGGCGCGGGAGGAGGTACACGTGCAGGGTGTCCTCGGCAAGGGGACCGAACGGCTGGAGTTCGACGCCGGCCCCCGTCGTACCCTGGTGCGCGTGGTGCTGCCGCGCAACTGCCGCTCCTGCGAAGGCTCGGAGTTGACCATCAAGGTGCCCGCGGCCAGCGCGCTGGAGGTGGCGGTGGTGTCGGCTGACGTTGCCGTGCGGGACA
>Ga0308389_1002086_pt1 | contig 12828 bp, 11 predicted proteins | sample Hotspr2Sample148_FD_202362 | JGI IMG/M metagenome (GOLD analysis project Ga0308389, IMG submission 202362) | Hot spring phototrophic mat microbial communities from Mushroom Spring, Yellowstone National Park, Wyoming, United States - 20040719_148 ... | reverse complement strand
CTATATATATCATAAGGAGATGCATTCTTGACTCCTAATTTTTTCAAGAAATCGTTGATTGCTTTTTTTTGCTCTTTTTCGTCTTCTTCTGGTTGGATGGTTTCTCTTTTGATAACTCTTAAATCTTTTTCGAACCCATAAGTAGTTCTTTTATCTAAGGGCAGAAAAACTACATGCTCTTGAATAGAAGTTAATTGCCGATTTTCTAAACGTATGATTTTAAGTTCTTTGATTGTTTTGAGTTGTTGATCATCATTCAATTTTTTGTTTAAATATGCATAAAGTTTAACAAACCATTCATCAGGTTGACCTTGTAGCCAATCTGTATTTTGTAATAATTCTATTAATTTATCTATATCGAATTGAGGTATTTCTAAATGTTTTAATACTTCTTCTGGAATTGATAATTTATCTAATATATATTCTTTGTTAAAAAATTTTCTTAAATCATCATTAGAAACAATGTTTCGAATTTCTTTATCACCAATATACAAATCCTGCGGTTTTCTCCATTGATTTGATGCGGACAAAATACATTCTTCTTGTTTTAATTTATCGTAAATTTTATCAACTAATTCAGAAAAGAATGGATCGGTAATTTCTTTTTTTGCTGGTAAATAATTATAATAGCTCTTACTTAATTTTTCGTCTTTTTTGAATTCTTCTATTGATTTTATTAACACATCAGGTATACTATCGCGAAGCCATATATTCCATTTCTTATCCTTGTGTATTTCTTCGCGATTGGCCGTAACCAAAAAATCTCCTTGAATTAGGAATTTAAAACCATAAGAGCGTGTAGGAAGAAACACAAAAACTTTCTGTTCTTCGTCAGTTTTCGCATCGCCCTTTTCATCTAAAGGGAATGCAAGCACCAATTCTGTTTCTTCTACCTCACTTCTTTTGTCTTCTCTAACTTCTTTTGGAACACTCAAAACTTGTTTAATTAATTTATAATTTTTTTTAATGTTATTATATTGTATAATCCTTATACCATTTTCTTCTTTAAGAATAATTTTATCCATAGTTTGATTGATAATATTATGAATTTCGATTCTTTTCAACTTACGCAAAAATAATATCAAAGTTGGATCGAGTTCTTGAAATTTTTTAAAAAAATCTTCGGATATATCTTCTCTCAACGGTAAAACGATATTTGTTAAACCTAAATCAACATAATTAGGAACATTTTCTATCCAATAGGGAACTATATAACTTAAAGGAAATTCCTTATCATTTCCGCGTAGTTCAAACCGAAAACCATTAGAAAAAATTTGCGGTGTATGGGATATGCGAAAGACAGATTTAAAACCAATTCCTTTTTCGCCAATATATCCCATTTTTTTGGTTTTCGTACTATTTGCAACATCACACAAAGCTTGTACGTGTTTTTCGCTAAAACCATTTTCGTTATTTTGTACTAAGATTTTATCCTGTTCAATAATAAATCGAATAAAAGGTTCTTTAACAGTATATTCATTATCATCAGCATTTTGGATTAATTCCATTACAAAATGAATTTCTTTTGAATATAAATCTACCGAAAGTTGTTTGATTGCTCGAGCTAGCATTTCATGCTGGTTATTTATAATTTTTTTTGCTTCGTCATCCAATTCTTTATCAATTCCAAATTCTTTTCTTATATTTTCTATGATTTCCTTTGGCGTTGACATATTTTCTCCTTTTGGTTGGTTTTTCGAAATTTTTTTTGTAGAACCAATTGAATCATAATATCTCTTTATTTTGATAGGTTTTCGATATAAATATATTATATAGCTTATTAGGACAAATTTTTATTTTAATGGGAAAAAATAAAGAATTTTGATATTCTCATTTAATTTTTATTAAAATGTTTGTAAGTATCTAAACATCAAAACTTGTTTTTATATAAATAATCCACGATCGTTTTTACTTCGTCGATAAATTTAGGATAATCTTCCATAAATAATTTATCGGTTTTATAAATTATCAGCAATCCATTATACGATTCAATTTCGATATCCTGATCTTTCAATCCATCAAGAAAATCTTCTCTTTCAGAAAGCGAAGGAATCTTTTGGGATGATTTTATCATTGCAACAGTATAATTATAAATTCTCTCTCCTCCCAGATCCTATAATAAACCTATAATCAAAAAAATACATTTTCGTATCAATATACAAAAAAGAAAAAATATTTTCGATATCCTTAGAATAACCTTGATTAAAAAGCTCTATATCTGCATTCGAAATAATATCTATAATCTCTTTTTTCCTTGCCATCTTAAATCCACTTCTTCGAACGAATTCTCGGATTTCTTGTCTTCTTTTTTTCTGGGAACGATAACTTATATAAACTAGAATCGCCGCATAAAAAATAATGCCTATAATAGTAATAAATATAATAGAGAGAGTTAAGAGATCCATTCCTAAATAATCTTCTACCTTTTTTAAAATATCAATTGCAATAAACAAACCAATAAACACATACACTTTATAGAAAAAAATTAATAGTGCCATACTTTTATTTTTTTCGATAAAAATTATTTGTCAATAATTATATTTTTGTAATTTTCAAAATATAAAATATGAGTTTCTAATTTTTTACATCAACAAATGATTCTAAAACAAATTTTTATATTATTGTATAAGAATTTTTTAAATAAATTATATTTTATTAATATATAAATATATAAATATTTTTAATTTATTTTAAAATTCATAGTTGTTTTTTAGGTGTCTTTCGTAATATTGTCTTCCCTCTTCGCTAATTTCCCAAACACCACGCGGAGAATCTTTTTTTAGTAGTCCTTCATGAACTAATTTTAATCTTTCAAAATGTACCCCTTTTTCCCATCTTTGATCCCCATACTTCAAAACATCACGATCTATATCGGTAAAGTATTTCTTCATTTTTTGTTCTACATAATCTAGTACTTCTTTTGCTGTTGCACTTCCATTCATTTTTATCAGTGCTTCTAAGATGAGCGTTCGATATTCTTTTTGGGGTATTCCTCCATGCACTCTTTTTATATATTTATAGGGTTGTGATTTTTCTTTCACAATTGTATTATTTTTTTCGTTTAGCCTATTATAAGAACCATATCTTTTGCAATATCGATGTACCAGTTTAACTTCGCTCGTAAAAGACGGATTCTTTCGCCAATAAAAATCCACATCAAGAAATACAGCATCGTCCACAGAATCGATTAAATTTCCACAATTTACTCAATTAGGCTGGTAATCCAATAAATCTTTTTTTTGTTCTAACGAAAATTTGTGGAGATTTGTATTAGATAGTTTAAATAGATTGTTTAGTGCTCTCTCCCATTTAGAAAAACGTGTCAATAACTTAATCCTATTATCTGTGCCAGTACCAGAAATAGCATTGATAAATTCCTCATCAAAAGTCATTAACCACAATAATTCTTCTCTTAATAACATCTCGATTAGACAAAATATCTTCTTCGTTATATAAAACAAAACTCCACATAAGAATATCATAGAGTCCATTATTAAAGTTGGTTTCGTAATAGCCGAAGGGCTTTTCTTTTGTGCCAATAATAAAACGACTAAAAGCATTTTTATTAAAAATCTTTTTGATAAAAGATACACTTTTTTTAAAAAATGCTCTTAGACTTTCTTCTTCGTCTTTTAGGTTTCTGTATTTCGCCATTTCGTTATTCAAGAATCTCTTCATGGGTGATTTATAGTTTTGATAAGACTGATGTTGAAAGGCAAAAAAGCGTAAAACGAGTTCTACATCCTTCATCCGTTTGTGGGGTTCGCTTAATTTAATTATATACAAAAAATCTTTTTCTCTTGCTAATTCTTTTATAAGATTATTATATTCCCCGTAATAGATACAATTTCGAAGTTCCTGAGCATTCAATTGAACGGATCCGGTATTCAAGCGTTCGAAGATTTCGAATTTTATATCGGGGGAAGATTCTTTTTTTATCTGTATTACGTGAATCGATGCATTTTCGAATTTATTTTTTTCTTTTTGTGGAAGGTCCTGAAATTTCTTTCCTTTGATTTCTTTTAATACCATCAAATAATTTAACTTAAATTTATTTTCGAAAAAATCAAACAAAGCAGTTAGACGTTGCTGTCCATCGACAACAGAATATGTACCATACCATCATGTTCTTTGTTTAAATAGATCACTGGTAAAGGAATATCCATAAAACAGATTCCACCAAAAGATTGGCTTTTTTATTATCCCAAACCTGCAATCGGTTGTAATATCAACTTATCCATTTTATGGAGTCGATAAAGTTCAAAGATGCTTCTATCTACTTTTTCTGTGTAGATTCGTCGTTCGTTTTCTTTAAGCCTAAGGATTCTTCTTCCTCTTCGTTCTAAAATGAGTCATTGTTCATTTTATTAAATCATCGAATCTTTTTCATATAATATTCCTAACGTTAAATTGCTCTCCTAAATCTATGTTGGATTTCGCATTTATATATATATAAACTGAATCTTTCTTAGATTTTATTATATATATTGAAATAGACATTTTTACGAATTTTATAGAATAGAGAGAAATAGTGGTATACTCCTTTTTAGAGTATACCACCAAAATAGGTAAGGTAGGATTTTTTTATCTTTTTTGGGGAATATACCTGAATTTTAAATCGCTCCAACAAAATCTTTGGTATCTACTTCCTTGTTAATGGAACATATATAGTCGCGATTCATTCTTCCAATAAAGTCTTTTCGAATACCTTTTGGACAAACTGCTTCGCATTCGTATTGATTGGTGCAGTTTCCGAATCCTAACTCGTCCATTTTTGCAATCATTCGTTGTGCTCGTCGTTTCCTTTCTGGCTGTCCTTGTGGCAACAACCCTAAATGAGAGATTTTTGCAGAAACAAACAACATCGCAGAAGCATTTTTACAAGAAGCAACACATGCACCGCATCCAATGCATTCTGCTGCATTCATAGCTTCGTTCGCTACTTCTTTGGGAATGAGTATATTGTTTGCATCTTGGGCGTTACCTGCTTGAACAGTAATATATCCACCTGCTGCTATAATTTTATCAAAAGCACTTCTATCCACCATTAAGTCTTTTAGAACAGGAAATGCTTTTGCTCTAAAAGGTTCTAGATATAATTCATCTCCATCTTTAAATTTATACATATGGAGCTGACAAACTGTGGTTCTTCCTTCTGGAGAATACTGTCTTCCATGCGCAACTCCATTTATCATAAAACCACAACTTCCACAAATTCCTTCTCTACAATCATGCTCGAAAGTAACAGGTTCTTCGCCTTTTTCAATCAATTGATTGTTCAAAACATCTAACAATTCTAAAAAAGACCAATGGGTACTTACATTATCTACCTCGTATCGTACAAATCTTCCTTCGTCCTCTGGACCATTTTGTCTCCAAACATTTAATATAATTTTCATAACAACTCCTTGTAATTATTTATAGCTTCTAGTTGATGGTTTTACCACTTCGAATTTTAGGTCTTCTTTGTGTAGTACAGGGGTATTTCCCACACCTTTATACTCCCATGCAGCAACATAAGAAAATTTCTCATCGTTTCGGACTGCTTCTCCATCGGGGGTTTGATATTCTTCTCTAAAATGTCCACCACAAGACTCTTCGCGATGGAGTGCATCATAAGCCATAAGTTCTGCAAATTCAAGAAAGTCTGCAACTCTCCCTGCTTTTTCTAAGGTTTGATTTAGTGACTCACCAGATCCTGTGACTCTTACTTCTCGCCAGAATCTTTCGCGAATTTCGGGTATTTTTCTTAATGCTTCTTCTAAACCTGCTTTATTTCTAGACATCCCAACTTTATCTAACATCAATCGACCTAATTCCATATGGAAATAATCCGGAGATTTTGAACCATTTACTGATAATAATTTTTTAATATTATCTTCTACTACTTTTAATGCATCATTGAATTCTGGTGTATCATCAGAAACTTTATTCCAACCTATTTCTGCCAAATAACCACCGATTGTATAAGGTAAGATAAAATAACCATCTGCTAATCCTTGCATCAAAGCACTAGCTCCTAATCGATTTGCACCATGATCCGAGAAATTAGCCTCTCCAATGACAAAGAGTCCAGGAATATTACTCATCAAATTATAATCTACCCATAAACCTCCCATCGTATAATGAGGTGCTGGATAAATTCTCATAGGTACTTCGTAGGGGTTCTCGTTGGTAATTTTTTGGTATATTTCGAACAAGTTTCCATAACGTTCTGCTATCTTATCTTTTCCTAATCGTTTTATTGCATCTCTAAAATCTAGATACACTGCATAAGGCTTATCCCCTGGACCAACTCCTCTTCCTTCATCACAGACATATTTTGCAGCACGAGAAGCGATATCGCGCGGTACCAAATTACCAAAACTTGGATATTTTCTTTCTAAGTAATAATCTCTTTCTTCTTCGGGAATATCATTAGGATGTCTTTTATCGCCTGGTTTCTTGGGTACCCAAACACGACCATCATTTCTTAAAGATTCGGACATTAAAGTTAATTTGGATTGATAATCTCCCGATGCTGGTATACAAGTGGGATGAATTTGTGTATAACATGGATTAGCAAAATAAGCACCTCTTTTATATGCGCGATAAGTTGCAGTAACATTACAATTCTTTGCATTTGTTGACCAGAAATAAACGTTGCTATAACCACCTGTTGCAAGAACAACTGCATGTGCACTATGTTTAGAAATCTTTCCTGTTTCCAAATCTCTAACAATAATTCCCTTGGCATGTCCATTTACAATAACAACATCCAACATTTCGTGTCGATGATACAGTTTTATGTTTCCAGCATCAACTTGTTGCATCAATGCTTGATATGCTCCTAATAATAATTGTTGCCCTGTCTGACCTCTTGCATAAAACGTACGAGAAACTTGTGCACCACCAAAGGAACGGTTTGCTAAATACCCACTATATTCTCTTGCAAAAGGAACACCTTGTGCAACACACTGATCAATGATGTTTACACTCACTTGGGCTAATCGATAAACATTTGCTTCTCTTGCGCGAAAATCACCACCTTTAATGGTATCGTAAAACAAACGAAAAATACTATCGCCATCCCCTTGGTAATTTTTTGCAGCATTTATACCACCTTGCGCTGCAATACTATGTGCTCTTCTTGGTGTATCGTGAAAAGTAAAAACTTTAACGTTATATCCTAAACCTGCCAAAGTAGCAGCAGCAGAAGCACCAGCTAATCCTGTACCAACTACAATAATTTCGTATTTTCTTTTGTTTGCTGGATTAACCAATTTTAATTCGAATTTATGCTTATCCCATTTTTGTTCAATTGGTCCTGTAGGAACTTTTGAATTTAAACTCATACTATAACTCCTTTATAAAATTTTTTATTTAATAATTCCCAACAATATCGATAAGGGAATTAATGTATAACCAATAAAAATAAAAATAGCAAATGCTCGCGAAAAACGAATCAATTTGGGAAAAATATTTTTTGTTGTCCAACCTAAAGTCTGAAATACACTCTGAACAGCATGATCTAAATGCATTGCAAGTAGCAACATTGCTATAATATAGCTTAGAGAAATAATGGGGTTTCGAAATCCATATATAACCATCATATAAACATCGGGTCTGCCTTGTGCATCGGTTAATTTGGCTTTAAATGTTTCTGGTTGCACAACTCCTAAGGTATAATGTAATAGATGATAGATTACAAATGCTAAGATTAAAGGACCAGAAACTGCCATGGTTCTTGATGTAAGGGTCGCTCTAACATAATCTTTCTTTTTGTAAGGAATTGGTCTTGCCTGTTTATTTTCTATATTCAATTGAATCGTAAAAAATACGTGCAAAAGAAAAATGACAATTAATCCAATGCGAGCAATCCATAAAAGCCCACCTAAACTCTGTAATTTTGCTGCATAAGAATTCATTGCATCTGGACCTAAAAACATATTCCAGTTTCCTAACATATGTGCTATGATAAACAGGATAAGCAACAGCCCTGTTACTGCTACAATCGTTTTTCTTCCTACGGAGGAAGTCACCAAACGTTTTAAAATCATACAATTAATCTCCTGTGAAGTTTGATTTGAAAATCATTCATTGGTTTGTTTATCACATTTTCTTTAATAAATTTATGATGTAAAGAAAAATTTAATGATTCATAATAATAAAAAATTTTGAATTTTAATCATTTATAAACCTATTGATAGTTTTATAATAATTATTTATATATTCATTGATTTTTTTCTGTAAATCAGCTCTTTTATTAGAAGCATATAAGATACTTCTACCAACGTTTATAATCGCTCGATCTTTAAAATAAGTCATGATAGTTTCTAAATCTCCTCCTTGAGCACCAACTCCTGGAACTAGAATTGGTATATCCCATAAAATTTCTGATAATCGTTTGATATGCATTAATTCGTTGGTTGCACCTACCACAGCCCAGACATTATCATACTTTTTATTCCATTCAACAATTTTATTCGCTACAACTTCGTATAAAGGAGGATTTCCATAAAATTCAAAATTCTTATTAGATGGATTAGAGGTTAAACATAATACAATACTTCCCTTATTTCTATATTCCAAAAAAGGGAGTATCGTATCTTCTCCCATATAAGGATGTAGTGTGATTGCATCGAAATCGAAGTATTCAAAAAAAGCTTTCGCATATTTTTGAGACGTATTGCCTATATCTCCTCTCTTTGCATCTGCGATAAGAATTTTTTCTGATTTCTTATTGCGAAAATATTTTTGCAGCTTTTCGATTAGTTCCCAACCTTCTTTTCCATAAGACTCATAGAACGCGAGATTTAGTTTATAAGCAATTGCAGATTCAAACGTATATTCAATAATTTCTATTAAAAATTGATAAACTCCTTTAATATTTTTTTCATAACCAGTAGGAATTAAATTCTCGTCTGGATCTAATCCAACGCATAAATTTTTTTTACTTTCTAAAATTATTTTTTTAATTTTATGATTATAAGTTGACATCGAATTTCATTCATTTATTTTTGCTTTTAAAATTTCAATAAAAATAAAGTTTAGCGAATCAAAAAAAGGAGGACCTTGTGGCAAACAACGAAATAAAAGCTAGAAACCTTGCAGAGCTTTACAAAGAAGTAGCAGAAAAATATGGCGATAGGAAAGCATTTGCAACAAGAAATATAGATAAAGTTTTTGAACCTGTTTCGTTTAAAGAACTTTACGAAATGGGGGTTGCTTTAGCTACTGCCTTTATCGACTTAGGAATTGAACAACGCGAACATGTTTGTTTATTTGCAGATAACCGTTTTGAATGGATTTTGGTAGATTATGGTATTCAATTGTGTGGAGCTGCGGATGTACCAAGAGGAACAGACATCACTGATGGCGATATACAATATATTGTGCCTCACTCTGATGCCAAAGTAGTAATTGTAGAAAACCAAATGGTATTAGATAAAATTCTAAAAAATAAAGCGAAATTACCCAACATAAAACATATTATTATAATGGATAAAAACACAAAAGCTCCAGAAGGAATTCTACACTTATATGATCTTCTCGAAAAAGGAAAAAAACTTAGAGAACAAGGCGATAGACGCGTAGAAGAAAGAATGGCGAATATTAAAGAAGACGATCTTTTTACACTGATCTATACCTCAGGTACGACTGGTACACCCAAAGGTGTAATGCTTATGCACAAGAACATGATTTCTCAATTGAAAAATCTTCCACCGAATATCAAGTTATATCCAACAGATAGAACTTTATCAATTTTACCCATTTGGCATATTTTCGAGAGAATGTTCGAAATGTTATCCATTTCTAGAGGAATTTGTACTTATTATACAAATGTAAGAAATGTAAGAGAAGATTTAGGCATTGTAAAACCAACCTTTATGGCTTCTGCACCAAGAATTTGGGAAAGCGTTTATCAAGGAATTTTATCCAAAGTAGAAAGCTCTCCTCCTGTTAGAAAAGCCTTGTTTAATGCTGCGTATTATTGTTCTAAAAAATTCAAAGGGGGAATTCGCTTCTTAACATTTAGAGAGTTAGACACAGTGGGAAGAAATCCAGTACTATCTTTCTTCTTGGGAATATGGCATTTACTTATGGTAATTATTTTCTTTATCCCCAACCTAATTTTAGATGCAATTGTTTTAGCCAAAATTAGATCAGCTACTGGTGGTAAGTTAAGAGGTTCTGTTTCTGGTGGTGGAGCATTACCATTACATGTAGACGAATTTTTTAATAATATTGGAATCCCCGTACTAGAAGGTTACGGAATGACAGAAACCTGCCCTGTGTTAGCAGTAAGAACCTACAAAAAATTAGTACCAGGTACTGTGGGTCCAATCTATCCCGGAACAGATTTAAGGTTAGTAGATATCAACACAGGAGAAATCATCTATACAACTGAACCTGGTGGTCCTAAACGTCGCGGTGTAAAAGGAGAAATCCATGTAAAAGGTCCACAAGTAATGAAAGGATATTACAAAAATCCAGAAGCAACCGCAAAAACCATTAAAGATGGTTGGTTAAACACTGGCGATCTTGGTATGATGACCTTTAATAATTGTCTAAAAATCGTAGGTAGATCCAAAGAAACAGTTGTTCTGTTAGGTGGAGAAAATGTAGAACCAGTACCTATCGAAAATCGTTTATTAGAATCTCCTTTAATCCATCAATGTATGGTAGTAGGACAAGATAAAAAATATCTTTGTGCTTTAATTGTTCCTTCCTTAGAACAGTTCAAAGATTATGGTTCAACATACGAAGAGTTAGCAAAAAATGAAGAAGTTCTAAAGCTATTAAGAAACGAAGTTAAACGATTGGTTTCTGGAGAAGCTGGTTTTAAATCCTTCGAAAGAGTAGTTGATATTCGATTAGTACCTAAACCCTTCGAAGTAGGTGATGAATTAACCAATCTTTTTAAATTAAAACGTCACGTAATTACAGAAAAATACAAAAACCTTATAGAAGATATGTATAAAGAATAATTTTAAAAATATCCCCATAAAGGGGATATTTTTATATTTTAAGAACTGCCCTATATCTTATTCTGTTTTCTTTTACTTTTTGAATTGCTTCGTTAACGTTCTCTAATGGAAAAACTTCTGTCTTAGCTTGTATATTATGACGAGCAGCAAATTGAAACATTTCGTAAATCATCGCTGGACTACCAATTGCACTTCCACTGATGATCTTATTGTTTAAAAGCATGGGTATAGGAATATTGATACTTCCACCAGCACCAACAAAGTTTAACTGACCATTTGGCTTTAATAAAGAAATAAAAACCTTCCAGTCCAAATCCACAAATACCGTAGAGATAATAAAATCAAAATAATTTTTGTATTTATTAACAGATGCATCTTTAATCGAAACAAAATTGTGTGCTCCAAGTCTTTTTGCTTCTTCTTTATCTTTGGTAGAAGAAAATGCTGTCACTTCGCAACCAAAATCATGAGCAAATTGAATTGCTAAATGACCTAATCCACCAATTCCTATGATTCCCACCCTCATAGATGGTTTTACATTATAGATTCTTAGTGGATTATAAACTGTTATTCCAGCACACAATAGAGGAGCAGCGTTTACAGAATCTAAATTATCAGGAACGGGAATTGCAAACTTACTATTTACAATGATAGAATGAGCAAATCCTCCTGGCCTTCCCACACAAGTAGGTTGATTTCTGCTACATAATTGTTCCATTCCTTTTAAGCAATATTCACAATATCCACAACTATCCGCTTGCCATCCTATACCAACTCGCATTCCTTTTTTTTAAATGCTTTACGTTTTTACCTGTTTCTTCTACTGTTCCAATAATTTCGTGCCCAGGTATTAAAGGATATTTACTTATACCCCAATCATTGTCTATTAGATGAATATCGCTATGACAAATTCCACAATGAGTAATTTTTACTTCTACTTCGTTATCCTTTAAAGCTGGTTTTTCGTATTCATACTTTTCCAAAAGGGATTTTTCTTTTAATGCTGCATAACTTAAAACTTTCATAATATCAAATTAAAAAATAATATAAAATCAACAACTAAATTAACTATACAAACTGATTTTATTTTTTCCATTATTTTTAGATATATACAAAGCTTTATCTACTTTTTCGATTAAAAGATTGGAATTATCTTCTCGGTGGTATTCGGTTAAACCAAAGCTTGCTGTGTTCATAGAAACTACTATATTATTGTAATCCACATAAACTTTTGATAAATTCTCTTTTATCCTATTAGCAACATTTAAAGCTTGTTCTTTTTTTGTTTCTGGAAGCAAAATTAAAAACTCCTCTCCTCCCCAACGCGAAACGATATCAATCTTTCTTACTGATTGTTTTAAACATTTAGAAAATTCTTTTAATACCTCGTCTCCATAGTTGTGACCAAATGTATCGTTGATATGCTTAAAGTCATCTATATCAATCATTAATAGCGAAAAAACATGATTATACCTTTGGGCTTTTTCTATTTCGTATTGAATTAATTCTAAGATTTTTAGACGATTATATAAATTTGTTAAAGGATCGCGAATAGCAATTTCTTGTAAAATTAACTTGTCTGTTATATCATTCATAATATATTGATAACCAATTAAATTATTTTTATTATCATAAATTTTTTGTATTACGGTATCTGCCCAAAAGAAATGATTTTTGGTTTTTATCCTGATTTTTCCTTTCCAAATACTTTGTTCTGTTAGAGTAAATTTAATATCTTCCCAAAGTTTTTCTTCAGAGTTTTGTATTAATAATTCAGTAAAACTACACCCTAAAATGTGAATTTTATCAAAATCTGTTCTTTTAGTAAAAGCTGCACTAACATACAAAACAATATCTT
>Ga0308389_1002080_pt1 | contig 12842 bp, 11 predicted proteins | sample Hotspr2Sample148_FD_202362 | JGI IMG/M metagenome (GOLD analysis project Ga0308389, IMG submission 202362) | Hot spring phototrophic mat microbial communities from Mushroom Spring, Yellowstone National Park, Wyoming, United States - 20040719_148 ... | reverse complement strand
CGACTTGTAAAGCACATCGGCACGCACGCGCACTTGAAAAAACACGGCGTTGAATTTTTTTGCTTTCAAGTCTTTGAAGATGGCTTCGAGTTCGGCTTTTTGCTGTTCAGGATTAGTTGATTTTGGGAAGTCGATGCCGAAGGCGGTTGTTATCCACGCGCCGCGTAGTTCGTAGCGCGGTTGCGCATCAAGGCGGCAGGCTACAACCGAAAGAACAAGCACCAGAGAAAAAACAAAGCGTTTCTGCACGAGTGGATTGCGTTTATCTTGACGCAATTTATTCAGTTTTAATCACAACCGAGCCTGCAAACTTTCCAATTTCTTCGACCAACTCTTTGGCGCGTTCAACGATGAGCATGTGTCCTGTTTCAGGAAGCATCACCAATTTTGAGCGTTTGATTTTTTCTTTGCCAATGTTCATCACATCAACCGTTTTTCCGCCATGCAGAAATGGATTGGGAATCAAGTTGTCATTTTCGCCTGCAACAATCAATGTTGGGAATGTGATTCGCTCTAATTTGTCCCAGACGGGTTCATCGAGCATTGCACCGACGCACTTCCATACCGCATAAGCAAATCGCTCAAAGTCTTTGGCTTTTATCATTCTGACGCGCTCTTCAATCATCCACTCGTATTGGTCTTTCCAAGTGTAAAAGTTGTTGGAATAATTCGCACGGATTCTATCGGGTGGCGTGTTTTTGATGAAGTCGGGATTCGTTGCGTTGCGGAGCCATTCGCCTTCGCCTTGCTTAAAGGCTTCGATGCCTGCGGGCGCAATGAGCACAAGCCTTTCAATGCGTTCAGGGAAATTGAGTGCGGCGACGATTGAAATCTGTCCGCCCATTGAGTGTCCTGCCCATATTGCTTTTTGAATGCCAACGTGTTTGAGTAGTTCATTAACCGTTTGCGCATAAAACGAAAGCGTATAAGGTGCGCTGTAAGGCTTTGCCGATTTACCGTAGCCGGGCAAATCAATCGCGACCACGCGAAAGCCTTTTTGCTCCAATTCAGGAATCACATATCGCCAAAAGCCCATGTTGCTTGCAAGTCCGTGAATCAAGACAATCGGCGTTCCGTTTGCTTTATTGTCATAGTAAGCGATCTCGATTCCGTTCAGCACGGCTTTCTCGGTCTTAAATCCATAGTTGAAGTTTTCAAACTCTAATGGCGGCGCGTCGTGATAGAGTTTGGCTTGTCCACAACCTTCAACGGTTGCAAGGGCGAAAAAAAGCATAACGAAGAAAATTTTGTTCATGGCTTAAATCCTCCTTAAAACATCAGCCAACTTGCTGTTGTAAAAACTGTCCAAGCGTTAGCGGGCTTTTGTGGTGAGTTGCGTGTGAAATTGCTCTCATAAAAATTACCGTTCCAGAGATACGCCGCGCTTAATCCGATGTCAAAAAAGAGCGCGTAAGTGTATTTAATTTCGGCGTTGAGTTCTGCTCCGACGAAATTTCCGCCGCCGACAGGCTTCGCATTTGACCACGCCATTGCGCCGCCGATTTTGTAATGCAATTTGTTGGGAATGGGCGAGTTGAAATAATTGAAGAAAATTGCTGTAACGCCGTAGCCTAAATTTGAAATGTCATGCACTGCGGAATAATAGCGGTTGATAACTTGCACATCGGGAAAGAGCAAGAACGCACGATGCGAACTGAAAATGCCGACAGGTGTTCCCCATGTGTTGCCTGTTACTACGCCGTTGTATTTGCCATCAGCGGTATTGTTTTTATCACCTGTTGTAAATAAGGCTTCGAATTGGAGTTTATCAAATGCCGTTTGACCGTATTTGTATTGCAGTGAGGCGTGCGCTGTGAAGCCGAAAATATCCACGCGCCGTGCCGCCGATTTTTTGTCCTCTGAAAGCGTGTCAATGTTGCCGAAGTTGATCATTGACATTGCCGAAAGCCACCAGCGTCCGCTGATGAAGTCGCGGTTGTAAGCAGTGTTTAATCCTGTCCAAAACACATTGGCTTTGTAGAGCGGATTGTCGAGCTGAAGCCGTGCCGCGCCGTTGTAATCGGGCAAGGGCGAGTTGAACCCTTGTCCAAGAATCGATACGCCGCCCTGCCCTGCGCCTCTATCCCACACATACCACACATTTCCGCCTAAATCCCATAAGCCCGAAAGTTTCGTTTCCATATCGAGCATCCACAGGGCGACATCATCGTCGCGGTCAATCAAATTTTCATAGAGTTGATATGCGCCGATACGCCCAAAGGTTGTTGGAGAAAGATTGAAGTAACTGCTTACGCCCACGCCTTGTGTTCCCCAAAACATTAAGCGGTTAGAGCTGGTTTGATTCGTTTGAAGCGTATTGACATTAGGGTCGCGTGGATTATCGAAGATGCGTTGCAATCCAACCACGATGTTCCAAGTTCGAGCAGGCTTGATTTCTAAATTTGCAAGAAGCGTTTGAATGTTGACAGTTCCGCCTGAAATCGCGCCCCCAAAGTTGTTGCCGACACCATAGTTCACATCGCCCCAAGTGAAGTCAATTTTTAGCAAGGTTCTGAAAATCGCTTTCCCATCAAGGATTTGCGGACGATAGACGAAGAGCGGCACAAAACGACTTTCGCCATACATTGCCGTTTGTGGAATGGTTATGGTGCTGTTGTTTCCATACAGCCGGCCGATAATTTGTCCGCGCAAAAGTTCATTTTGGGGCGCAACGTTTGTTCCTGTAAATCGATGAAATGAAAATCCAATGAACTGCAATTCAGGTGGCAACTTTTCAGGCGTGCCTTGTCGGCGTTCATCATCGACGGGATAGTTGACGACTTGCGCCGTTGCCGGCAACACAAACATCATCGCAAGCCACATCAGCGATTTGACGTGTTTCATTCTTCCCTCCTCTGTGCTTAAAAGAAAAGCGGAGAGTTTTTCTCCGCTTTTTATGACCGATTACTGCTTGACGTAGCGTTGAATGTTTAAAAGCCCCAACGCAACCCCTGCGCTTCTTGTACTTCCAAAGCCTCCACGCGGCGTTGGCGGCGTTACACCTTGAAGCGGCGGCTCAACTTGCGCAATTTCATAGAGCATTCTTATTACGCCACCATCAGTTGTTACTTGATAAATGCCTCGCGATGTAACCGTAGAAGGCGAGGTTTGATTGACCGTGATGTTACGAATCGTGATACCTGCGGTATCTGCCGCGCTGGTTGTCCAAGTTCCCGTCAGCGTTGCGTTTGTGCCTGCGGAATCGGTCGTTACTACTGTGTAAGTTCCGTTTGCGTTGAATGTTGCACGAATGCGTCGCGTATTGAACGGTGCGCCAAACAAAAGTGGCGAGACATTCGGAACTTGTTCAGTTCCAACTGTTGTAAATCCTTCTGCAAGCCAAGTGCCGACGATAGCATCTTGCGGCGGCGGCGGGTTTGTGCCAGAATCATTGCTATCGCTACAGGCAGAAATCACCGTGATCATTGCTCCCACGATCAACAAAGAGAGAATTCTTCTCATTGTTTTGTCCTCCAAAGTTTAAGTTGGTTAAAAAGTTATTGCGATAAAGAACGATGTTTTTGTAAAAGAATTTTCTTGTTGATTTTCCCCGCATCGCTTTTTGGAAGCGCATCATAGAACTCGAAGAACTTCGGCACTTTATATTTGGCTAATCGTTCAGCGCAAAAGGCTTTGAGTTCATCGGCACTCACGCTTGCGCCTTCTTTCACAACCACACACGCCTTGCCAACCTCGCCCCATTTTTCATCAGGCACACCGACAACCGCCACTTCTCTAATGCATGGGTGCTTATACAAGACTTTCTCAATCTCGGCGGGATATACATTCTCTCCGCCTGAAATGAACATTGACTTTTTTCTATCCACGACATAAAAAAATCCTTCTTCATCTTGCCTCACTAAATCGCCTGTGTAGAACCAGCCCTCTTTGAACGCCGCTTTCGTTGCTTCGGGATTGTTCCAATAGCCTTTGGTTACGACAGGACTTCGGAAAACCAGTTCGCCGACTTCGCCTTGCTTGACATCACTCCCATTTTCATCAACCACTCGTGCATCGAGATAAAAGTTCGTAACACCGATAGACCCCATTTTTCTAATCGCATCGTGATGATGAAGTGAAAAGAGATTCGGACCGACTTCCGTCATGCCAAAGCCTTGCCGAATCCAAACCTGCTTGCTGTGCCAAGTCTCAATCAGCGGCAGTGGCATTGGCTCGCCGCCAACCATTGCAAATCGCACGGTCTTGAATGACGCGGTTTGAAAAGCGTTTGTCTCCGCCATCATTTTGAGCGTCGTTGGCACGCCCATAAAAATCGTTATCGATTCTTCATCTAAAAGTCGTGTAACCCGTTCCGCATCAAATTTTTTCACCAGTGCTACAAATGCGCCTCGATGCAAAAACGGCGTTGCGACCACATTCAAGCCGCCTGTATGAAAAAGCGGTAAAAACGTGAGCGTTCTATCATCGCTTGTCAAATCAATGCGAAGCGAAGTATTGATGCTATTCCAAAACAGCATCTTGTGCGAATAAAGCACGCCTTTTGGATTACCTGTTGTGCCTGCGGTGTAGAGAATGAAAAGCGGGTCATCTTCATCTAATTCGCACGCAGAAAATTTTTTTGTGTGAGTTTTCTTGTTGTAGCCTTCTTCTTCAAGCGTTGCAAGCGTCCACACATGCTTTGGCTTGTATGTGGCTTGTTGGAGTTTGTCATTAAACTTGTCTTGCACAATGAGCAGTGATGGGGTGCAGTCGTTTAGGAGCTCGTTGATTTCAAGGGCGGATAGCCGATAGTTTAGCGGCACAATAATGAGACCTGTTTTTTGCGCCACAAACATTAGCAAGAAATGTTCGAGCGAATTTTCAGCGAGAATCGCCACACGCTCGCCGCGCTTCATTCCAAGCTCGCCCGTAAAAATTGAAGCCACATGGTTAGCGCAGTTCTCAAACTCTTGATAGGTGAGCGTTCTTTCCGTCTCCACTTCTTTCATCGCCACTTTTTGCGGATAGTAGAGACAAAGTTTTTCCAGCCAATCTGTTTTCATCATCATGCTCCTTTGACGCTTAAATTCATTTCACGGCTACCGAGCCAGAGTAGCAGGGTTGCTACGACACATGCAATAGGGCAAATGAGAAGCGACAGTCGCATTGCTTCGGGATTCGTTGTAATGTTCATCACATCGTTGAGCCGACCAATCACAAGCGGCGCAATTCCATACCCTGCAACATTGACAATGAAGAAATAGATACCGACCGCCAAGCCGCGCTGTTTTGGCTCAACTATGTCGTTCAAATCGGCAAACGACGGACCGAGCCACGAGAGCGAAAAAATTTGCATCGCAATGTTGATGAAGAGCAACACTCTCACATCGTTTCCGAGTAAAATCACTGCCCAAATCATTGCGCTCATCAATGCAGAAAGGCTTGCTAATTGCATTCTGCCGCCGAGTTGTTTCGCACGGAATTTGTCTGACAGCCAGCCGCCAAACACAATGCCAGCCAAACCGCCTGTCATCATCGCAACGCCAAACCAAAGCCCTACTTCGCTAAGCGAAAGTTTATGCACGCGCACGAAATACACCGTCAGCCACGCCCCAACACTTGCCGATGCAATGTTGAAGACCGCATATCCCAAATGATGAAACCACAACGTCCTTGTCTTGAAAAGCGTTTTCAAACTTGATTCAGATTGTGCTTCGCTTTTTGTTTCACTGCTTCCTCGCATGGGCTCTTTGAGCAAAAAGACAAACACCGCAACCAAGACACCCGGAAACCCAAGTAAATAAAAGGCGTATCGCCATCCCATTGCTTCGGCAATCCAGCCGCCAAGTAAAAACGCCAACCCGCTCCCGATTGCAATCGCTGATGAATAAATGCCCTGTGCCGTTGCACGAATCTCTTTCGGAAAAAAATCTGACAAGAGTGGTAACGCCGCCGGTCCCAAGGTTGCTTCGCCAATGCCCACCATTACACGGCATGCAAAAATTGTCCAAAAGTCAGTTGCAAAGCCCGTGAGCCCTGAAAAAAGACTCCACACTGTCAAGCCAAAACCAATCATTTTTTTGCGCTCGATTTTGTCAGCAAGCCGCCCAAACGGAATACCCAACAGCGTGTAAAAAATCACAAATGAAGTTGAACTGAGCAGTGCAAGTTCTACATCGGAAAACAGCATTTCTTTTTTAATCGGCGTGAAAAGAATGTAGATGAGCATTCGGTCGAGAAAATTGAGCAGATAGACCAGCGTAAGCAATCCCAACGCATACCAAGCGTAAGTGCTTGCTTGTCTCTTTTGGGGTTCAGTATGACTTGCCGTGTTTAACATCTTTCTTTTTATTTCAATACCGAAATGCCGCGCTCGCAAACGCCAATCCGCCGCCCGAGCCGATAAACATGATTAAATCGCCTCGCTTGATTTTTTCTTTTTCAACGGCATCGTGAAACGCCATCGGAATACATGCCGAGCCTGTGTAGCCAAATCGGTCCATAATGGTATGCGCTTTCTCTCGCGACACGCCGATTCGGTCGAGCGTCTCCCAAATGCTGTTGATGTTGATTTGTGTAAAGAAATACTGCGCCACTTCTTTCGGTTCAATACATAGTCGCTTGCAGAGATTCAGAATCATTCTTGACCAAATTTCAGGATTCAATTCTTTCGGGAACTTCTTGACGAATTTGAGTAGGTGGTCTTTCTTTTCAATGACTTCTGGCGTGATGGGCTGATACGTTCCACCTGCATAAATGCCCATCCAGTCGTGATACTGTCCTTCGGTTAAGAGTTCGCTTGCTAAATAGCCTCGCTCTGAATTGTCTTCGGCGGAAAGAATCACTGCACCTGCACCATCGGCAAAGAGCGTTACAGTTTTTTTATCGTGGAGATTGAGATACTTGCTCATTGCGTATGCGCCCACAACAAGAATGTGCTGATAGCGTTCATCGGCACGAATGAATTTTGAGGCGACATCGAGCGCGGTTACAAATCCTGCACAAGCCGTGTTCAAGTCAAACGTCCCTGCGTTTTTTGCTCCCAATCGATATTGAACAACCGAAGCCGTTGAAGGCGAAATGTATTCGGGCGTGTCAGTCGCAATGATGATGAGGTCTAATTGTTCAGGAGAAATTTGTGCGGAGCGAAGTGACGCTTGTGAGGCTTGCACGACAAGGTCTGCCGTTGATTCATCAGGCTTCGCCCAACGTCGTTCTCGAATTGTCAAATTTTGAACGAGCCAAGTATCGACATCTTCTTTGAGCAAGTCGTTAAAGTATTGATTTGGAATCACTTGCTCAGGCGCATAGTAGGCACTTGATATGATAACTGCATTTCTCATTGTCATTAGTGAACTTCGCACTTCACTTCTGGAACAAGTGAAGGCTGTTGTTTGAAAATCTACGCAGGAATGTATCCGCCGTCGACGCTAATGACTGCGCCGTTAATGAATGCCGCTTCGTCAGAAGCCAAAAAGCAATACACATTTGCAACGTCTTCGGGCGTGCCAAAGCGTTGAAGCGGCGTTTTCTCTTTGATGGCTTCTAAAATTTTTTCAGGAATCGTTTGAATCATGTCGGTAGCGATGAACCCGGGCGCAACAGCATTCACGGTGATTCCTTTTCGCCCAAGTTCACGCGCCCAGACTTGTGTCATTCCAATCACGCCTGCTTTTGTTGCCACATAGTTTGTTTGCCCAAAGTTGCCGTAAATCCCGACCACAGAACTTGCGTTGATGATTCGTCCGTATCTACGCTCCACCATTGATGGCGCAATGGCTTTCGTGCAATTAAAAACGCCTGTCAGATTAACATCAATCACTTGTTGCCATTGTTCAGGTGTCATTTTAAGAAAGGAAGCATCTTTTGTGATGCCTGCGTTGTTGATGAGAATGTCAATTTTTCCGAATTGTTCGATGGTCTTTTTCGTTGCCAGTTCAACTGATTCCATTTTCGCAACATTGACGCTCTCAAATGCGGCTTGAATGCTATGTTTTTCCAGCGCTTTCGCCAAATTCGTACCTTTTTCTTCGTTCATATCCCAAACCACAACCGATGCACCTTCACTTGCGAACTTTTCAGCGGTTGCTTTTCCGATACCTTGCGCGCCGCCTGTGATAACAGCGACTTTGTTTTCCAAGCGTCTCATTGCGTCACTTTTTTCAGAGATTTTTAATGTTTTGAATGTTTGAAAAATATAAAACGTTAGAAATAAAAAAAATTATTTCGTCGCAAGGCTTTTTTTCTTACCGTTTCGCGAAAATTTTGCGTGCAATTTTTCTCTTTCGTTATGCCACGCTTTTAGGAAGTTCTCGTAGTGTTCTTCGGTGAGTTCGTAAAAGCGCACCATTTCAGCCAATCGCAGTTGAAGCGGAGCAAGGGATTTGTCATCGCTTTGTTCCGCTAAATCTTTCAAGCGGTGGGCGATGCGCGTGTTGTTGCGAATGAGTTCAAGATTGTTGCGAAAGGCGTTCTCAAAAACATTTGGGTGAATTTCGTAGTAGTCCTTGCGTGTGCCTGTTGAAATTACTTTGCGAACCAAGTTCCGCTCAACAAGCCGTCTCATAATTTGACTCACAACGCCCTTTGTGCGCCCAAGTTGTTGGCAGATTTCATCAAGTGAAAGAGGCTCGCTGGCAAATAAGAGCAAACCGACGATATGACCCATCACGCGGTTTAGCCCAAAAGCGTGATAGCCATCGCCATATTCACGCACAACTTCTTTTCTGATTTTGTCTTTTAAGCTCATGGCTGTTTTAGGTTGATGGTTCTGCTTTTGTTTCCTTTTCCGAAATCGTTTTGAGCTTACCAATGTAATTGCGATACCAATTCACGCCTGCAAACTTCGCATTGATGTTGTAGATTTCAGGCTTTTCTTCTAACAACTTCAAAATCTCGTTCAGCGAAAAATTTGGATTGGTTTCGGTGTAAAGTTCATCGTACACACGCTTGATGAACTCGTAATCTTCGGGGTAATCAATCGTGAAGCGGTGCGACATGGAGTAGTTCAACCCTGTTTCCCACACGACATTTCCAATGCGGAAGCGTTCAGGCTGTTCCCAAAAAAATGGCGTCGTGTGTTCGCGCTCATAGTCTTTGGTGGCTTCTCGCCAAGCGATTTCAAATTGCGCCATCGGCATCACTTCCACATCGTTGCCATCGGGATACGTGGCAGGGTGAAGGTTACTTACATAATCAAACTTCTCTGCATTGTCTTTGTAATAGTTCAGCACTTTATCAATCACGCTTGAATCAATCAGCGGACAGTCGGAAGGAATTTTGACAACGACATCGGCTTTTTCTTGCTGTGCGGCTTGGTAGTGCCTATCAAGCAAATCGGTTGGGTGTCCTGAAAAGCATTTGACATTTGCTTCTTTGCAGAGGGTGCGAATTGCGTCGTCTGACTTATCGGTTGTGGTTGCTACAATCAGTTCATTGAACGCAGTTGCATGTTGAATGCGCTCTAATTGTCGGAGCAGTATGGGTTTTCCTGCGGCGGGAAGCATGACTTTGTTCGGCAGGCGCGTTGAGCCTGTTCGCGCTTGAACCACAATCAGAATTTTCATAAAACGACTTAATGCTTTGAACGGTTGTATTATTTTTGAAGCAAATTAACTTCTTCAAAGAAACTCGTGATGCGATTTCTTTTTGCACTTCTTTTAACTCATCTTTCAACATCAATGACTGCACAACAATCACTTGAAGTTGCCACACTTGGCGGCGGTTGCTTTTGGTGCATAGAAGCCGTATTTCAGCGCATTGACGGCGTTGAAACGGTCGTTTCTGGTTACAGCGGTGGTCATGTTCCAAACCCAACATATGAACACGTCTGCTCTGGCACAACCGGACACGCCGAAGTCGTTCAAATTACCTTTGACCCCAAAAAAATTTCGTATTCAGATATTCTTGACATCTTTTGGCACTCGCATGACCCTACTACTTTGAATCGACAAGGTAACGATGTTGGCACGCAATATCGCTCTGTGATTTTTTATCACGATGAACGGCAAAAGGAACTTGCCTTGAAGTCAAAAGCGGAATCGGAACAATCGGGCTTGTGGAAGGGAAAATATGTTACTGAAATTGTGCCTTTCAAAGCCTTTTACAAAGCCGAAGATTATCATCAGAACTACTACAACCGTGTCGGCAATCGCAATCCGTATTGCACAGTCGTTATCAGCCCGAAGGTTCAGAAGTTGCAGAAGGAGTATAAACACAAGCTGAAGAAGGAATACGCGCCGTAGGGTTTTCACTCTTTGAGAAACCAAGCTGTTTTTCTTCCTTGCCCACGATTCTCAATTTTTCCAGAAGCTTTGAGAAAGCGTTGTGCATTGCGAACTGAATGTTTCCAAAGTTTTCCAAAGCGTTGTCCGTTGATGACTCTATCGATTTTATCGTCGCAAATGTCTTTTCTTTCCAAGCCACTTTTCCATCAGCCTGACACCTTCATGATTGATGAACGGACTTGAAATCAAAATTTCATGCGAAGCTCTTTGCAGTAACGCTTGTAATATGCTTTCCAAAGGGCTTTTAGCCAGTTCCATTCTTTCAAGTTGCGTTGACAATTACAACAAAACTCAAAAGCGAAAGTAAGTGAACACTAAGAGACTGCGGACAGCCAACACAACCTCACTCACTTTCGCTTTCTGGTGAAGACTTTTCTTTCAAGGTCTCTTCTGTGGAAGGAGTTGGTGGTGTGTAGCCTGTTCGGCGGTATTCTTCTTGGTCGAGTTCGATTTGAAGCGAGATGCGATGCGAGTTGCCGATTTGGTCAGCACCATCGAACTTCGCAAACGCATAATCGATGTTGAGTTTGGAGAGTTTGATGCCTGCGCCAAGCGTAATGCGTCCAATGTCATCGATTCCTGTTCGCAAGGCAACTACGTTTTTGTAGGAGTATTCTGCACCGCCGCGAAAATTAAAACTTACATTTCCAATGTTGACATTTGCCGTGCTTCTGCGCCCTTCAAATCGGACGTCGGTATCTGCACCGAGCGTAAAGCGACCGTAGAGCGCGTCCATGATATAGCCAGTGCCGAGTTTTGCCGTTGGCGCAATCAGTTCATTGCGCCCTGTCGACCATGAAACAAGCGTGGTTGTTACATCTTGAATCGATGCGCCGAGCAAAATACCATAAGACGTTCGGTAAATCAGCCCCACATCAAAACCAATGCCTTTGGCAGAAGCAAATGTGCCAATGTTGCGATAAATGACTTTCGCATTGACACCGTAGGAGAAGTTCTCTGTCGATGTTGCCGCATATGAGAGCATTACGGCGTAATCAGCGGCGTTGAAGCGAGAGATGAGCATATCAACACCCACACGTTTGGCATCGTCAGTAAAATCATTTCGGCTATTGTCCCAAACGGCGCGTGTATCAGGCACATCAGCAACGCCTAATCGCACTACTGAAACGCCAAATGATTTGTTCGTTTGAAACGGAATTGCGACTGCCGCATAGTCATAGCCCACAATGCCGCCGAAGTTTTCAGCGTGCATCACTGTTACTTGTGGATAATTGATTGCGGCAAGCCCTGCTGGATTCCAATATCCCGAAGTTACATCATTTGTCAGCGCAACGGCAGTGCCGCCCATTCCCAGCGGCCTAGCACCAACACCAAGCGCAAGAAACTCGCCCGCATACTTGCCAATAACAGTCTGTGCTACCGCAACTGATGAGAACATCAAAAAGAAAAAAATGATGAGAACAACTCGCATGATTCTACGGAAGTGAAAATAATTGGGCTACTTGCTTTATGTCTCGATTTAAGTGTTTTCATCTTGAAAACAAAGCCCGAAGATAAGGAACATGTTTTTTTTGAAATCGCGATTAACTTCGCCTACATCCTTCTCAACACTTAGCAACCCTCTTCAAAGTATCATTCGCACGCAATTCAATCGCTTGACATAAATGTTTTGAGACGTTCGACAAAATTCACCTGCTTGACTGCGTGGGGCTTAACGCCAGCGTTACGCAACGTGCGCTTGTTTCCATGAGTTATGCTTTTGAATACCACCGATTCAACAGAAATTGGGACTCGTTCAGAGCGTCAATGTCGGGCGTGTTCACGCCTGACAACATTGTCTATTATCTCACTTCTACGGTATCTTTCTTGACAAATTCCACTTGCCGCTGTGCGTTTAATTGCACTTCGACCGTATCGCCTTCTGTGATGTCGCCTTTAAGGATTTTTTCAGCAAGGGCGTTGGTGATGTAGCGTTGCATGACGCGCTTTAATGGACGTGCGCCGAAGGTTGGGTCGTAGCCAAGTTGCGCAAGCCAATCTTTGGCTTCGGGCGAAAGCAGGAGCGTAATGTTCTGCTTTGCCGCCGTTTCAGCAATGCGCTGAAATTGAATATCCACAATCGCGGTGATTTCATCGCGCGTGAGCGGCATGAACATAATCACTTCGTCAATGCGGTTGAGAAATTCGGGTCGAACTTTTCGGCGCAAAAGTTCAAAGAGTTCCATGCGCAAGCGTGAAAGGATTTCTTGGCGATTTTCATCAGTCATTAGTGCGGTTTGGTTTTGAATGAGCTCTGAACCAATGTTGGAGGTCATGATGATGATGGTGTTTTTGAAGTTGACCGTATGTCCTTTGCTATCGGTCAGTCGTCCATCGTCCAAGACTTGCAGGAGAATGTTAAAGACGTCGGGGTGCGCTTTTTCGATTTCATCGAGCAGAACCACGCTGAACGGACGTCGGCGCACGGCTTCGGTCAGTTGTCCGCCTTCATCATAGCCGACATAGCCGGGTGGCGCGCCAATCAATCGCGACACGCTGAACGCTTCCATATACTCCGACATATCGATGCGCACTAATGCGTTTTCATCATCGAAAAGATACTCGGCTAAACTGCGCGCCAGTTCGGTTTTGCCAACGCCTGTTGTGCCAAGAAAA